>Ga0268298_10002079_pt1 | contig 22446 bp, 17 predicted proteins | sample WWTPWeurt_MetaG_FD_194462 | JGI IMG/M metagenome (GOLD analysis project Ga0268298, IMG submission 194462) | Activated sludge microbial communities from WWTP in Nijmegen, Gelderland, Netherland - WWTP Weurt | ecosystem: Engineered > WWTP > Aerobic digester > Activated sludge | place... | reverse complement strand
CCAGTCACCCGGCAGGTGCCGCTTCGCCGGTCGGCCGTCCCGATCCAGGCTGCTGCGGCGCCATGCTCGCGCCGCGAGCGTCACCCGAGCGTCATCGGCATCCGCCGTTACAGTCGGACCATCGCACTTCACGGCCCGACGCGTCATCGGCACGCGCCCTTTCGGCGGTCGATGCCCGGCGGGGTGGTTCTTGCACGATGCCGTACTCCCATGACGAAGCCTGATCGCCATGCGCCCGCTGCAAGCTTGCCGCCTCCATCCGTCGCGCTTCGCCTGCATGGCATGCCGGCATGGGTCGGGGCGGACGGCCAAGCGCGAGCGCTCGAGCGCAAGCACGCGGCGTTGCTGAGCTGGCTGTGGCTCGAGGGCCCCACGCCGCGTGCACGGCTGGCCGGCTTGCTGTGGCCCGAGGCGAGCGAGGAACGGGCGCGCGGCAACCTGCGTCAGCGCCTGCTGAAGCTCAGGCAGGAGGTTGGCGAACTGGTGATCGACCAAGGCGGCTCGATCGCGTTGTCTGACCATGTGCAGGTGTTGCCGGCCAGCCCGCCGGAGGTGCCCCTGCTGCAGTCGCTCGACTTCGACGACTGCGAAGCCTTCGCCCGCTGGCTGACCGATCGGCGCGAAGCCGAGCGGGAGGGTCGCAAGCGCGAGTGGCTGGCCAAGGTGCGCGACGCCGCGCGAGACCAGCGCTTGGACGAAGCCTTGTTCGCTGCTGACCAGTTGCTGCAGACTGATCGCGAGAGCGAGGAGGCCTACCGCGCGCTGATGGAGGTGTACTTCCTGCGGGGTGACCATGCCGCCGCGCTGAGCGCCTGGGATCGCTGCCGCGACATGCTGCGTCAGTTGTACGGCGTGCTGCCCTCGGCGGCCACCCAGGCCCTCGGGCGCTCGATCCTCGAGGCGGCGCAGGTCGACGTCCAGACCGCACCCGCCAGCGTCGACCCCGCCCTTCAGCACCTGCCCGCGGCGGTGCTGCGACCGCACCGGCTGGTTGGCCGCGAACGCGCGCTGCACTCGCTGCACCAAGGCTGGCAGCGGGGCGACGTGCTGGTGGTGGCAGGGGCTGCCGGCATGGGCAAGAGCCGCCTTCTGGCGGACTGGCAGGGCAATCAGCGGGCGATCGAGGCTTCTGCGCACGGGCCGGGCGGCGCCGCATCGTCGTGGCGTGCCGTGTCGGTGGCGGCGCGGCCCGGTGACGAGGTGCTGCCCTACACCTCAATCAGTCGCCTGCTGCTGGCCTCGGTACAGCACGGCGCGGCGCCGCCGGACAGCCCGCATGCGCGCCTGGCGGCGCGCCTTCTGCCCCAGTGGGCCGCGTACCTGGGCCTTGCCGACGAGCCGGTGAAGACCGACTACGAGCGCACGCAAGCGCTGCTGGCCCTGGCCCGCCTGCTGCTCGACGGCCAACGGGACGGCTGCGCCGCCTTGATCCTGGACGACCTGCAGTTTGCGGACGCCGCGAGCCTGGCGGCATTGCGGGTGCTGGCCGATCCCTTGGCCGGCGGCGGCGGGCGAACCGCGCTGCGCTTCATCCTGTCGCTGCGCGCCGACGAGGCCGGTGCCGAGGCCAGGGCGCTGCTGGACTCGCTGGCCGCGACTGGGCGCTGCACCCGCATCGAACTGGCGCCGCTGTCCGCCGACCAGGTGGGCGAACTGCTGGCCGGGCTGGGCCTGGCCCAACTGGACCATCGAGCCTGGGCACCGGTCATCTGGCGTCAGATGGGCGGCAATCCGGCCTTCGTGCTCGAGAGCGTAAAGCTGCTGCTGTCTACCTCGGCCCACTTGCACGCGGCAAGCGATGCCATGCCAGTGCCACCCGGGATCGAAGCGGTGATCCAGCGCCGCATCGGGTTGCTCAGCCCGCGCGCACGCCATCTGGCCCAATTGGCCGCGCTGGCCGGCAACGCCTTCAGCATTGCACTGGCAGCCTCGGCCCTGGCATGCACGCCGCTGGCGCTGGGAGAACCCCTGCGCGAACTGCAGCAGAGCCAGGTGTTCGATGGCCGCCAGTTCGTCCACGACGTGGTGGCCGAGGTCACTGCCCGCGGCGTGCCATCCGCCGTGGCCGACTTCATGCATCGATTCGTCGCCGAACACTTGCAGGCTCACGGCGGCGCGCCGGCAGAGGCGGCCCTGCACTGGGCGGCCTGCGGCGAGTGGCTGCGCGCCGGCAGGGCCTACCGCCAGGCGGCACAGGAGGCCCGCGCGCGCGCCCTGGCCAACGAGCATGCCGACCTGCTGGACCGCGCCATCGACGCCTTCGAGCGCTCGCCGGACCACCAGGTCGAGCTGTTCGAGGCCCTGGACGAGCGCGCCGGTGCCGACGAAAGCACTGGCCACGAGGCCCGTCGGCCCCAGTTCGTCGATCGCCTGCAGGCGCTGGCGCGCAGCGAGCCGCAGCACCTGGCCGCACTGAACCACCGTTATGGATTGCTCAGCAACACCGGTCAGCCGGTGGACGAGGCACAGGCGCTGGCGGCCATCGACCGGTCGCGCGCCCTGGGGCTGCACCAGACGGCCTGGGAGTTCTCACGCGTACTGGGATGGCAGTACGCGATGAACGACCGCGCCGACGAGGGCCTGGCATTGATGCGCGCCAACGAGCCCTGGGTGACCGACCAGGCGCCGCCACGAACCCGGGCCGCCTACCGGCTGGCGCGCGCCAACGTGTTCGCCTTCGGCGACCGCCTGGCCGAAGCCATCGACGAGGGCCGTCAGGCGCTGGCCGCCTCGGCGCAGGCCGGCGACTGGCCCAACGCCTTGCCGGCCATGAGCAACCTGGGCGTCATGCACTACTGGCGCAGCGAGAACGAGGCCGCCCGGCAGGTGCTGGAGCAGGCCCGCGAGCGCCGCGAGGCGCTGTACGGGCGCGGCGGCGCGGGGCTGAAGATCGACATCCATCTCGGCGCCGTGCTGTATGAGCTGGGCCGATACGACGAGGCCCGACAGATGCTGCACGGTGTGCTGCAGGCCATGGCTGATTGGCCCGACAACGACTACACCCGGCTCGACCGCCTGTTGACGCAGAACCACCTGGCCCAGATGGCCATCGCCCTGGGCCAGGCCGACGAGGCCGCCTCGATGCTGGTCGACGACGCCCACGGCGTGGCCGATCGTTTCCGCGGCCGGCGCCTGACGTTGCGCCTGCGCTGGCAGCGTGAGTTCGGCCAAGTGGATGCGGCCGGCGTCACCGAGTTGCAGACTCTTGCCGCCACGCTGGCATCGCCCTTCAACAATGCCTTGAACCGGCTCGAGCTGGCGCGGCTGCTGCCGCCGGCCCAGGCCCTGGTGCAATACCAGGCGCTTGGCAACAGCCCGGTCGCGCTGCAACGCCCTGGCCTGCAACTGCACGCTGTCGTGCTGGGTGCTCTGGCGGCCCGGGCCTGCGGCAACCAGGCCGCCGAAGGCCCGCTGGCCGACATCGCCCGCGCGCTCCACACCCGCACCGCAGCGTTCGATCTGCCCAAGGACGAATTGGCCCGCCGCATGAGCGAGCTGGGCTGAGGCCACTGGCCGGTTTCAGCGGCTGGTCTTGCAGAGCGTGCCGGGGCTGACGTCGTAGCCGTGCTCGCGCAGGCGGCGTGGTACAGCACATGCACCCGGACGAAGCCGAGGAAGGTGTCGCGAAAGATGTCTCTCACGACGAGCACTTGCTAGAGGCCATGATGGTTGACACCACCCCATGTTGACCCTGCCATGGAAGCAGCATTGGAAGTCCAGCGCGCCACCTTGGGATCCGAGAAACTCAATATGACCCGAAGACCACGCCCAACGCCGGGCGCAAGGGCGACCGCGCCGACGTCGGCGTCGCGGTGAGCTGGCGCAATGGCATGTACACCAACGTGGTCAGCCGCAAGCTGGTCACCGACAGCAAGTTCGACGTGCAATTCAAGGACCTCGGCGCCCGCTACGGCTTCGGCTTCGCGGCGTTCGACAACGCCCCGGTGCGCCACGCCACGATCGACGATCCGCTGTACCTGGTGTTCGCCAAGTGCACGCCACGCGCGCCGTGGGGCGCGGCCCGCCCCTGGGCCCACGGGCGGCCGGGCGCCGCTTCGAGTGGGATGACACGCCATCATGCCCACCACGGTCGATCGACCGGCGCAGCCTGCCCTGCCGTTGGGGGTGTGGCTGTTCGCCTGGGTGAGCCTGCTCAACGAAGTCTCGGCCCAGATGGAGGCGCCGCTGAATCCGCTGCTGCTGGCCAGCGTGCTGGCCGCCGGGCCGGTGGCCTCGTCGACGGCCTGGGCAATGCAGCCGGTGGCGATGCGCCGACTGCTGGTCCTGATGGCAGGCGCCGCACCGGCGCGCACGCCCGAGGCCGTCATCGTCCGGCGGGGCCACGAAATCGGTTGGGGCCCGGTGCCCTTGCTGCAGCTGTGGGCCTGGCTGGCCGCGGTGCAGTCGGCCGTCGCACTGTGGGCCGCCCAGCAGACCGGCCGGCGAGGGTGAAGCGCCGCAAGCTGCCTGCGCCCAACTTCAGACCGCAAGCCGCGCCGGCGCCTGCACCCAACCTTTGGGCAGACCCGCCTCCGGCATTGGCATAGACCGGCTCGCCGGGCAGGCCGGCCCGCAGCGGTGTGCAGGCGGCCGTCAGCCCGGCACGCGCTCGAGCCATTCGAGCAGGCATTCGTACAGCCGCTCGGGCATCACCGGCTTGGTGAGGAAGTCGTTCATTCCGGCGTCGAGGCAGGCCTGACGGTCCTCGGAGAACGCATTGGCGGTCATGGCGATGATCGGCACCGACCGGCCGCCCGGCAACTGCCGGATCCGGCGCGACGCCTCCAGGCCGTCCATCACCGGCATCTGCATGTCCATCAGGATCACGTCGTAAGTCTGACTGGCCACGCAGTGCAGGGCCTGCTGGCCGTCGTCGGCCACCTCGACCTGCCAGCCGATGTCTTCCAGAAGGTCGCGGGCCACTTCCTGGTTGATGGGGTCGTCCTCCACCAGCAGGAGGCGGGCATGTCGGTGGTCACGCGCCAGCCGCTCGGCGGCCGTCAGATCGCCGTCTGCCGGCACCTCGACCTGCGCGGGCAAGGCGTGATGACGGGTCATCGCCCCCATCAGCTGGGTCACCGACAGCGGTTCGATCAGCACTTCTGAAAAACCGCCGGCCGCGGCGTCCTCGGCGATCGCCGGATCGGCCGACGCCGTGACCAGCCAGGCCGCCGGCAGGCGGGACAGCCCCGCGGCGCGCAGCGCGGCCAGGGTGTCGAAGCCGTTCCAGCGCGGCATCACGAGGTCGATCAGCACCACGTCGAACGGGTCGCCGGCCGCCTCGGCCGCGACCGCGCGGCGCAGGGCCTCTTCGCCGGATGCCACGGTGTCGCTCTCCAGGCCCGCGGCCCGCAGGAGCTGCGAGTGCAGCAGGCGCCGCCAGGGGGCATCGTCCACGACCAGGGCGCGGCGCGGCCGCGACTCTTGCCCGGCTGGATGCAACGGCACGTCGGCCTCCGGTCCACCCGTCTCGATCGTTGGCGGCGCGGCGCCCAGGCGAGCCGTCATCCAGAACAGGCTGCCCTCGCCCGGCCGGCTCTCGCAGCCGGCGTCGCCCCCCATCATGCGGGCCAGTCGTCGCGTGATGGCCAGGCCCAGGCCGGTGCCGCCGATGCGCCGCTCCTGCCTCGGCTGCGCCTGCTCGAACGACTGGAACAGGCGCCCGAGCGCCTCGGGCGCGATGCCGATGCCGGTGTCGCGCACCTCGAAACGCACCAGCACCTGCGATTCGGTGCGCTCCAGCGCCCTGACGGTCAGCGAGATGTGCCCGTGCTCGGTGAACTTCACCGCATTGCCCAGGTAGTTCAGCAGGCCCTGGCCCAGCCGCGTGGCGTCGCCGTTCACCCGGCCCAGGCCGGGCTCGACGTCCACCTCCAGCGTCAGGCCCTTGTCGTGCACCCGATCGATGACCATGGCACGGATGCGCTCGACCATCGCCTCCAGGTCGAAATCGGACTTCTCGAGCACCACCTTGTCGGCCTCGATCTTCGAGATGTCGAGGATGTCGTTGATCACCTGTAGCAGGTGGTCGGCGGCGCCGGCGATCTTGCCCAGCTTGTCGGACTGGTCGGCCTCGTGGACGTTGCGGCGCAGGCTGTGCGTCAGGCCGATGATGGCGTTCATCGGCGTGCGGATCTCGTGGCTCATGTTGGCCAGGAACAGGCTCTTGGCCCGGTTGGCGGCCTCTGCGGCCTCCTTGGCCTCGCGCAGCTCGCGCTCTGCCCGACGGCCTTCGGTCACGTCGTCGAACAGCACCAGCGCCCGCTCGTCGACCAGCACCCCGAAGATGGCCACCGTCTTCACCGCGCCGGTCTTGGTGGTCACGTCGAGCTCGCGCCGCTCGATCAGGCCGTCGCCCGTGGCGGCATCGGCCACCGCCGCCATCCAGTCGGACTGCACCTGCCGGCGCAGCTCAGGCTCGGGAAATGCCGCGCGCCACCAGTGTTCGAGATCAGGCACTTCCTGGGCGGTGTAGCCCACCAGCTCGACCGCCTTCCGGTTGAGGAACTCGATGCGCCCCTGCGCATCGACCACCGCCGTCGCCACCGGGATCACCTCGACCATGCGCGCCAGATGCTCGCGACTGCGCGCCAGCTCGACCAGTTGCTCATCCTGGCGGTCCCAGGCGCGGCCGATGGTGCGGATGAACAGCAGCGAGGCCGCCAGGAACAGGGCGATCAGGCCACCGACGATGGCGGCGTCACGCTGCCACTCGGCCTGGACCGTTTGCGCCGGCACCCCGACCAGCAGGGTGAACCCGTACGTCGGACTGCGGCGGTACGAATACACACGCGCCACGCCGTCGGGCGTGGACGCACCGCTCTCGTAGGTTCCGTCGCCGGGGCGGTCGCGCAGGGCCCGCTGCAGCTCTTGGGAGACGCGGGTGTCGCCCACCCGAAGCTCGGGCCGGTCGTCGAAGGTCACGCGGGCCACCACGCGCATCCGGTCGTCGCGCAGCGAGATGGCGCTGCCGGGCGGCAGGTCGATCTGCCGGAACATGCGGTTGATGTCGTCGATGAAGATCGAGCCGTACACCAGCCCGGCAAAGCGCCCGTCGGGCTGGCTGATGCGGCGGGCCATCAGCCAGATCCACTTCTGCGAGATCTTGCCGATGATGGGCTCGGAGATCACCAGCCCGGCGTTCGGGTTGTCGCGCAGCTGGCGGAAGTAGTCGCGCTGCGCGAGACTGGCCCGCTGCGCGGGATCGACCCCCTTGCCATAGATGGCCTCGCCCTCGGCATTGGTGGCGCGCAGCAGGTCGATGTGGTCGAACCTCGACTGCTGCAGCGTCAGGTAGCGGGTGATCGCCTCGGCATCGGGCCGCCCGGTGGCGATCTGTCGCCCGATCTCGTCGGCACTGACCATCAGCGTGTGGTCGATGGTGCCGATCATGCTGTCCAGCGTCTGCTCGATGGACTGGGCCAGGTGTCGGGTGGTGTGCTCGGCCCTGGACCGCGCTTCTTCGCGCAGGTGACTGACGACCACCGCCCCGACCAGCGCCAGCGAGACCAGCAAGACCACCGCCGCGACTCTCAGCAGTCGCTTGCGCATGCTGGCAGTGCCCAGGGTCTCGGAACGCACGAAGGGTGGCTTGACGGTCGGAACGGCGTGAATCGGGGCAGGCCAAGCCCTACAGCGCCAGGCACTGCTGCACGGCTCAGTATGCCGTGGGCAGACGGGTTCGGCCACTCGAGATGCGGCCAGGATGCCGACAGTTCCCGCAATCCTGGCCGTCATCCGGTCGGACGGCCCCTGCGGGCTTGCCGCCCGCGGGCTGCAACGCTTCAGGTGCAGGCGGTCGCGGGCCGAGGCCGGGCCCCTCAACCGGCGATGGCCCCCCGTCCCTTCAGCCGCATCGCATTGGGCAACGGCACCGACCGCTGCAGCACCTCTTCGCCCAGCCAGGCCGCCGAGCGCCGCGCACGCTCGGCCACCATGGCCAGCGGCATCTGACGATAGTCGTCGTTGAACACGTCGAGGCAGTAGTCGCCCCGGTAGCCGATGGCGGCCAGGCGCGACACCAGGTCGCCGACCTGCACGCTGTGGGCGCCTTCACCAGGAAACACGCGCTGCCGGGTGGCGGTGGCCATGCGCTCCTCGACGGTGCGGGCCTCCTGCCACATGAAGTCGGCGAGCTGCACCAGGAAGATCTTGCGTGAGTCGATGAACTCCAGGTCGTCCAGCGCGGTCTCGGCGGCCAGCGCATGCAGGCTGTCGATGGCCAGCCCCAGGTTGGGCACGTCGGCCCGGCAGACCATGTCCCAGGCGGTGGTGAACTCGCTGACCACGCGGCCCCATGACAGGGCCTGGTAGGCCACCCGGATGCCCAGCGGCACGGCCAGGATGGCCAGCTTGCGCAGATCTCTCGCAATGACCTGCGGATCGTCGCTGGCATGGGGGCTCACCGACGACGAGGCCAGCAGCAGGGGCGCACCCAGCGCGGCCGCCATCTCGAGCAGGGCCTTGGCCACGTCGACCTTGTAATCGTGCAACTGCCCGGTCAGCCCTTCGAAATCGCGCAGCGTCTGCAGGCCGGTGACGCGCAGGCCGCTGGCCCTGACGGCCGCCACGGCGGCCTCGAGCCCCTGGGGATGGTCGACGATGTCGCGGGCATCGAGCATCACCTGCGAGAAGCCGGCTTCGCGAACCGCACGCAGGCGCGCCTCCAGTGGGCCCGCCAGCGTGGCGGTGCACATGCCGAAGTCGTCGATGTTGCCGCTGAGCTGGGTCATGGCGGTGGCCTCAGCGAGCGCTGTGAACCAGCTCGAACATCAACCCGCCCAGCCAGTTGCGGGTGAGCGCGCCGCGGTCTTCGGTGTGCACATCGCGGTTCTCGACGAATTCGACGCCGCGCTGGGCCAGCAGGGCCACGGCCTGCGGCACATCGGGCGTGCCCAGGCCCACCCGCTGCAGGCTCTCGTCGCCCTCGATGTCGACGATGCCGGGTTCGGGCTCAATCAGCTGCAGGTAGAAGCCCTTGCAGGGGCTCTGCAGGATGCGGCCCTTGGGCAGGATGCCGAAGCGCTGCTCGTCGGGCAGCACGGCGAAGCCGAACAGCTCGCCATAGAACTCGCACCAGTCGTCCATGCGGTCGGTGCCGATGTACTGCACCAGGCCGAACAAGTGCAGGCCGGCCAGCGCCGGCGGGTGCTTCTCGACCGTCGGGATGGGCACGAAATCCACATCCCAGATCGAGAACTCGCGGTAGCGGTCGACGAAGAAGATGCGGCTGGCACCCACGCCGTGGATCGCCGGGATGTTGAGCTCCATCACCTCGACATGCGTGGGCACCGCCCAGGCACCTCGCTCGAGCGCGCGACGGTAGGCCGCGGCGGCATCGCGCACGCGCAGCGCCACCGCGGCGATGACCGGCGTCTCGGTGGGCTTGACGCTGTGCGGCCGGGCACTCACATGGGCGTTGATGACCACGTTCATCGCGCCCTGCCGGTACAGCAGCACCTCGCGCGAGCGGTGCCGCGCCACCGGCCGGAAGCCCATCATCTCGAGCACCTGGCCCAGTGCCTGCGGCCGCGTGGTGGCGTACTCGATGAACTCGATGCCATCCAGGCCCAGCGGGTTGGGCAGCTCCCCGAGGGCTTCGCGGTCACGCGGCAGGTCGGTCATGGGCGGGTCTCCCGGGGCTGGATGGTGGAAGGGGTCAGGTCGTCGCGCGTGCGGCCACCAACTGCCGGAAGTGTGCCTCGACCCGGGCCGGGTCGGCCTTGCGCCCGGTGAACAATTCGAACGCGCCGATGGCCTGGCCCACCGCCATGCCGCCGCCGTCCGACACCGGACAACCGCGGGCGCGCGCCTCGCGCAGCAAGGGCGTCTCGAGCGGAAAGTAGACGATCTCCGACACCCACAGGTCAGGCCGCAGCATCCCGGCCGGCAACGGCAGGCCGGGCAGCTTGGCCATGCCGGTGGGCGTGGCATGGACCAGGCCGGTGGCATCGGCCATCGCCTCGGCCAGGTTGGCGACGGCGCGAACGCGGCCTTCGCCATACCGCTGCCCGAGCTCCTCGGCCAGCGCCACGGCCCGTTGCAGCTCGCGATCGAACAGGCGCAGCTCGGCCACGCCCAGCCGCAGTGCCGCATGGGCGATGGCCGAACCCGCGCCGCCGGTGCCCAGCAGCACCACCCGCGCCAGGTCGGCCTGGGGCAGCGCACGCCTGAAGCCGCGCGCCCAGCCCATGCCGTCGGTGTTGTGGCCGACCAGCCGGCCGTCGCGCAGCACCACGGTGTTGACCGCGCCCATGGCCCGCGCCTCGTCCGACAGTTCGTCGAGCAGCGGGATCACCGCCTGCTTGCAGGGGTAGGTGATGTTCAGCCCGGCAAAGCCCATGGTGCGCGCCGCCTGCAACAGCATCGGAAGCACCTCTGGGCCCGAGGCGGTGCGGTCCAGGTCGATCAGCTGGTAGTGCAAGCGCAGGCCGTGATGACGGGCCTCCTGCTCGTGCATCGCCGGCGTGAGCGACAGGCCGATGCCCGATCCGATCAGGCCGACCAGCACCTTCTCTGCCGCGGCCGACGGGGCGGGCGCGCAGGACGGTGCCGCAGGGCTGGCGTCCATCGTGAGAGTCATCGCCGGATCCTGTCGTGGTGGACGCTTACTTGCGCAGCTTGGCCAGCTCGGCCTGCAGTTCGGCCACGGTGGCGGCGATGGCGGCGCCGTGCTTGTCGACCACCGGCTTGAACTTCTCGCGCAGCTTGGCCTGTTCGGCGGCCGAGAACTCGGTGACCTGCATGCCGGCCTTCTTCAGCTGGTCGAGCTGGCCCGCAGCCTGCTCGCGGTTGACCTGGCGTTGATGACGCGCCGCCTCGGTGGCCGCGTCCTGCAGGATCTTCCTCTCGTCGCCTGACAGCGTGTCCCAGACCTTCTTGCTGAAGATCAGCGACTGCGGGTTGTACTGGTGGTTGGTGACGGCCAGGTGCTTCTGCACCTCGTAGAACTTGTTGGCCAGGATCACGCTGAGCGGGTTCTCCTGCCCGTCGATGGCCTTCTGCTCCAGGCCAGCATAGACCTCGGGGAAAGCCATCGGCGTCGGGTTCGCGCCCACCGCCTTGACCCAGTCGACGTTGATCGCGTTGGGGATCACGCGCAGCTTCAGGCCGGCCAGGTCTTCCACCGTGTTGACCGCCCGCTTGCTGTTGGTGATGTTGCGGAAGCCCAGCTCGGTGTAGGCCAGCCCGACGATGCCCTTGTCAAGCAGCCGGGCGTGCAGCTTCTGGCCGAAGGCGCCGTCGACCACGGCATCGGCCTCCTTCGGGTTGGCGAACATGAACGGGAAGTCGAAGACCTCGAAGTCCTTGACCTGCGAAGCCAGGATGCCCGAGTTGAGCATCACGAACTCGATGGTGCCGCCCTGCAGCGCCGAGACGTTGGCCGCGTCGCCGCCCAGCGTGCCGCCGGGGAACACGTTGACCTTCATCTTGCCGCCCGACTTGGCGGCCACCAGCTCGGCGAACTTGGCAGCGCCCACCTCCAGCGGGTGGCCCTTGGGGTTCTGCAGGGCAAACTTGAAGCTGCGCTCCTGGGCGCCGGCCAGGCCGGTGGCGGCCAACGTGGCCAGGGCAACGACGGCCATCGCGGCGCGGCGGGTGAATCGGGTCATGGTCTCGGTCTCCTCAGCGGATTGAGTGGGTTGAACGGGGTGGGAGGGGCATGGCGGCGCGGACGCTCAGTTCGCGAACCACTTGGCCGGGCCCGTGACGAGCCAGGGAAAGAACACCATCAGGAACATCACGATGAACTGCGCCGCCATGAACGGCAGCACACCGCGGGTGACGTCGTCCATCTTCATCTTGCCCACGCCGGCCACGACGTTCAGCACGGTGCCCACCGGCGGGGTGATCAGGCCGATGGCGTTGTTGATGATGAACAGCACGCCGAAGTACACCGGGTCGATGCCGGCGGCCTTGATCACCGGCATCAGCACCGGGGTCATGATCAGGATGGTGGGCGTCATGTCCATTGCGGTGCCCACGGCCATCACCAGCACCATGATGGCGATCAGCAGCAGCGTGGGGTTGCCCATGAACGGCTGCAGCAGGGCGATCATCTTGGCCGGTATGTCGGCCACCGTGATCAGCCAGGCCGAGACCATCGCCGCGGCCACCAGGAACATGATCACCGCGGTGGTCTTGGCGGCGTTGACGAACACCTCGTGCAGCTGCTTCCAGTGCAGCTCCTTGTAGACGAACGTGGCCACGAACAGCGCATACACGGCGGCCACCACGGCGGCCTCGGTCGGCGTGAAGACGCCGAACTTCAGGCCCACGACCACGATCACCGGCAATACCAGCGCCCAGGTCGATTGGCGCAGCGCGGCCATCCGCTCGGCCAGGCTGGCCTTGGGCGGCGGCGTGATGTTCTCCTTCTTGGCCACCCACCACCAGGCGATGGCGATGGCGATGCCCATCAGCAGGCCCGGCACGATGCCGGCCAGGAACAGCTTGCTGATCGACACGTTGGCCGCCACGCCGAAGACGACGAAGCCGATCGACGGCGGGATCACCGGCGCGATGATGCCGGCCGAGGCGATCAACCCGCCGGCGCGCGCCTTGTCGTGTCCGACGGCCACCATCATCGGCAGCAGCAGCGAGGCCAGCGCGGCGGTGTCGGCCACCGCCGAGCCCGACAGCGCCGCCAGCAGGCATGCGGCGACGATGGCCACGAAGCCCAGGCCGCCGCGGCGATGCCCCACCAGCGTGAGCGCCAGGTGGACGATGCGGCGCGACAGCCCACCGACGTTCATCACCTCGCCGGCCAGCATGAAGAACGGCACCGCCAGCAGCGGAAAGCTGTCGGCGCCGTTGATCACGTTCTGCGCCAGGATCTGCGCGTCGAACATGTTCAGGTGCCACATCAGCGCCACGCCCGACAGCAGCAGCGAGTAGGCGATGGGCACGCCCAGCGCCATCACGGCGAGCAGCGAGCCAAGGAAGATGAAGACCGTCATGTCGGTGCCCCTGCGCGGCTCAGTGGGTGACAGAGCCGCCGGAACCGACGTTCCTGGCGTCGACCGGGGCCCGATCCTCGGACTCCTGGACCATCACCAGCTCGCTGTCCTTCATCTGGCCGCTGACGGTGCGCCACAATTCGCGCAGCAGCAGCACGCCGGCAGAGACGGCGAAGAACACGCCCGAGGCGTAGAAGATCGCGGTGGAGGCCCCGGTGACCGGCGCCTCGACCTCCCAGTTGATGCGCGCCTGCTGCACGCTGCCCGAGAGCATCAGCCAGGTGGCGTACAGCATCAGCAGCTGGCCCAGCACCAGGCACACCTTCTTGCCCCGCGTGCCCAGCCGGGACACCAGCATGTCGGTGCCCAGGTGCGCATGCTCCTTGAGGCCGACCACCGCGCCCAGAAACGTCATCCACACGAACAGCCAGCGCGACAGCTCCTCCGACACGGTGATGCCCGAATTGGCGGCGTAGCGCAGCACCACGTTGCCGAACACCAGCACCACCATCAGGGCCAGCAGGATCGCCATCAGCGCTTCCAGCAGCCTGCAGTAGCGGTCGACCCACACACCCATGGACGGTCTCCTGATCGGACTCGGTGGCCGCGCGACCCGGCCAGGTCCCGGCTCGGCGGCCAGGACCTAATAATGTACGAACTAGTTCGTTTTTTGATGGGGACAAACCCCTATCCGGCGCCGATGGCGGGCCGGGATGTCAAAGGGCCCAGGCGTGCGCGCGCCCAGTGCCGCGAGCGCCGGGCTCGATCGGCGTGTCAGCGGCCCTGCGCAGGCATGGCAGCAGCCAGAGCCGCGCAGCCGGCCAGCGTCCAGACGATCACCGCGCCAGACGGCAGGTCGAGCACGGCCGACAGGCCCAGCCCCAGCGCGTACCCGGCCACGCCCAGGCCCAGGGCCCAGGCCAGGCGGCGGCGCCCGTCCAGGCCTCGCGTCCCGAGGGCGGGAATGATCAGGCTGGCGAACACCAGGTACACGCCGACGCATTGCACCGAGACGGTCACCGCCAGCGCGAACACCGCGTAGAAGCCGAAGCGGCCCGCGCGACGCGCCCCGCCCAGCCGCATGGCCGCCAGCAGCACGGCGGTCATGCCCGCCAGGGCCCACAACTGCGACGGCTGCACCCAGAGGATCTGCCCGACCAGCAGGTCCTTCAGATGCTCGCCGCCCTGCGGATGACCGGCCAGCAGCAGCAGCCCGCCGCAGGCGGCCAGGATGAACACCACGCCGATCAGCGCCTCCTGGTGGTCGGGCGCCCGGCGCTCGGTCCAGGTCAGCAGCGCCGCGCCGAGCAGCGCGGCCGACACCGCCGCGGCCTGCACGGCCCATCCGCCAGCGGGCAGCCCCGCCGCATCGGCGGCGATCACGCCCAGGCCGGCGATCTGGGCAATGGCCAGGTCGATGAACACGATGCCGCGGCCGAGCACCTGGATGCCCAGCGGCACATGCGTCAGCAGCACCAGCACGCCGGCCACGAAGGCCGGCCCCAGGATGCCCAGGTCCAGCGCGCCCCAGTTCACTTCGGCCCCGCGGCGGCCAACAGGCGGCTCAGGGTGTCGTCGAACAGGCCGAACAGGTCCTTGGCGCCTTCGGTGCCACCGACGGTGAAGGCCAGCTTGACCACAGGCGGCCCTCCGCGCTGCGTCAACCACTCCGAGGCCCTCGTGTCCTGATAGGCGGCCACCAGCGTCATCCGCGCTGGCGTCGCCTTCAGCGTCGCCAGCACCGACTGCAGATGGGCCACGCCGGGTTCCACGCCGGGCTTGGGCTCGAGCACCGCCACCTCCTTCAGACCCAGCCAGTCGTACAGGTAGCTGAAGGCCCGGTGCTGCGAGACCACGGCGGCCCCGCGCAAAGGCGTCGCGCGGGCCGTCCAGCGCTCGGTGGCCTGCTGCCAGCGCTGCTGGAAGTCGGCGCCGCGGCGCTGCAACTCGGGCGCCTGCGCCGGGGCCAGCTGCTGCAGCCGAGCCGAGAGCGCGGCGGCCACGAGGGCGATCCGGCGCGGATCGGTCTGGATGTGCGGATTGCCGGCGGCATGCACATCGCCCTGCGAACGGTCGAGCTGAGCCGGCACGTCGAGCTTGCGCACGAAGTCAGCGGCCATGAAATGCCCCGCCTGGCCCGGCTGGATGCGTGCGTTGCCGGACTGCTGCAGCAGCACGGGCAACCAGCCGGCCTCCAGCTCGGCGCCGGTGCATGCCACCAGGTCGGCGTTGCGCGCTCGGGCGATCAGGCTGGGCCGTGCCTGGATCTGGTGCGGATCCTGCAAGGCGGTGGTGGCCACCGCGGCCTCGACCAGCGGCCCGCCCAGCTCCTGGGCCAGCGCACCCCACTCGGGCTCGCAGGCCAGCACGCGCAAGGCGGCCTGGGCCGGCAGCGAGGCGCCCAGCACGGCAGCGGCCATGAAGCCGACGAGGGAATGGATGCGGATTCGATACGGTGTCATCAAGCGCTCCCGTGGCGTCAATAGGCGTGGGCGCCATGGGCGCCCAGGCTGATCTGGTACTGCAGCTGGAACTGCGTGTCCGCCGCGCCGGGGCGCGCGCGGTCCTGCGCCAGTTGCCAGCGCACCCGCGAGAACTCGCTGGGCGAGTAGTCGAGCATCAGCGTGCGGCGGCGCGGCTTGAAGGCCGTGTCGGCCCAGGCCATGCCCGTTGCCGGATCAACCGACCCCGGATCGAGCCAATCCCCCCGCAGGCCCACGCGCCAGCGCGGCATGAACTGCCACACCGCCTGCAGATAGCCGCCAGACGGCGCCGAGCGCAGGCCGAACACGCCGCCGGCCTCGTCGGCGACCTCGCCCCTTCGCTCGGCGCGCAGCCACTCGCCCTGGAGCTTGACGCTGCTGCGGGAGGCATTGCCCTGGGGCGCCCAGGTCCACACCGCATCGGCCACCCAGACCCGGGTGCGCCCGGTGAAGGCGCGCGCCAGGTCTCCATCCAGCGTCCAGGCCTGCCCCACCGCCTTTGATTGCAGCACCGAGAGACCGGCCTGCCAGCTGTGGCTGTCACCCCAGTCGCCGCCGAGATGCGCCGTGAGCGCCCAGCGGCCCAGGCCGTTGCGGGAGTCGCCCCCGCCAGGAAAGCCCTTGCCCCGCCCGGCCTCCATGCCGAGCGATACATAGGTGTCGGTCGGCACCACCCATTTCAGTTGCACGCCATCGTCGGCGTCGCCCCCGCCGAGCAGCGCCTGGTAGGCCAGCGGCGCGTCCACGAAGTCCCACTGGTGCGCATGCTTCGAGTTGAGGTAGCCGATGGCGGACTTGAAGCGGCCGGCGGTGAGCGTCAGGCCATGGCCCAGCGCGGTGGTCTGCAGGTAGGCCTCCTCGACCGCGATCGAGTCGTCCGACCCCAGCGCCAGGTTGACCGTGCCGCGCAGCCAGGGGTCGACGGCGGCCGACAGCCCGAGCTCGGTCTCGGCCAGGCTGAAGCCGCGCGTGCCCGGGCCGGCTTCGGCATCGGCGGTGCGTGCGAAGCCGGCGATGGCATAGCCGGCCGGGTCGCGCGAGGTGCGGGTGTACAGGCCGGACAGGATCACCGACATGGCCGGGTTGAAGCTGCCGGTGGAGGCCGCCGGCACGGGCGAGGCCGGCGCCGGCATGGCAGCGCCAGGCGGCGTGGGCGAGGGGCTGGCGGCCAGCGGGGCAGTGCCGGACGGGCGCGGGCTCGCCCCTGTGGAGGACGCTTCGGCGGCCCGCAACCGCGCTTCCAGCGCCTGCAGGCGGGCCTCGTGGTCGCGCTTCAGGGCCTCGATGGCCTGGCGGATCTGGGACAGCTCGGAACTCGATTCGGCGAGCGCGCACAGCGGCGCGGCCAGGGCGAGCAGCACGCTCGCCCGAACAACGATGGACATGACAATTCCTTCGGGATCACGATGGACAACGCCTGCGCAGTCGATGCGGCGCAGGCGGCGAATCAACGGTCTCAGCGAAGGAACGGGGGCGGTGCGCGCGAGCGGAAGGCCGTGAGCAGCGGCGCGTCCCACGACAGGTAGGGCACCGCCCGGGGCGACGGGGCGCGTCCCGCCCCGGCCCAGACCGACGGCGCGGCCGACGGCAGCGCACCCCCACCGATGGCGGCCGCGGCCAGGCACAGGTCGCAGTCGGCCAGGCTGACCGCAGCCCCCTCGGAGGCATGCCCGGCACCGGCTGTCGTGCGGTGGTCGTCCGCATGCGCCAGGCCCGCCACCTGGGCCGCCGACCACACCAGGGCAGCCCACAGCAGCCAGAGGGCCCGGCGGCGGACAGGGAGGCGCAACGGATGCGGGAAGGTGGCCAAGCCGCGAATCTACCGCACGCGGCCGCGTGGGCTCAACCCGGCCAGGCCCGCGCGGGCAGCGCGGCGGCCCGCGGCGGTGCTCAGTCAGCGCCGCACGAAGCGCACGATCATCTCGACGATGCTGTCGCGACGCGCGCCCACGGCCCGGGGCGACTCGAGATCGCGCTTGAAGATCAGGCTGAAGGTGTGCCGGTTCGACACGTTGAAGAAGCACAGTGCCGAGATCGACATGTGCAGGTCCACCGGGTCGATGTCCTTGCGGAACACGCCGTCCTTCACGCCACGCCGGTACACCGCCTCGACGGCGCCGATGGCCGGCACGTTGAGCTGCTGGATGCTGCGGCTTTGCGCCAGGAACTCGCCACGGTGGATGTTCTCGTTCATCACCAGCCGGATGAAGTCGGGGTTGGCCAGCTGGTAGTCGAAGGTGAAGCCCACCAGCTTGCGCAGCGCGTCTTCGGGCGAGAGATCTTCCAGTTGCAGTTCGGCCTCGATCTGGCGGATGCGGCGGTAGGCCTCCTCGAGCACGGCGATGTACAGCCCCTCCTTGCTCTCGAAGTAGTAGTAGATCATCCGCTTGCTGGTGCGCGTGGCAGCCGCGATCTCGTCGATGCGTGCGCCGGACAGGCCCTTGTCGGCGAATTCGCGCGTGGCCACGGCCAGGATGTCGGCCATCGTGCGCTCGGGGTCGTTGATGCGGGTGCCGTCGTCGGCCACCTGCGTCGGCGGTCGGCCGCGGCGCGGAGTGGCCGCCTTGGACGCCTTTTGTACCGGCCGGTTCATTTCGCGAGCTTAGCCGATGTCCAGCACCACCTTGCCGAATTGTTGGCCCGAGGCCAGCCGGTCGAGTGCCGCATGCACCTCGTCGAGTGGCCAGCGGCTGTCGATGACCGGCCGCACGCGGCCCTGGGCACACACGGCCAGCAGGTCGGCGAACTCGTGCAGATCGCCCAGCGTCGAGCCCAGCACCTGCAGTTGGCGGATGAACATGCGCCGCAGGTCGGCGCCCGGCTGGTCGCCACTGGTGGCCCCGCAGGTGACCAGGCGCCCGCCGCGCACCAGCGACTTCAGGGCCTGCGACCACATCGCGGCACCGACGTTCTCGATCACCAGGTCCACCCCGCGCCCGCCGGTGAGCTCGAGCACCGTCTTGCTCACCTCGGCCGGCGGCGCCTGGATCACATGGTCGGCGCCCATCTCGCGGGCGCGCTCGAGCTTGCCGGCGTCGCGCGAGGTGACGATGCACTTGGCGCCGATCATCTTGGCCAGTTGCAGCGCCGCCAGCGACACGCCGCCGCCGATGCCGAAGATCAGCACCGAATGCCAGGGCTTGAGCTGCCCCTTGGTGAACAGCATGCGCCAGGCGGTGAGGTGATTGACGCCCAGGGCCGCGCCTTCGGCCGGCGTCATGCACGACGGCAGCGCAAACACGTTCAGCGCCGGCAGGCTGACGAACTGGGCGAAGGTGCCGTCGCGATGCTCGCCGAGCAGGCGCATCGAGGTGCACAGCACCGTCTCGCCGCGCCGGCAGAACTCGCAGCGCCCGCAGGCCAGCCCCGGGTGCAGCACCACCGGCATGCCGGGCGCCAGCCGCCGCTCGCCAGGCCCCACCGCATCGATGACGCCGGCCCCATCGATGCCCATCACCTGCGGCAGCCGGTGGGTGATGCCGGCGCCGCTGTCGCGCATGTACAGGTCGACGCGGTTGAGCGTGGCGGCCTGCAGGCGCACCCGCACCTCGCCGGGGCCGACCGGCGGCATCGGGCGTTCGCCGAGGCACACCACCTCGTTGCCGCCATGGCCGGTGAGGTAGGCGGCCTGCATCGTGGCACGGTCGTTCATGTCGGGTCACTCCGGTCGTTGGAATCGACCGGGCCGCGAATCAGTGCAGCAGCGTCGCCATCGATCCCACCGCCGCCCAGGCGGTGGCAATGGCGATGGCCGCCCCGCTGCGGGTGCGGATCCAGTCGTGATGGGCCAGGATGCTACCCGCGGCAAACAGTCGTTCGTCGAAGGGCCGGCCCGAAGGCCCCAGCGGCCGCATCCGGTCGTCCACCTCCAGCCCGGCGCGATGCACCGGGTGGCCCGCCGCATCGGTGTAGCGCTCGCGGTACCAGTCGGCCCGGCACGGCGGCTGGGTCACCGGCAGGCCCAGCAGCGGCTCGACCACCCCCTCGGGCCGGGCCTCCAGCCCGCCACTGAGGAAGCGGCCGCTGGCCAGCAGCACCGCCTGGGCGCGCACATGGATCGGGCCGAAGGCATCGGCCAGCGTCAGCGTGGCACCGGCGGCATCGAATCCAAGCTGCTGCACCTTGTGCTGGGCCACCATGGTGACACCGCGCTGCGGCAAGGCCTGCTCCAGCAGCTCGCGCAGGCGGATGCCCGGCACGGCAGGCGGCATGGTGGGAATCTCGAACAGCGTCAGGCCGGTGAGCGCCTGCAGGGCCTGGTGCACCGCATCGGGCCGGTGCATGCCCAGGATCGCCGGCAGACCCACCACGCGGGCCGTGCCGGCCGCTTCTCGCAGGGCCACCGCCAACGCCTCGCGGTGCGCCGGCACCTCGAGCGCGCGGGCCATCACCTCGGCATGCAGCTCGCCCGGTGGCAGCCCCGGAAAGGCGATGCGCCGTGTCGACAGCCCCGGCCAGCGCGGCCCGAGGTTGGCCACGAACTCGCGCCCCGAAAAGCCCTTCAGCCCTTCGAAGTCGACGATCACGCAGGGCTGCCCGAGGGCCATGGCCTCGGCACCGGCCACCATGGTGCGGGGCACGCACAGCGTGCGCTTGGCCGTGCCCACCGGCGACAGCGCCGCCAGGTTGCGCGTGCCGGGCGCGGTGTAGGCCAGGCCCTGCTCGGTGAGGAAGCGGGTGAAGTGCTCCAGGCTGCGCCGCACGTCGTCGGCCGGCACCCGGGCCAGCGGATGACGCGGCTGGGTGGCGCGCAGGCCCTCGAGCGCGGCCCAGGGGTCGTCGATGCCCCGCGCCGTGCCATCCTCGCGGCCCAGCAGGTCGAGGTAGCCCGTGGTGTAGGCCACGGCACCGGTCTGGCCGGTCACCGCGCAGGCGATGCCGCGTTCGGCCGCGAACAGCGCCGCCGCGCAACCCGCCAGCCCCGAGCCGATGATGGCCAGGCGGGTCTCGATGTCGCGGGCGTGCAGCGGCGTCATGACCCGCGCGCCCCTCCAGCCTCGGCAGCCGGTGCCGCCTGCGCCGGCGTGGCGGGGTCGTCGTCCGCCTCCAGGCCGTCGAGCCCCAGCAGCCCGCAATGCACCGCCTCGGCCAACTCCAGCTGCGCGGCCTGCCGGCCCCAGATCACCGGCCGCTGGCCCTTGAAGCGTTCGTCGAGAAACCGGCGCAGGTCGAGCAGCCCTGCCGCATCGACGTAGTGGCCGCGGTCGTACAGGTGCGAGGCCACGCGGATGCCGCAGAAGGCCCCCTGGCACGAGCCCTTGCCCACGCGCGACCTCAGCGCGATGGCCTCCAGGTCCACGCGCCCCTCCGGCTGCCTCATGTCATTCGTTTGCATCGCGATCACCGAGGGCTCCGGTTGCCCCGGGCCGGTGGCGGGCGCCTGGCAGGTGGCGGGCGCCTGGCAGGTGGCCACGATCTCGTCGATGGCCGATCGCGGCACCAGTTCGCACTCGCACAGGATCGGGTCGTCCGCCCGGTCCTGCGACCAGGCCTGGCGCGCGGCGCCCCGGGCGTCGGTCCAGCGTCCGGCGACATCGTCCGGCAACGGCTGGGTCGAGGTGGTGCCGGGCTGCGCGCGGCCCAGGCGGCGGGCCACCAGGTCGGCGGCCTGCTCGGCCATGCGGCGGAAGGTGGTGAGCTTGCCGCCGGTGATGGTGCAGAAATTGCCCAGCCCCTGCGAGGCATGGTCGAGCAGCGCAAAGCCCCGGCTGGCCGCGCGGTCGCTGGTGCCGGTGGATTGCAGCAGCGGGCGCACGCGCGAGAAGGCGCGCGTGTAGCGGGCGCCGGCCAGCGCCGGCAACATCGCGGCGCCCTCGCGCACGATGCGATCCACCTCGTCCGCCGTGGGCGCCACGCGGTCGGGATCGTCCACACGCGTCGAGGTGGTGCCCAGCAGCGACACGCTGCCGCCCGGCACCAGGATGTCGCCATCGCCCGGCGGCCGCAGCCGGTTCACCACGTGTCGGGCCATGCGGTCGTGGTGCACCAGCAGTGTGCCCTTGGCATACACCAGATCCACGTCGGCACAACCGGCCAGCCGGGCGATGCGCATCGCCCAGGCGCCACCGGCATTGACCACCTGGCGCGCTCGGATCAGCCGCGTCGCGCCAGTACGATGCTCCACGCAGCGGGCGGCCCGGATCTCGCCTTCTGCCATCTCGAACTGCAACAGCTCGGTGTGGGCCAGGTAGATGCTGCCGTTCAGGCGCCGGGCATGGTCCACATGGGCCAGGGCCAGGTGGAACGGATCGACCGCGGCATCGGGCACCCGGCAGGCGGCGATCACCCGCGGCGACAGGTGCGGCTCCAGCGCCCGGGCCTGTGCCGCGTCGAGCACCTCGCAGGCAATGCCTGCCCGCGCGCACAGCGCCGGAAAGCGCTCGATGAAGCCCGGGTCGTCGCCCTCCACGGCCACGAACAGGCCGCCGGTGGCTTCGACGCATTGGGGGGCCAGGCGCCTGAGCAGCTCGTTCTCCTGCCGGCACTCGATGGCCGCCTCGAGGTCGGTCGAGACGTAGCGTGCGCCCGAGTGCAGCAGGCCGTGGTTGCCGCCCGAGGCGCCGGCGCACAGGTCGATCTTGTCGATCAGCACCGAGTGGATGCCGCGCAGCGCCAGATCGCGCATCACGCCGGCACCGGTGATGCCGCCGCCGACGATCAGCACCTCGGTCTCGAGCATGGGCAGGTCGCGCATCGCAGGGGTTACTCGAGCAGGGCCAGCAGATCAGGGCCCAGGTAGCGGCGCTCGGCGGGCGCCAGGATGCCCAGCGACAGGCACATCAGCGTCCAGAAGTGCACCACCCCATAGTGCCCGCCGTAGAACTGCCCGATGTCGTGGATCTGCGAGTGGCAGTTGTGGCAGGGGGCGAGCACGTAGTCGGCCCCGGTGGCCGCGATCTGGTCGAACTTGCGCTTGCCGTAGGCGCGGCGCTGTGCCGTCATGCCCGCCTGCAGGAAGCCGCCACCGCCGCCGCAGCAGTAGTTGGCGCTGCGGTTGGGATGCA
>Ga0268298_10002078_pt1 | contig 22451 bp, 18 predicted proteins | sample WWTPWeurt_MetaG_FD_194462 | JGI IMG/M metagenome (GOLD analysis project Ga0268298, IMG submission 194462) | Activated sludge microbial communities from WWTP in Nijmegen, Gelderland, Netherland - WWTP Weurt | ecosystem: Engineered > WWTP > Aerobic digester > Activated sludge | place... | reverse complement strand
AAAAAGCATGATTCTCCAGAAGGAGATGGTAGAAGGTTTGTTTAACGACCTGGCTAATGCACACGAAACGGGCAAAAAAGTATGTTACACTTTTGTACCCGGCAATCTGTCTGAGTTAATCAGAACATTTGATATGTTGCCCGTTTACCCCGAAATAAATGCCCTGCAAAGTGCCATGAGAAAAAAATCGGCCGGCTACATAAAAGAAGCCGAGCGGCACGCACACTCGGAGGACGTATGTACCTATGTAAAATGCGATGTGGGCATGCTGATGAAAGGAAATATTGGCCCCACCGGACAAAAAATTCCGCCACCCGATATTTTGCTGCTGAGCTACACCGGCTGTTTCACCTTTATGAAATGGTTCGAAACATTAAAAAGAGAGTATCCGGACGCAAAAGTTATCATGATTCACACCCCGTATCAGGAAGACGGAAAAATGACTCCTGAAATGATTCGCTACATGGTGAAGCAACTGGAGGAAGAAGTAATTCCGCAAATGGAAGAAGTTACCGGAATTAAATATGACGAAACAAAACTTAAAAAAATACTTTCATACTCTAAAGAAGCACAGGATTGGATTACCCGCATATTTGATACTACCAAACACCGCCCCTCGCCCATTGATGCCTACTTTGCCGGAGTATATTATATAGGACCCATTAATATAGGTTTCAGAGGAACGGCAGAAGCTGTAGAATATTACAAGGAACTTTACAACGAAATACAGGAACGCATAAAACTGGGACTTGGCCCCATTACTCCCGAAGGAGAAATGAAAGAAGAAAAATACAGGCTGGTGGTAGAAGGCCCTCCAAACTGGACCAACTTCCGCGAATTTTGGAAAATTTTCTACGATATGGGTGCCGTGATTGTAGCATCTTCCTATACCAAAGTGGGCGGGGTGTACGATTTAGGCTGGAGACACAACCCCGAAAAACCATTGCAATCGCTAAGCGAATACTGTATGAATTGTTATACAAACCTGAACATTCCGCAGCGAATTGATTTGCTAAGCAAGTGCATTGAAGAATACCAGGCCGATGGGTATGTAACCAACTCAATAAAAAGTTGCAATTCATTTTCGGCCGGGCAATTAGCCATGATGCGCGAAATAGAGGACCGGTTGGAGATACCGGTAGGTTTTATCGAATCCGATTTGGTTGACCCCCGCTATTTCTCGTATTCAAATATTAAAAACCGGCTCGAGTCGTATTTTCAAATGCTGGCACAGCGTAAGGTGATCGAAAAAGAGAATGCTCATTAGTAGCGATAATAAATACAGATATGCAAAAATATTATTTAGGAATAGACTTAGGCTCCACCACCTCAAAAGCAGTTATTATAAATGATAAAGATGAAATTGTAGGCCGGGGCATTACCAACACAAGAGCCAACTATAAAGTTGCTGCCGATATTGCCAAAGAACAGGCCATATATGATGCCCGCTTTAATTTGATTGAAAAGAGAACAGGAAGCAACATTTCTGCCAAGCCTGAATTTAAAAAATACATGCAGGACCTGCGTAGTGTTTTTCAATACTGCCAGTTTAAACGCAGAATGGACAGCTTAGAACTATTGTTGATTGAAACGGCCAACGGATTTGCCTACAACAAAAAAGAGCAAATCACAGCGCGTTTAAAAGCCATTATCAACCTGATAAGGCCGCAAATGAAACATGAATTTGTGAACGAAGGGCTGGGAAGTAAAAACCAATTTTTCAGAGACATTGTAAGTGAAAAATACAACGTACAGGTAGAAAAATCGGAAACCGAATTTTATGAACCCCTGATGCTGGCTTTTGATAAAAGTATTACACCGGTTGAAAACGAAATGGTGCAATACAACTTTAAAGAATTAGTGAATGAAGCCATGCAATTTCTGGAAGAAAAATATGCAGGGTTGGCCGATCAGCAGGAAGACGACAGCAAAGAAGCCTGGTATTATGACGAATTGAACGCGGTAAAAAATGGATACAAAAATATCGAACATTCGCTGCGCTCGCATATTGAAGAAATAGCTGACGAAGAAATCTATATAGCAAAAATGGTGGGGACCGGTTATGGAAGAGCTTTGCTCCCCTTCCCCGAAGATTGCATTAAGTCTGAAATTCTATGCCATGCCTTTGGGGCGCATGCGGTATTTCCCGGAACCCGAACCGTACTCGACATTGGTGGACAAGACACCAAAGCCATACAGGTTGATAAATACGGACTGGTAACAAGCTTTCACATGAACGACCGGTGTGCGGCAGGATGCGGAAGGTATCTGGGATACATTGCAGATGAATTTGGTTTATCGCTAAACGAGCTGGGTCCCGAAGCCAATAAGGCCACCAAAGAAACCACCATTTGTTCAACATGTACTGTTTTTGCAGGTGCCGAAGTAAAAGAGCTATTGCATAACGGGGAACTGAAACCCGACATTCTGGCCGGCTTACACAAATCAATTGTTCAAAGGGCCATGTCGCTCATAGCCCGGTCGGGTGGCGTAAAAAATGAATTCACGTTTACCGGTGGGGTTGCCCGAAACGAAGCGGTACTTAAATATGTAAAACAAATGGTACTCGATTCGTATGGAGAAGTTACCATGAATATTCATACCGATTCCATTTTTATGGGGGCATTGGGCGGGGCCATGTTTGCCAAAAGAAACATATCTGCCGATTTGCCTCAGGGCACCATTGTAAAAGAAACAGGTCATATCAATAATTAATAAAAAGAAATTATGAGTGAAATTATATACACCATGGGTATTGATGTTGGCGGAAGTTATGTGAAAGCCGTATTGATGCACTATGATCATGCCGGTGCACAGCACAAACTTCTTGACAAACAAACTGAGAAAATAAGAAAGAGAGACCCGAAAGATGTAGCTTCAGAAGCCATACGGATGCTTCTTGAGAGAAATAACCTGAACTACGAAAATGATATAGCCTACCTTGCCTCTACCGGTGAAGGCGAAATGGTAGAACGAAAAACCGGTCACTTTTATAGCATGACCACCCACGCACGTGGCGGAATATTTTTTGCTCCCTCGGCAAAAACAGTAGTTGATATGGGTGGCCTTTACGTAAGGGCTATTAAAATTGACCCAAGAGGCAAGGTTGTTGATTATAAAATGACCGGACAGTGTGCATCCGGATCGGGTCAATTCATTGAAAACATATCCCGGTATCTTGGTTTAGCAGTTGAAGAAGTAGGTGACATTTCCCTTCAATCCAGTCACCCGGAGGTTCCATCGGGCATTTGTGCAGTGCTGGCCGAAACGGATGTAATCAATCTGGTATCAAAGGGTGTTTCAACTCCGAATATTATTAAAGGTATTAATATTTCCATAGCCCAACGCGTGGTTAAACTAATGAGCGCACTAAAAGCGGAAACTCCGATTGTATTAGTTGGAGGAATGGGGATGAACAAAGGGATGGTTCAGGCTATAGAAGAACTGGCCGGTGAAAGCAAAAAAAATAATTTGCAATTCATCTCCCACCCAGATGCGATTTATTCAGGCGCCATAGGAGCCGCTCTTTGGGGAGGATTCAGATATCATGTGTTAAAAGAGAAAGAGGCACTGGCAGTGCATTAAGAGTACGACATCATGACTCAAACATTACGTTCATCAATAGCATTAGGCGATGTTGTACCAAACATTGCCACTATGCTTACACAAAATGCCCAAAAATTTGCTGAAAAAAATGTGCTTTGCGAAAAGGACAAAAACACTGTTTATAAAGGAATTTCGTGGAAGCAGTTTTATGATGATGTACGGATTATTTCCTGTAACCTGAAAAATGAAGGCGTAACAAAAGGTGATAAAATAATTTTGTTCTGCCCCAATTCGCAAAACATGCTGAAGGCGGAAATGGCCATCATGTCATCGGGGGCAATTGCCGTTCCCATTTTTGCTTTCTTCAAAAAAACCACAGCCGAATTACTGATAAACCACTCGGATGCAAAATTTATGATTGCAGACGGGAACCAGCAATTAACTCAGATTGGGGGCGGACTTCATTTACAAAAAATCTGGACGTTTGACAATAATACATTTCAGGGAGATTACGTTGTCAAAAGTTTTTCGGACTTACTGATTCCTTCAAAAAACAGCAATGAGCACGAGTTAAACACCGATGCCCTGCCCGATGACATTTGCTTAAACATGTATACTTCGGGCACAATGGGAATCCCGAAATGCGTTCAGCTCACACATAAAAATATTCTCTCGCAGCAGGCTGCCATTCAAAAAACATTAAACGTTACTCCTGATGACCGGTTTCTCTCTTACCTGCCCTGGCACCATAGTTTTGGAGGGATATTCGAATTATTTACGGCATTGTACAACGGTGCTACCTATTTTCTGGAGAGTAGCTATGGTAAAGATGTGAAGTCTATTTTTGAAAACTGGAAGCAGGTTAAACCTACGGTATTTTTTAGTGTGCCCAAAGTGTATCAATCTCTTTTTGAACTTTCGGCTGAAAGCGATGAGGCAGAAAACACGTTTTTCAATTCGGGATTGAAATTTATTTTTACTGCCGCGGCTGCCTTGCCAAAGAGACTAAGCGATGAGTTTGAAAAAAGAGGAATTGCCGTAATAGAAGGATGGGGTTTAACAGAAACATCGCCCTGCTGCACACTCACTGACCCGCAACTGAAGCGCGAGCCCGGTGTGGTTGGGCTTCCCATTCCCGGTGTTGAGATACGAATATCCGAAGACCACGAGATTCAGGTGAAAGGCCCTAATGTAATGGTTTCCTATTATAAAAATAATGAAGCCAATGCCGATACCTTTACCCGTGACGGCTGGTACAAAACAGGTGATGTGGGCGAAATAACCCCAACCGGTTTAAAATTAATTACCAGAAAAGACCGGATTTTCAAACTCTCAAACGGAGAAAAAGTAATTCCTTCCGATTTAGAAAAAGCCATTGAACTGCAATGCCACTATGTTCAGTATGTAATTGTATCGGGCAGCGGGGAAGAATACCCCGTAGCATTAATTTTCCCGAATAAAACACTGCTGAATCAACAAGACAAGAAAGAAGCATTGAATGGGAAATGCGCCTGTCCCAAATCGCTTGAGGAGTTGGGAAAATGCCTGAGCGGCTGCCTGCATACTGCCAACGAATCAATAGGCCAGAAATTCTCAAAAATAAAAGCTGCTGCCGTAATAGGAGAAGAACTATCACTTGAATCAAACACCCTCACACCTTCAATGAAAGTGGCTCCGAATAATGTGATTGAAAAATACCGGAATCATTTATTGGCCTTGTACGGAAAAGATGTTCCGATTGAGGAGGAAGTGTATATGGTGCCTTTAAATACAGCCAACAATGTATAAAATAGCTTCAACAGATAAAATGAAAAAGATAATGGGAGATTATTTTCTCTCATTGGATTCAGGAGAAAAAAAAATTGCCTGGTGTACCAGCGTTGGTCCTGCTGAATTGCTTCGTTCGTTTGGCTTTGAAGTTTATTTTCCGGAAAACCACGGTGCGCTGCTTGGTGCCACCCGAACCGCAATGGACTTTATTCCGGAAGCCGTGAAATGCGGCTACTCAGGTCATGTATGTTCGTATACAACAGCCGATATTGGTTCGTACCTTAAAGGCGATTCCCCCTTAAAGTCGCATTACAAAATGAAAGGCCATCCAAAGCCTGACCTGATTGCCTACAATACAAATCAATGCCGTGAAGTGCAGGACTGGCTTCAGTTCTTTGCCAAAGAATTTGATTGCCCTATAGTAGGAATTGTGCCCCCCAGACATATGGACGAGGTGACACAAGACGAAGTAGACCTGGTCATCAAGCAATTTAAAAATATGATTCCTGTTTGTGAACAGGTAAGTGGACAAAAATTTGATGAGGAAAATTTCAGGGAAACGGTTCGTTTAAGTAAAGAAGCTACTTTACTGTGGCAAAAGGTGCTCAAAACTTCTACTGCCATGAATGCCCCCCTCAGTTTCTTTGATGGCACCATACACATGGGGCCGATAGTTGTGCTTAGAGGAACACAACTTGCGAAAGATTATTATACCGGCTTGCTGGCCGAATTAGAAGACAACGTAAAAAATAATATCGGCTTTTTGCCTCAAGCCAAAACCCGGATTTTTTGGGAAGGAATGCCCATTTGGGGAAAATTAAGAATGCTTAGTGATTTGTTTACTGCCAACGGTGCAGCCGTGGTGGCATCTACTTATTGCAGCAGTTGGGTTTTCGACAAGTTTGACGAAAACGATCCGTGGAATTCAACCGCAAGAGCGTATACTGAAATCTTCATCAACCGGAGTGAAAAAGCAAAAATGCAAATGCTAACGGATTGGTTTAATGAATACCGTATTGACGGCATTATTTACCACGATTCAAAAACCTGTTTTAACAATTCAAACGCCAAGTTTGGGATGCCTCAACGACTGAGGGAAAAAACGGGAGTACCTGCTTTGGTAATAGAAGGAGATTTGTGCGATTTACGATTCTTTAGTGAAGCACAAAGCGTGACTAAAATTGAAACCTTCCTGGAACAACTGGAAGAAAGTAAATTGGCATTGAATGGTTAACAGGGAAAATACAAAAGTAGGCATCATAGGCCTGGGTCCGGTAGGTATGGTGCTGGCGGTAAAATTACAGCAGGCCGGGGCTGATGTCTTCTTATGTGTCAGAAATGAAGTAAGGCGCAATAAAATAAAAAATGAAGGTATTAAGCTTGAAAATGTTTTTGATGAAAGAGCAACTTTTAACCATGTATGCGAACACATTGAAGAACTTTCAGCGCTTGACCTTGATTATTTGGTACTGGCCGTAAAAACGTATCATATACCACAGCTAATAAATAAAATAGCTGCCTTAAATTCAGAAAAGCTCACAATTGTGTGTGCTCAAAACGGAATTGATACAGAGCAATTATTAGTTCCGGTTTTTGGCGAAAACAAAATTACAAGAATGGTGGTAAACTATGCCGGCATTCAATTGAACCCGAATACGATCAAAGTCACCTTTTTTAATGGCCCTAATTATATAGGCTCTATTAACGATACCAGGAGAAAGGAAGCCGAACATTTTTCCGCATTACTCAACAAATCCTACCTTGATACTGTAACCGCAGACGCCTTTGGTCTTTTAAAAAAAGTATGGCACAAAACAATTCTCAATTCATCCTTGAGTGCTTTGTGTGGTGTTGGGAGGCTCACTATGGCCGAAGCAATGGCCGATGCGGAGACAGTAGAACTTATTGAGCAAACAATTAATGAGGCTGTATTGGTTGCAGAAAAAGAAAAAATATACTTTGCCGATGATTTTATCAGAGAATGTCTGCGCTATTTAAAAAAAGGAGGCGATCATTTTCCTTCCTTAGCACAGGATTTAATCAACGGTCGCGAAACTGAGATTGATTATTTCAACGGGAAAATAGTTTCTTATGGGAAAAAGCATTACGTAAGAGCCTTTCTAAACTTATCATTCACCAATATGGTGAATGCCATGACCAACAAAAATATTATTTCCCGAGTTCCGGGAGCTTCAGGAGAGGTTAACCGGAAAATATTATCGAAAGGACTACAAATTAATCCTGATGCAATTACACAATATAAAAAATCAAATTGTTTCTTAGGTATCGACTTAGGCTCGGCATATACCAAATTTATTGTTACCGAAAGTTTAGGAAAATGTTTGTTTACTTACTACCTGCCTACACTGAATAACGATAAGCAAGCTTTTAAAAATGTAATGCAAACCATTACCTCCAATTTTAATATTGCTTTCAGTTGTGCAACCGGATATGGCCGTAAACACTTTACTGAAACAGATATTATAAAGACCGAAATAAACTGCGCTGCCGCTGGCGTTTCGTACCTTTTTCCGGGTGAAAAAAATATAATTGACATTGGCGGAGAAGACATAAAGGTAATTCGTTGTGATAAAGATGACAATGTGCAGAATTTTTACATGAACGATAAATGCGCAGCCGGTACCGGGGCCTTTCTTGCTGAGATTGCCGAAAGAGCCTCAATCAGCATATCCGAAATGAGTACCCTGGCTTCCTTATCGAACTATGATAAAGAATTAAACAGCTTTTGTACCGTTTTTGCCAAAACTGAAATCATGAACTGGATATTTGAAGGGATGTCAGTTGAGGATATTTCGCGCGGCATTTACAACTCTATTGCCAATAAAATAGCAAAAATGAGGATTGACCCGGGCATTCCCACTTATATGATTGGAGGTGTTATTGCACATCACTCTTACCTCAACAGCATTTTAAGCGAAAAGTTTAACATGAAAATCAACACCGTTGAAAATCCGCAATTCAAAGTAGCCTATGGTGCTGCCATACTTGCACAGCGGGAATATGAACGAAAAGAGAAAATACTGAGCGACCCTAAAGAACGGGCAGAAGCTCCCCTTATCAGAAAATAATTATGTCAAAAAAAGTGAATACGCCCAAAGTGAGAATCCCTTACGGAACATGGGGGTCAAGTTATTTTCCGGCATGGCAATCTTCGCCATTAGCCGAAGTGAATATTGGACAATTTGCCGGAGAATCCATGGCAAAAATACTTTCCAAAAGAAAAGTCTCCACCTCGCATCTCGATTATTTAATTATAGGCTCTACCGTTCCGTGGCACTGGAAATTCTGGAACGCAACCGTTGTGGCCAATTGCATGGGAAGAAGAATTCCGGGATACCATCTTGAACAGGCGTGTGCTACCGGTTTGCAAGCAGTTGTTCAGGCAGTGGCACAAGTGCAAATGGGAGCCAGTGAAGCGGTAGGTGTACTCACTTTTGATCGTACCAGCGACTCCCCTGCCGGAATTTTTCCGGAGAGAAGAGCCTATAGAAGAACCGAAGTTCTCAGTGATGTGTGGGATAATTTCGGATTTGATCCTTCTACCGAGCAGGCGATGATTACCTCTGCCGGAAACGTAGCCCGAAAACACAAAATTGAAAAAAGTGAAATAGACGAACTTACTGCCTTTCGGTACAAACAGTATTTCGATGGCAAAGAATCGGGCTTTTTAAGTAGGGTAGCTATGCCATTGGAAATTCTTAACCTGCAGGGCAAATCGATGGGTGTGATAAGCGAAGATGTAGGGGTAAGAAAAGTTTCTATTGATGCACTTCGTGCAATGCGTGAGCTGGAAACCTGCGTTACCGGAGGAACACAAACACATGCCTCGGATGGTATGGCAACATTGCTTGTAACAACTGCCGAAAAAGCTGCCGAAATCAGCACAAGACCCGAAATAGAAATAAGCTTTGTTGCTAAAGCAGAAGTAAGAGTGCTCCCGTCATCTATGCCTGAAGCGCCTGCGATGGCTGTAAAAAAATTGCTGAATCAAACAGGTCTTACCTTAGACGATATGGTGGTGGTAAAAGACCACAATCCGTTTGCCGTAAACGATGCAGTGTTTTCAAAAGTGATGAATTACGATTGGCGTAAAATGAACAATAATGGAAGCCCATTAGTATGGGGACATCCGCAAGGCCCTACTTTAACGCGGGTAATTATTGAAGCACTGGAGGAGGCCGTTGATTTAGGTGGCGGTTATGTTTTGGTATTTGGCTGTGCGGCAGGCGATGTGGGCATAGCTTCTATTTTTAAAGTGAATTAAGCTGAGGACATGAAAAAATCAATGCGCAAATCAACACTGGAGTCACTTGGACTGGGAACCGTGTTGGATATTTTTAACAAGGGGAAAATGCCGGTTACCACAGAAGAAATGGTAGAAAAAGTGTTCGGCCCTGAAAACAACAGAGGCGCTATCATCATTTCGGGTGCGGGCGGCATTGTAGGTGCCGGCAAGGTGATGCAGTTTGCATCGCGCTTACTTGAGTACAACGTGCCCGTTATTGCACTTGATCTTCCGGGGGCTCCCGATGGTATAGCCAGACAATACAAAGGCCTGCAGGCATCTTTTGGCACAAATGGGGCCAATGAGATAATGAAAAATATTATTAAATTAAACTATGACGGTAAAACATTGCCCGAAAGTTTAAAACAATATCATCCTAAATTTTTACTCGAAGCTATACCCGAAAATCTGGAACTAAAAAGAGCGCACTATGCGTTGTTTAAAAAGGAATTTCCCGACATACAAATTCGTTCGGTAACTTCGGGATTTCCATCCAAAGAACTGGGAGTAGGTATTGCTCACCCGGCTTTTCCTCATGAAATAAATAAAATTTTTGAAATAGTAGAAGATGAGCCATCGGCTCTCACTCAACTCCTCTGGTCAATGGGATTAATCCCTATGCAGGTGAGCGATGACTGGTCCTTTGTGCTTGATGTTTTCTTTTGCGGATTATTGCAGGCCAGCATCCAGTTCAGCAACCGAACCAATACCCCATACTGGAAGGTGGATAAATATATCCGTCAAATACTTGGTCCTAATCCATTCAGGGCGCATGATGTTATTGGCGCGAAAGGATCTAACTTTTTAACCTGGTCGTGCCTGCATCATCTGGGTAAAAAATATGGCCCTCTGTTCGAACCCGAAAAAGAATTAACCGAGCGAAAAGACAGTGGTCAAAACTGGTACCCGGCCAATCATTTCAGACCCATGCTCAACTGGAGTCTGGATAACGAGCAAATGGAAGAACTGAAAGTTATTGTGTATGGTGCATTAATTCAAATGACCACCCTTATACTTCAGGAAAAACGAGCCGATTTAAGCACGGTAACAACCATAGGCGAAGTGTGTGCACAGTTTACCAATGGAATGCCTGCCTTTATCAGAAGAATGGGAACAGAGAAGGCTTTGGAATATGTAAATAAATACCACCAGCTATACCCCGATGCGGCCAAAACTAAGTGGTTTCCGGATACTATAAAAAATATGACAAGCCCCGAATGGCAGCAACTTTATGTAAATGCCGAACACGATGGGCAAAAAGGAGTAATTACCGTTAGCAGGGAAAGTTACAATTATGATGTAAACGCAGAACTGAACCGTGCCATTGACTGGTTGAAAAAAGAAGGAATAAAAAAGGTAGTGCTTACCTCTGATTTTCATTTCTCAACTCAAATGGTTGGTGCCGACACAACCGAATTTTTCAATGCCATAAACGATAGCCTTATTGGAGAAAAAATTTCATCAGAATGGTCGGAAACCGCGAGAAGATTCTATTCGGAATTCGAAACTTCCATTGGTTTTATAAACGGGAAACGGTGTATGGGAGGTATGCTTGAGCTAATGATGCATTGCCACTACCTCATTGCCCCCGAACAAGTGAAATTTGCCATGCCTGAAGTAAATTTACCAGTAATACCGGGAATGGAAGGTTGCCACTGGGTACTGCGCAAAACAGAAAAAAGCAAACGCGGCCAAATGCTTGAAATGCTTATAAGCGGAAAACAGATAAACGCATCACAGGCACTCGGATATCTGGTGGATTTTACCGGAAACATGCAAGAGTGCCTTGAAATGACCGGAAAACTATTGTCAAACGACAACCCGCCACTTCCAAAAAGAAAAATAATAGAAACATCCATGCCTGAAGTAGCCTCTGATTTTGAAAAATTAAGCTGGTCGGATAATGCACAGGTGTTGGCCGCACAAAAAGAAATAGCCGATTGTGTAATTGCATCCTGCTCCGCTTCGGTAAAAGATGCCTTAGGCATTCAGTCAAAATTGTCTGCCCGGTTTATGTCGGGGCAGTTATTCAGAAAAGGGAAAATAGGAGCCGAATACGATAAAATATCTCAAAACTAAAACGAAATGGAGAAAATAAAACAATGGCAGATGACTGCATTAAAAGCCGATTTTAAACTGGAAGAATCGGCCATGCCATCCGTGAGTGAAAACGAAGCACTGGTAAAAGTTGCGGGCTGCGGTGTATGTCATACCGATTTAAGTTTTTGGCACGATGGTGTTCGCACAAAAAAGGAAATGCCCCTAACGCTTGGCCACGAAATAAGCGGCACCGTAATAGAAGGGCACTCACATCTAAAAGGGAAAAATGTAATTATTCCGGCTGTTTTGCCCTGCGGAAATTGCGAATTGTGTAACAAAGGAAGAAGCAACATGTGTCAGAATCAATTAATGCCGGGAAACGATTTTCACGGAGGTTTTGCCTCACACATTGTTGTTCCGCATAAATATTTATGTGTTGTTCCCGATGCTGTTTTGCAAAAATACAGGCTCGAGGAAATATCGGTTATTGCCGATGCTATTTCTACCCCTTATCAGGTAATTAAAAAATCGGAACTGGAAAAAGGAGATTTAGCTATTTGTATAGGTGTGGGAGGTGTTGGTGTTTACGGGGCCCTCATTGCAAAAATTATGGGCGCCAAAGTACTCGCCATTGATATAAATGACGAAAAATTAGCACTCGCTAAAAAGAACGGGGTTGATGCCACATTAAATTCCAAAGGGGCCGACATCAAAGAAATAAAAGCACGCGTAAAAGAAATTGCTAAGGAACTCGGGGCGCCCCGCTACGGATGGAAAATTTTTGAATTTTCGGGAACCACCCCAGGACAGGATTTAGCTTTTAACCTCATCACCTTTACTTCCACATTAAGCATTGTGGGATTTACCATGAATAAATTAGAAGTACGATTGAGTAATCTTATGGCTTTTGATGCAAAACTGATTGGAACCTGGGGCTGCAAACCCGAATTGTATCCGGAAGTGGTGGAATTAATTGCCACCGGTAAACTGGATATAAAGGATTTTGTTGAAACGTTTCCGTTAAGTAAAATCAACGAGGTTTTTCAAAATACACTGGCACATAAATACACAAAACGATCCGTGTTGGTTCCCGATTTTAATTGAGTATTCAATGAAGATTCTCTACAAAATTTACTTTGCTGCTTATTTTGCCATATCACTGCTGTTGTTCTATCCGTTTTTCAAAGTGTTGCTATCAAAGAAAAAATGGTTTCCCGCTGCTTTTAAACTAATGAGACTATACGCCAAATTGTGGCTTTTTTTTACCGGCATAAAATTAGTTGTAAAAGGAAAGGAGAATTTAATCCCGGATGAACCGCATATTATTTGTGCCAATCACAGCTCATTTATTGATATCCCGTGCTTGTATTCATTCTTCAGCCGGTACTTTGTGTTTACAGGTAAACAGGAAATAGAAAAATGGCCCTTGTTTAATATTTTTTATACTTCGGGCATGAACATATTAGTTGACAGAAACAATGTTCAAAGAGCCTCCGTTAGTTTAAAAAAGATGATTTCAGTATTAAACGAAGGGCATCCTCTTTTCATTTTTCCGGAAGGAACCATTTCAGAAAACGCACCACTACCCGGAGCCTTTAAACCTGGGGCAACTTCTCTGGCTATTCAAAAACAGGTTCCCATTTTACCCATCACATTTACTGCAAACTGGAAAAGACTTCAGCGAACAGGCCTGTTCAAAGGGAATGCCGGTCCGGGAATAGCCGAAATGATCATTCATAAACCAATACCCACAAAAGGACTAAAAAAAAGTGATACAGAAGCTTTAGACGAATTATTAAAAAATACTATCTTCAATCCTATTCATGAGAAATATAGTTTTTCAAAAAATTAACAACATAAACAAGGTAAACATGGAATTCAAAAATCACAACATTATTGAAAACTGCCAATACTCGGATATCATTTTTGAAAAGAGACCGGTATTAAATTCTGATAAATCTGCAGTAAGCGGATTATACAATGCCTGGATTATTCTTAATAACCCCAAGCAATTTAACTCTTACACAACCAAAGCTATTAAGGAAATCACTTTGGCTTTTGGCGAAGCCTCTAACGACAGAAGTGTGGTTGCAGTAATTTTTACCGGTGTAGGCGACAAAGCTTTTTGCACCGGTGGCAACACAAAAGAATATGCCGAGTATTACTCGGGAAATCCACAGGAGTATTCGCAGTACATGCGTTTATTTAATGATATGGTATCGGCCATATTAAAATGTGAAAAACCCGTTATTTGCAGGGTAAACGGTATGCGCATTGGTGGCGGTCAGGAAATAGGTATGGCCTGCGACTTCTCTATTACCTCGGATATGGCTCGTTTTGGGCAGGCAGGCCCCAAGCACGGAAGTGCGCCAATAGGAGGTGCCACCGATTTTTTACCACTCTTTATGGGTATTGAAAGGGCAATGGGTTCGCTTACCTTATGCGAACCTTTTTCGGCTCATCAGGCGTATCATTACGGTATTGTTACCGATATAGTACCTGTACTTAAAGTAAACGGAAAGTTTATTGCCAACCCGATGGTAATTACCGACAGAACTTTTGACGAATATGGCCGGGTAGTATTCGGCAAACAGAAAACCGGGGAGGAACTTAAGAAAGCAAAAGAGATAATGGCAACAGCCGAAACCGATTTAAGCTTGCTGGATGAAGCTGTAAATAATCTGGCAACCAAACTGCTTTTAACGTTCCCCAACTGTACCAATAAAACCATCTCTGAGGTAAGGAAATTTAAGCTGGAACACTGGGACAAAAACAAAGAAAGCAGCAGAGAGTGGCTCGCATTAAACATGATGTCGGAAGCCAAAGCAGGTTTCAGGGCATTTAATTTTGGCACCAAAGACGACAGGGAGGTTGATTTCATTAAACTCCGTCACCTGCTGGCCGCAGGTCACGAATGGAATGAAGAATTACACGTATCCATTTCACCTCAATATAAAACAGAAAAAGCCTCGTAACATGGAAAAAATAAAATTAAGCTACACACACAATAATACCGTTGCTCATATATTGCTTAATGATGGCAAAGGAAATGTGCTGGATAATATCATGATGCTGGAAATTCTCTCCTGCTTTAAGGAATTCAAACAAAATAAAAACCTTAAGCTGATTACTTTTCAGGGAGAGGGAAAGCATTTTTCGTTTGGCGCAAGCGTAGAGGAACATACCAAAGAATTTGCCGAAGCCATGATAAAAACCTTTCATCAGCTCTTCTACGGAATAATCGAACTCAGTGTACCGACAATGGCTAAAATTTCTGGTCAGTGTTTGGGTGGCGGAATGGAACTTGCCATCATGTGCAACGTGCTCTTTGCCGATAAAACTGCAAAACTCGGACAACCTGAAATTGTTTTAGGTGTATTTCCCCCTCCTGCTTCTGTTATTTTGCCTGAGAAAATAGGATTGGCCCGGGCCGAAGAATTATTAATTACAGGCCGCAGCATGGATGCTGAAGAAGCCTGTCGCATGGGTTTGGTGAACCAGCTTTTTGAGAATAAAGATGCTTTAAACACCGGTGCGGAAGAGTGGATAGTTAAAAATATTATTCCCAAAAGCGCTTCCGCACTCCGTTTCGGGGTAAAAGCGGCTCGAATTAAATTCAATCATGTTTTCACCAATTTTATTCCGCAACTTGAAAGCATCTACCTCAGGCAGGTGATGGAAACCAATGATGCCAATGAAGGAATAAATTCATTTTTAGAGAAACGACAGCCTGAATGGGTAAACAGTTAACCCTGCAGCAATAACTCAATGAAGCAAACATGAGCATTGTATCAGATAAATTGGTTTTAAACAGTGTACCTGCAGTAATAATAATTGCAGGCGGCCACTCCCTGCGTATGGGATTTCCTAAATTATTACTACCCTTTACTGAAACAGAAACATTCATTGAGCAAATTGTAAAAGTGTACCGCCATATCACCAACCAGATAGTGCTGGTGGTAAATAATGAAGTATATGAAAAATGGCGCTCCTTTTTTAATACCCGACTACCGGGCATACGCATTATTCCCAACCCAAATCCCGACTACGGCAGAACCCATTCCATTAAGCTCGGACTTGAAAAAACGAATGCAGCCAATGTGTTTATCCAAAACTGCGACAATCCGTTTGTAAAGAAAGAACTGCTCACAGATATGATTCAGGCAGCCCCCGAAAACGGATATGTTTCTCCAAGGGTAAACAATAAAGGCGGCCATCCGGTTTTGATTTGCGGGTCAGCCATAAGTATACTCAGGAATGCAAACGATGTATCTGCTTTGAAAGATATTTTAAGTACCCAAAACAGAACGGACCACCCCACTAATGATACCGATATTTTAGTAAATATTGATACCTCGGAAAGCTATTTTATGCATTTCCCCGAACACAGGCAAAAAGTATTTTCCTAATCCAAATAAAATGCACCATGTCTGAAGCAAACCAAGCATACAAAATAAAATCGGCCCTTTGCATTGTAGTTGACACCAGTGGTTCAACACCGCGCAAAGCCGGTACCAAAATGCGTGTGTTTGAAGATGGCAGCATCAAAGGAAGTATTGGTGGCGGAAGCCTCGAAAAAAAAGTGATTGAGGATGCGCTGCAGCAAATAAAAACCGGTATGCCACGCTTGTTTGAACACCATCTGTTGCAGGAGCATGAAATGTGTTGTGGCGGAACGGTGAAAGTATATATAGAACCCGAAAAGGAGAAAAAGCAACTTATTATTTTTGGTGCCGGACATGTAGGACAGGAATTGGCTGCGCTGGGAGCCAAAGCCGATTTTGAAGTATCGGTTTATGACGACCGCCCGGAATACCTAAACCAGATCAATCATCCGCAAATAAGCACGCACTGCACCCAATTTGAAGAAGCGCTTGCTAAAATTGATTTTAACGACAACACATACATCGCCATTCTCACCTACCGTCACGATATAGATCGCGCCATTCTCCGTTACTGCATACCAAAAGAAAACGCCTATCTTGGTTTTATCGGAAGTCAGCGAAAAATACTGGTGACCCGAAAAATGTTTATAAAAGAAGGCATCGCCACCGAAAAGGAACTGAACAAAATTGATATGCCTATAGGATTAACTATTGGAGCCGAAACACCTTTTGAAATTGCGGTGAGCATACTAGCTAAAATGATTGCAGTAAAAAACAGTACCCGGGTAAATACCATTAAACAAATTAACGATATAGAGCAATGCTTAAACGAACTGCCATCATAACCGGAGCCGCCAAAGGAATAGGCAGCGCCATTGCCCGCAAGTTACACAGCGAAGGATATGCCTGTGTGCTTGTTGATGTGGATGACGAAAACGGACAGGCTCTTGCCCGCGAATTAGGTAACCATACTTCTTATTACCGTTGCAACATAAGCAGCGAAACGGAAGTGAAAAATTTATTTACCTCCGTTATCGAAAAAAACAAAAGCATTGATGTGCTCGTAAACAATGCCGGAATTATACGCGATAACATGATTTGGAAAATGCCTGCCGATGATTTTGATACGGTGGTAAACATAAACCTTAAAGGAACCTGGCTCATGTGCAGGGAAGCCGCATCTATAATGCGGGAACAAAAAAACGGACGCATTGTGAACATAGCATCAAGAGCCTGGCTTGGCAATGCCGGACAATCAAACTATGCGGCCTCAAAAGCAGGGGTGGTAAGCCTTACCCGGGTTTTAGCTTTGGAGCTTGGCAAATACGGCATTCTGGTAAATGCTATTGCTCCCGGATTAATTAACACTCCGCTGGCTCAAAGTTTGACTGCCGAAGTGCGGGAAAAATTAATTCAGGCGCAACCCACCAAAAGCATGGGCAAACCCGAAGATGTGGCGCATGTGGTATCTTTTTTATGTAACGAAAATACGCAATTTATTACCGGACAAACCCTGAATGTGGATGGTGGAAAAAGTATTGGGGCCAATGTATAAAATAGGTTCAGTAACCTGAATGAAAAACAGATGAAAAAAATAAGTTTAAAAATAAATCATAAAACATTCACTTTTTTGGCCAATGATTCCGATACACTGGCAACTGTGATACGTGAAAAAGCCGGACTCACCGGAACTAAAGTAGGATGCAACCAGGGAAGTTGCGGGGCCTGCACCGTAATTGCCGAAGGCGAACCTGTGCTGAGTTGCATTACTCCGGCCTTCCGTTTTGATGGCAAGCAAATTCAAACCATTGAAGGATTGGCAGAAAACGGAACACCCGAACTGCTGCAGCAACTATTTGTAGAAAAGGGAGCCGTACAATGCGGATTTTGTACTCCCGGAATGGTGCTTACCGCAAAAGACTATGCCGATAAAAATCCGGATGCATCGCGCGAAGATATTAAAGAAGCATTATCAGGAAATCTTTGCCGGTGCACAGGCTATAAAAAAATTATTGATGCCGTAACTGAATACACCCAATTAAAAAAGCAAGGCATCACTTCGCTTCCCGAAAAAGAAGCAACTAGTAAAATTATAGGTGTTGGCCGGCCTTATATTGATGCTGAGAAAAAAGCACTGGGCAAAGCTGCCTATGCCGATGACTTGCAATTCAGAAATATGCTGCATTGCAAATTTTTAAGAAGCACACATGCGCATGCCCTTATAGAAAATATTGACATTTCGGAAGCGCAAAAACTGGAAGGGGTGCTATACATTGCTACCGGAAAGGAACTGCCCGAAAAATTCGGAGTCCTTCAGGTTTCGCAGGACGAAACGGCAATGGCCATTGAAAAAACCAGGTATGTGGGAGAAGTAGTAGCGGCTGTTGCAGCTGAAACTGCTGAAATTGCCGAGGCTGCCTGCCGCAAAATAAAAGTAACTTACAAACCCCTTCGAAGCTATTTCACTATTGACGAATCGTTGCAGGATGTAGGTTCGGATACCAAAATACATGACGTTGGTAAATTTAATAACAATATTCATAAAAAAGCAGAACTGCGTTTTGGCAATCAGGAGGAAGCTTTTAAACAGGCCGATGTAGTATCGGAAATGGAATTTGAGTTTGAAGGAGTAACACATGCCTTTACCGAACCTCACTCGGCCACTGCCTACTGGGACGAGAACGGATTAACCATCCACACGGCTACACAAGTACCGCACTACCTTCACCGGGCACTGGCAAAAGTAATGCAGGTGCCGCTAAGCAGGGTGCGGGTTATCAAACCATATGTAGGTGGTGGTTTTGGCGGTAAAAGCGACCCGTTCCCGCACGAAATGATTATCGCTCATATTGCCCGTAAAACCGGTAGACCGGTAAGAATAACTTTTTCGCGCGAGGAAGTTTTTTTGAGCAATCACGGCAGGCATCCCTCAAAACTAAAAATGAAAATGGGTGCTTCAAAAAACGGAAAACTAAATGTACTTGATGCCGATATTGCCATTGACGGAGGTGCCTACGGAAGCTTTGGTGTGGTAACCTCCTACTACAATGGTGTGCTGCTTCAGGCTCCCTATGAAATTAAAGATTTTGGATTTCGCACGTTTAGGGTTTATACCAACAAACCCCAGTCGGGTGCTATGCGCGGACACGGAGCGGTGAACTCCCGCTTTGCCGCTGAATCGTTAATTGATGATATCGCTCACCGGCTGCAAACCGACCCCTGCGAACTGCGTTTAAAAAATTTTTATAAAGAAAATGCAATAACCATAGGGCAGTATAGAATTACCTCCAACGGCAGCCGAATGGCCCTGCAGCAGGTAATGGAAAAATCGGGGTGGAAAGAAAAGCGCGGAAAGTTGCCCTCCGGAAAAGGAATAGGTGCCGGATGCGGATTTTTTATCAGTGGAAGTGCCCTGCCTATTATCTGGAACGAATACCCGCAAACCGTAGTGCACCTTAAGCTCGACTTTGACGGACGCGTGCTCATTTCATCAGGTGCAAGCGATATTGGTCAGGGCAGCGATACCATGCTGGCTATGGTGGTGGCCGAAACACTGGGCATTGATATGCAAAAAATATTTGTATTGGCAGCCGATACCCTGCTTACTCCGGTTGATTTAGGAAGCTATTCGAGTCGCGTTACATTTATGTGCGGAAATGCAGCCAAATCGGCAGCCGAAAAATTAAAGTCTGAAATTTTGCAGGCCGTTTCTAAATCAAAGCAGATAGCGGTAGAGGAATTGTATATCGAAAACAGCCGCATTCGCTCAAACGATAAAACAGTTGATCTTGACTGGCTCGCTGCCATTGATATTACTACTGCCGGAAGAGGTGCATTAACCGTAAGCGGAAATTATATTTCGCCCAAATTAGGTGGTGATTTTAAAGGTGCCGGAGCAGGATTAAGCCCTTCTTATAGTTTTGGCGCCTGCATTGCCGAAGTTAATGTAGATAAAACCACCGGCAAGGTGGAAGTGCTGAATATATGGGGCGCGCACGATTGCGGTAAAGCACTTAACCCGCTGGCGGTAGAAGGGCAACTGGAAGGCTCGTGGCATATGGGCCTTGGGCAGGCACTAAGCGAAGAAATGAAATACTTCAACGGTTTATTGCTTAATAACAATTTCACCGATTATAAAATTCCTACTTCGCTCGATACTCCCGACATAGATACCAGCATTATTGAATCGGGCGACCCTGAAGGTCCTTTTGGTGCCAAAGAATGTGGCGAGGGAGCACTGCACCCCGTTATTCCTGCTGTGGCCAATGCTATTTTTAATGCCTGCGGAGTGCGAATTACCAAACTGCCCATAAGGGCTGATGAAATCTTAGCTAAAATAAAAGCGAATATGCAACCCGAAACAACCGCCCGAAAATAGTATGGAAACAACAATATCAACCTACATAAAAGTAGATACAGTGAAACAAGCGGTAGAGCAACTGCAATTGCATGAGCAAGCCATAGTGGTTGCGGGTGGAACCGATGTATATGTAAACAAGCAGCAGGGAAACACCGAAGCTGAACTTTTTATTGATATATCGCAGCTAAAAAGCCTGCAAACGGTTTCAATACATGAGCAAAAAGTAGAAATTGGCTCATTAGTTACTCTTGAAAAAATAATAACCCATAAAGAACTTTCACTTATTTTCCCTGCACTTAAAGAGGCGGCCCGGGCCGTGGCAACCCCCGTTATCAGAAAAACGGCCACCATTGGCGGAAATATACTTTGCGAAAACAGATGCTCTTATTACAATCAAAGCGAATGGTGGCGCGAAGCGGTTGGGTACTGCCTTAAATGCAACGGAGACATTTGCATTGCCACCGGAGGAAAGAAAAATTGTTTTTCGAAATTTGTGAGCGACACCGCACCCGTTTTAATAGCACTGGGTGCACACGTGACCGTAGCCGACAAAAACGGGGAAAGAAAAATTTCGCTCGAAAATTTATACACAGGTGACGGGGTAAATCCGCTTGCTATTAGCAGGCAAACGCTGCTTCTGTCAATTGAAATACCCATTACAGGCAGCCGCGTAGTATTTAAAAAATTAAGACCCCGCAAATCGCTCGACTTTACTTCGCTCAGCACCGCTGTTTCGCTCGACCGCGAAAACAATTTAAGAATCGTGATTGGTGGTGTTGACCCCCGCCCCGTAATTGCCGAAGGAAACCTAAACACGGATGACGCAGCAATGCTGCTTACAGCAGCATGCAAAAAACCACGTGTGGTTGAAAACGATTATTATCCGCGTGCTTACCGCAAAGAGATGATTCATGTTTTCATCCAGCAGAGCTTCGAAGAATTGGGAATCTAAACAACAAAAAATAAAAATATAATGAATAAGGCCATCGAAATATTAATGCAGGAGCACCATCATATTAAAAAAGCAATTGCCGGCACACAGGCGCTGTTTTTGTCAATTGCACAGGGAAAAGCCAGCCTGAGTGACGTAAAAAACAGGATTGATTTTTTCAGAAACTATGCCGACAGCTACCACCATCAAAAAGAAGAAAAGGTATTATTCCCTGAAATGATTAAACGCAACGAAATGCTGGAGTTTGGTGTGGTTCATGAAATGCTGGAGAACCACGCTGATTTCAGAGAACTACTTGCCGAGATTGAAGACAGTGTTAACGATGGGGATGCACAAGGCGCACAGCAAAAATTTGAAAAGTATGCCGAAATGCTTTTAGAACATATTGCCGTAGAAGATGACGAGGTTTTTCAAATTGCCGAAACATTGATGAATGAAGATGAATTACTCACCGTGCTGTATCTGTTTGAAGATTGCGACCGGGAATTGGGAGCAGCCGAAAAGTTGAATTGGGAAAGTAAAATATAAACAGGTACAGCATTGAAACAGCGGCCATTTTCACTTTCTTTGGTTTAACACTTTTTTCCCACTCGCGGATGGGAGGATACTACACGAAGTGATGATGCCAATGCTACGGAAAGTTATATCCAAAACTATAGTTATGACCGCATGGGGAATTTTGACGAATTTCAGCACGTGGCTGATAACTCCTCCAACAGCTTTACACGAACGTTTGATTATGTGAGCGGGAAAAATCTGTTGGATAGCATTACCATAGGCAGCAACAGCTACAGTTTTGATTACGACAGCAACGGTAACCTCATTACTGAAAATACGGAAAGGCATTTTGAGTGGGATTATGCCGACCAGATGCGCTGTTTTTTTAACCAAACGGGCACCAGTGAGCCTACCGTGTATACGCAGTATCTGTATGCCGGTGGGGCAAGGGTGAAAAAAATTACCAGAAAAAGTAGTGGTGATAAGTATGTAACCGTGTATTGGAGTTCCTACCTTTGAGTGGACAAAATAAATAAGGCCCAGTAGCTAACTTTACCACATGAAAAAAGAAAGAAAGAACTACAGTCCTGAGTT
>Ga0268298_10002077_pt1 | contig 22453 bp, 19 predicted proteins | sample WWTPWeurt_MetaG_FD_194462 | JGI IMG/M metagenome (GOLD analysis project Ga0268298, IMG submission 194462) | Activated sludge microbial communities from WWTP in Nijmegen, Gelderland, Netherland - WWTP Weurt | ecosystem: Engineered > WWTP > Aerobic digester > Activated sludge | place... | reverse complement strand
CTCAGGTTGTCGAGCACGCGCACGCTATGACCCTCGGCGAGCAGGCGCTCGACGAGGTGCGAGCCGATGAAGCCGGCGCCGCCGGTGACCAATGCTTGCATCTGCGCTGCTCCTGAGGGCCCTTGGCACCCGGGCCTTGCTGCACCCGGGCCTTGCTAACGTGGGGCCAGTGTCGCGGCCTTCATCTCGTGCACGAAGGCCGCGAGGGCTGGCAGCATCACGCTCGGCTGGTCGAGATGGGCTGCGATGCGCTGCACCACGGCCGAGCCGCTGATCGCCCCGGCGGCGCCGAGCGCCAGCGCCGCGCGCACATGATCCGGCTGCGCGATGCCGAAGCCGAGCAGCGCGGGGGCCGCCCCCACGGCCCGCAAGCGGTCGAGCAGGGCCCCGTCCAGCGCGGGCGCGCCGGTATCGGCGCCGGTGACCCCGCTGCGCGTGACGACGTAGGTGTAGCCGCGGCCGAGCTGCGCGATCTCGCGCAGCGTGGCGTCGGAGCAGCTCGGCGTGGCGATCAGCACGGGCAGCACACCCGCGGCCAGCGCCGCCGCGGCGTAGGGTGGTGCTTCCAGCGTCGGCACGTCCGCGACCAGCACGGAGTCGACGCCAGCGGCGGCGGCGGTGGCGTAGAAGGCGGGCGCACCGTGGCGCTCGACCAGGTTGGCGTAGACCAGCAGCCCGATCGGCAGCGCGGGGAACTCCTCGCGCAGCGCGTGAAGCAGCGCCCAGGCGTGCCGGAGGCGCGTGCCGGCGGCCAGGGCCCGCACGTCGGCGGCCTGGATCGTCGGGCCATCGGCGACCGGATCGGAGAAGGGCAGGCCGAGCTCGAGCGCATCGGCGCCGGCGGTGACGAGGGTCCGCACGATCTCGAGGCTGGTCGCCGGATCGGGGTCACCCAGCACGGTGAAGGGCACGAAGGCGCCGGCGCCCTCGGCGCGCAGGCGCTCGAAGAGCAGGGCGTAGCGCTCAGTCATGGCGGCTGCCCGAGGCCGTGGGGTCGAGCGACGGGTCGAGCGACGGGTCGAGCGACGGGTCGAGCGACGGGTCGAGCTGCATCACCTGCTGCAGATCCTTGTCGCCGCGGCCGGAGAGATTGACCAGCAGCACCGCGCCCTGCCGCTCCTCGGCGGCGCGCTGCAGCGCGTACGCCAGGGCGTGGGCGCTCTCGAGCGCCGGGATGATCCCCTCGCCGCGGGCCAGCGCGCGGAAGGCCACCAGCGCCTGGGCGTCGGTGATGCCGACGTAGCGCGCCCGCCCGCTGGCCTGCAGCGCGGCGTGCTCGGGACCCACCCCCGGGTAATCGAGCCCGGCAGCGATCGAGTGTGACTCGGTGATTTGGCCGTCGTCGTCCTGCAGCAGCATCGTGCGCGCGCCGTGCAACACGCCGGGCACGCCCGCCTGCAGCGTGGCGCCGTGCAGGCCGCTGTCGAGCCCGTGCCCGGCCGCCTCGACACCCACGAGCTCGACCGCGGTGTCGTCGAGGAAATCGGCGAAGATGCCGATCGCGTTCGAGCCGCCTCCGACGCAGGCGATGACCGCGTCGGGCAGCCGCCCCTCGGCCACGAGCATCTGCGCCCGCGCCTCGCGACCGATCACGCGCTGCAGCTCGCGCACCAGCAGCGGGTAGGGGTGCGGGCCGGCGACGGTGCCGAGCACGTAGTGCGTCGTGGGGAAGCTCTGCGCCCAGTCGCGCAGCGCCTCGTTGATCGCGTCCTTCAGCGAGCGCGAGCCGCTCTCGACGGGGATGACCTCGGCCCCCATCAAGCGCATGCGGAACACGTTCGGCTGCTGGCGCGCGACGTCCTTGGCGCCCATGTAGATCTGCGTCTGCAGCCCGAAGAGCGCGCCTGCCAGCGCCGTGGCCACGCCGTGCTGCCCGGCCCCCGTCTCGGCGATCAGGCGCGTCTTGCCCAGACGCCGCGCCAGCAGTGCCTGGCCCAGCACCTGGTTGGTCTTGTGCGCCCCGCCGTGCAGCAGGTCTTCGCGCTTGAGGTAGAGCTTGACGCCGGTCGCGGCGCACAGATTGCGGCAGCGATAGAGCGGGGTCGGCCGGCCCGCGTAGTCGCGCAGCAGCGCGGCGAGCTCCTCCTGAAACGCCGCGTCGCGCTGCGCGTCGAGGAAGGCCTGCTCGAGCTGCTCTAGCGCCGGCACCAGGATCTGGGGCACGTACATGCCGCCAAAGGCGCCGAAGCGGCCATTTTGCTGCATCAGCTCGACTCCGCGGGGGTACTTAGCACGCGGCCGCGGCGGCCACCAGCCGCGGCCCGGCCGCCGCCGCGCGCGGCGGCGACGAAGGCCTGGAGCTCGGCGCTGAAACCCCCCATGTCGACGCGGTGGCGCCGCGTGGGGCGCAGGCCGTGGGTCTCAGCCTGCTGCAGCGTGAGCTCCGGCAGCGGCGACAGCAGCACGATCCGCCCGCCGGGCCGCAGCGCGGCGGCGGCGTTGGCCAGCGCCGTCGCCAGGAGCGGGCCGAGGCCCGGACCGGCGAGCAGCCGCCGCCCCATCGGCGGGTTGGTCATGACCAGGGAGACGGGCTCCGGCGGCCGCCAGCGGCGCGCGTCGCCCCGCACCAGCGTGACCCCGCCGAGGCCCGCGGCCTGGAGGTTCTCCGCGGCGGCCGCCAGCGCCGCGGGGTCGTCGTCGGAGCCGTAGAAGCGCGCCGCCGGGCCCAGCCGCGCGCGCTCGATCAGCTCGGTGGCGGCGCCGACGAAGGGATCCCAGACCACGTCGTCGGCCTGCACGCCGGCGACGCGGGCCAGGGCGGCGGCCAGCGTCGGATGCGACGAGGCCGGCAGCGTGCGCACGCGGTAGGCGAAGCGCGGGTCCTGCAGTCCCTGCGGCCACAGCTCGAGCGCCGCGGTCGGCGAGCCCCGATACACGCGCTCGGAGACGACCACCTGCCAGAGCGCCTGGCGCGGGTCGTTGATCAGCTCGGGGTTCCGCCTGGCCACCTCGGCGGCGAGGCGCCAGGTCAGCGCGCGCCGCGCGCCCCCCTGCGCCCATTCCAGCCGATAACGCACGGGGCCGCGGGTGAAGGTGCGGAACAGCTCCACGGCCAGCGGGCTGGTCAGGGCGGCGACGACCGCGGCTGCGAGCTGGGCGAGCGCGCCCGCCTCGGCCTCGCTCCCCGCCGTCGTGGACCGCGCTGCCTCCACCGGAGGCCCTGGGAGGCGCTGCAGCGGCAGCGGAAAGCCGCAGTCGAGGAAGGTCCGTGCGACCCAGAGCTGCCGCAGCGGCCCGTCGAGCGTGATCGCCACGCGGCCGGGGGCCAGCAGGCGCGGCTCCAATTTCGGCGGCAGCTCCTCGAGCAGCAGCGGCTCCAGTCCCGCGCGCACGTGCAGCAAGAGCGTCGGAGGCCGCGCCGCGACCGCGCCGTCGTCGATGCGTCCGGGCGTCGTGCGCAGCTCATCGCGCGCGACCTTGACCCGGGCCTGCTCGGCGAGGCGCGCGAGCTCGGGGTCGGCGGGCAAGGGCTGCGCGAGCGCGCGCAAGGTCGCGTCGCTCCCCAGCCGGCCGAGGGCCGCCGCCAGCGCGCGGCGCTCGGCCAGCTCCGGCGCTTGGTGCCACCGCGCCAGCAGCGCGGCCTCGTAGCGCGGCTCGGCGAGCTTGCCGAGGGCGACGATGGCGCGGCGCCGCGTCCGCGCGTCGGGTTCGGCGAGGCGCGCGACGAGCCAGTCGCCGAGGGCCGCAGCGCGCGTCGCGCTGGCCACGCGACCGACCAATTCGCAGATCCACGGGCGCGCGGCGGCCGCCGCCGCGCCGAAGCGCTCGATGGCCACGCTCGCCGCGGCCGCCTCGCGACGCGCCAGCACGCGCACGAGCGCTCGCGCCGTGCGCTCGTCGACGCCGGCCAGCGCCTCCAGGAGCGGGCCGAGCGCCGCGGTCGGCGGCGTGTACCCCGGCTCGCGGGCGGCGGCGATCAAGGCGGCCGCGGCGTCGCTCATGCGGGCCGCTCGACGAGCAGCAGGTGCTCGCGCCGCTGGCCGCGGCGGTAGGCGTCACGACTGGGCTCATCGAAGCTGCGGCGCGCCTGCGACGCGCTGGCCAGCAACCCGAGGCCCGCCTGCCCAGCCCAGGCCGCTAGGTCGACGTCGAAGGGGATCGCGCCCAGCGCGCTCGCGCCGTCGCCGCCGAGCACCGCCGCACGACCCCCCGGGCGCAGTACCCGCGCCAGCGCGCGCACCCAGGCCTGCCCATCGCGCAGCCAGGCCGTGCGGCCGGCCCGCGGATCGACGAAGGAGCGGCGCGCGCCGATCTCGCCCTGCACCAAGGGAGTGTCGTCGAGGCCGAGCCACTGCAGGCGCAACGCCTGCTGTTCGGCGTAGTCGTAGACGCTGGCATAGGGCGGTGAGGTGATCACGACGTCGATGCTGGCGTCGGGCACGCTGGCCAGGCGACGGGCGTCGTCGACGGCCAAGGCGATCGCCGGCGGGTGATCGGCGGCGCCACGTGGGTGGCCAGGCGCCGGGCGCGGCGCGCGTACGGTGCCGGCAAGGCTCTTGAGCTGCAGGGACAGCTCGTGCGCGCGTGCGCGGAAGGCGCGGGCGGCGGTGCCGACCGTCACGCCGCGCCGCTCCTCGACCCGCGCGTCGGTGTCGCTGAGGCGGTGCGAGAGCTTGACCAGCAGCGACGAGAGCACGAGCGCTAGCGCCTCGTGGGCGAAGGGGTCGTCGAGCTGAGCCACGCCCGAGGTGAGCCACGCCAGCTCGGGTAGCAGCGCCGCGGGGAACAGCGCCGCCAGCTTGCCGCGCCAGGGTGCCAGCGCCGTGGGCGAGGGGGGCGAACCAGGGCCGTCGCCGCCGGGGAGCAGCAGCGGGCCGGGCAAGGCCGGCGGCTCGTGGCCCGCGCGGGCCCGCCGCAGCGCCTGCAGGGCGAGGCGCGAGGCCGTATCCCGCAGGGCGCGCCGCTCCGTCTCCGAGGTGACGCGACAACGCAGCGCCGCGATGCGGACGGCCAGTGGATTGAGGTCGCGCCCGATCGCGCGACGCCCGGCGACGAGCGCCTCGAGCAACACCGTCCCCGCGCCGCAGAAGGGATCGAGCAGGGTCTGCCCGGGCGCCACCAGCAGGCCCACCAGGCCCGCGGCGGTGTCAGGGTGCATCCGCGCCGGATAGGTATGGAAGCCGTGCGTCCAGCGGTCCAGCCCGGCCGCGGGACGCACCCGCAGGCAACGCGCCAGCGCCTGGGCCCAGCCCGCGTGCCCGCTGCGCGCCACGGCGCCGCCGACCTGCGTCAGGGCGCGCTTGGGCCGCCGCCGCGCCTGCGGCACCGCTCCCGCGCGTCGCCTCGTCCTGTCGGCTCGCTGCACCACGCGGCGACAGTAGCAGCGTATCGGGCGCCGGGGCCACCGGGCCACGGGCGCGGCCAGTCGCGGGATCAGTGGCGCATGCCATGGGCCTCGGCGATGATGCGCCGATGGACCGTCAAGCCCACTGGAACCAGGTCTACACGACCAAGGCGCCGACGGGCGTGAGCTGGTATCAGCGCAGCCCGGAGCGATCGCTCGCCCTGATCCGGAAGCACGCCCAGCCCTCGCAGCGCGTGATCGATGTCGGCGGCGGAGCGTCGTCGCTGGTGGACGCGCTCCTGGACGCCGGGTACCGGCGCCCGCTCGTGCTCGACGTTGCCGTCGCTGCGCTGGCCCACGCCCAGCAGCGACTCGGTGCGCGCGCCGCGGAGGTGGAGTGGGTCGTGGCCGATCTGACCCAGGCGCCGGTGCTGCCGCCGCTGGACCTCTGGCACGACCGCGCCGTGCTCCACTTCCTCACCGATCCGGCGGAACAGGCCGCCTACGCCGCGCTGGTGGCCCGCAGCCTGCGGCCCGGCGGAGCGATCGTCGTGGCCACCTTCGCGCTCGACGGGCCGGAGCGGTGCAGCGGGCTGCCCGTGCAGCGGCACGATGGGGCGAGCGTGGCGCGGCTGCTCGGCGCGGGCTTCGAGCCGATCGAGGAGGAGCGCGAGGTCCACCTCACGCCCGGCGGCGTCGAGCAGCGCTTCGCGTGGATGGTGCTTCGCCGGCGCTGAGCGCGTCCGCGCGCGCTCGGCGTGCTCGCCGCCCTCTGGCCACAGTCGCCACCGCGTGTTGCGCCTTCGGAGAGGTCCCGGGCAAGGGGTCGCTGCAGGCTGTAGATCGCAGACCTGTGATCATGCGTGCCCCAACGGACGATCCAGGCCGGCACGTTGATTGCTTGAGTACCGCCGCGCACAGGGTCGTGAAGGGCCGGCGCCGGGCGCGGTGGCGCTTGAAGGGAACGATGCGCACAGGACGAAGCCTATCGCTCGCCATCGTGCTGGTCCTTGCGCTGAGGGCAGCAGGGGACGCGGCCGCCACGGAGACGCAGGCGCCGCCTCCCGCTCCGGGCGTGGGGATCGCGAAGGCCCGCCAGCGGGGTCCGACCGTCGCTGGCGGTTTGTGGCGGCGCCTTTCGGTCGCCGCAACGCGGCTCGAGGTGCCAGGGCATGAGCTGGAGGCCTTGCTTGTTCAGCACAAGTCTCTCCAACAGGCATACAAGACGGCACGAGCTGCTTACCGGCGCGACCACCCATGGACCCACTCGCCGCGGGCCGTGCTCACTTCGTTGCTCGCAATAGGAAGTGGTCTGGGCGCCGCCACGGTCGACGCCGCGGCCCAAGCCGGGGGCCCCTTCGAGCAGCAGCTGCCCGCCATGCTGGCGATCGCTGCGGCCGCGGCCTTTCGCGCGATCGTGCAGCGCCAATGGATCCGACCCCACAAGGCAGGCATGGAGGCCGCGCTGCGGGCCGCGCTGCGAGAAAGTGCAATCATGGGCAGCTCGGTCGAGGCCGGCCCGCGCCTCAAAGCGTATGCGGCGCTCGCCGACCAGCAAGGCTCACACCGGCGGCCCGATTGATCGCGGGGGCCGCAGGCAGCCCGCCACCTGCACGAGCCCCCGGCGCCGGTCGCGACGGCACCGCGTGCCGGTTGCCCACCCTGCGGCCGTGCGCCACACTGGCGCATCCATCCTTCGACCCCGCATGCCCTTTGACGCCAACAGCCTGGTCCTGATCACCCTCTGCGCCTGGAGCATCAGCGTGTGGCTGCGCTTGCTCCGGGGCCGCGAGGTGCGTCGCCAGGCCGGCTGGGGCGCCCTGGCCGCGCTGCTCTTGGTCGCCGCGCTCGTGGGCTGGCACTTCTGGCCGCTGCGCGCGGGGTACGTCCTGCTCGGCCCCTTCGTGCTCTTCGCGATGCTGCCGGTGGCGCTGCTCCGGCGCGCGAGCCGTATGGTGCTGGAGCGGCGCTATGCCGCCGCGGCGCGCTGGGCGCGTGGGGCGGCCTGGCTGCACCCCTTCGACGACTACCCCATGCAGGCGCGCGTGCTGGCCGCGCTGCGCGACACCCAGCGCGGCGACGATGCTCCGGCCGAGGCGTTGCTGCAGGAGCTAGGCGCGGAGATCGGTCCCGCCGCCGAGCCCACGGTCCTCTTTTTGCGGCAGTGTCTTGGGCAGTGGGAGGTATTGCGCGAGTCCTTGGAGCGCCACCCCGCGCCGCAAGCGGGGACGACCCCCACCTCGACCGATCTGGCGCTGGTGGCGCACAGGGTGCGGGCGCTCTGCGAGGTGGGCGAGGTCAGGGCGGCGCTGGCGACCTTCGCGCACTGCGAGACGACGATGCAGCGCGCGGTCTACCTACAGCTGCGCCAGCAGGTGGGGCTGGTGTTGCTGGCCTTCGGCGGCCGACCCCGCGCGGTAGCACGCCTGGTGGCGCAGCTCGGCGCTCGCGACGGCGCCTTCGGTCGCTTCTGGTGCGCGACCGCGCGCCTGGCGGCCGGCGAGGCTGGCGTCGCCGCCGAGCTGGAGGCGCTCGCGGCGCAGACCGACGACCACGCCTTGCGCCGGGCGATCAGGCACCGGCTGGAGGCGCCACCCCCCACCCCCGCGCTGACGCCGGAAGAGCAGCAGCTCCTCGACGCGCTCGAGCGCGAGACCCAGCATCACGAACGCTATGGCCACGGCGCCGCCTCGCGGCCGACCCCCTGGGCCACGCGCGCGCTCGCCTTGGCGATCGTGGCTGGGGTCGCGCTGGCGGCCCACGGCGGCGGCACTACCGACCTCGCCACGCTCTGGCGCTTGGGCGCGCTCGATCCCACGACCGTCTTCGCCGGGCAGCCCTGGCGCGCGCTGAGCGCGCTCTTTCTGCACTATGGCGCGCTGCACGCCGGGCTCAATCTGCTTGCCCTGCTCTATTTCGGCCCCTTCCTCGAGGCCCACCTGGGCCGCGCGCGCTTCCTGCTCTGCTATCTCGCCGCGGGCATCGGCTCGATGCTGCTGACGGCGCTGGCGATGCGCTGGTACTGGCTCCAGCCGGGCCTGCTGGTCGGCGCCTCGGGCGCGATCATGGGTCTGGTCGGCGCGACGGCGGCGGTGCTGCTGCGCGGGTGGCACGACGGCGGCTGGGTGGCGCGCCGGCGGCTGGCCGGGATCGCGCTGATCATCGTGACCCAGGTCGTCTTCGATCAGCTGATCCCGCAGGTCAGCGGCGCCGCGCACCTCGCCGGTCTGGTCCTGGGCCTCGCCCTGGGCCTGCTGCTGCCGCGCGCGCTGCCGGCCCAGCAGCCCGGCGCCTGAGCCGCCGCCGCGCCTTGTGCAGCCTGACGCCCGCTGCTACAGGACGTGGCATGCTGCGCCCACGGTCGTTCGTGTTGGCCTTCACCTTCGTTGCGCTCTGCTCGCCGCGACGCGCCACGGCGGGCGAGCCCCCGGCCTTCCGCGTGCGGGAGCTGCAGACGCGCTACCTCTGGGCTGAGGCCCCGGGCTGCGAGGTCTTCCTCGGGGTCGAGCGGCGCTCCGAGGCGCCGACGCTCCAGCTCAAGCTCGAGCAGGAGCGCTGCCCGTTGCCCTTCGCCACGCGCCGGGCGGGGCTCGACGCGCTCTGGCAGGGGCTGGTGCGGGAGCGGGGAGCGGCCGCGCTGCAGGTCGGGTCGGTGCAGGCGCCGATCTACCCCGAGGCCGCCGAGCGCCTGGCCCAGGCCGCGCTGGCCGCACCCGACTGGAAGCACTATCTGCGACACCGACGCCCGGGTCAGACGCCCAACGCCCTGGTGCTGGAGCTGCTGCGCCGGGCCGGGGCCTACACGGAGCTGCTGGCGCTGCTGAGGGCCTGGGGCCAGCGCTGCGAGCTCGCCGGCGTGGAGAAGGTCGCGGAGCTGACCGGGCGCGAGCGTGACCTGCCCGCCTGGATGCGGCGACCCCCGCTGCCCCGGGGCCTGCGCGTACCCTATCCCTTGCTGGTCTACCTGCGCTGCGATCTCCCGCCGCTTGCGCCCACGCACTGAGTGAGGCCCTGAACGCGAGGTCGCCACGCCGGGCGGCGGGCGCGACGGCGGGCCACTCCGCCACCTGGCGGCGCTGGCCAGCGGGTGGCGCCCTTTCGGCGACTGCGCTCGCCACTCTGCACCGAGAAAAGGACCAAGAAGTCCAACGCTCGCGGCGCTGGCGCCGTTGGCATCGTGGTTGCTGAATCCCCCGCCCAGAACAGCCGTGGTGGCGACGCAAGCACCAGGGCACAGGCTTCACCTGGCACGAGGACCTTGGGCGAGAATCCGCGACAGCGCCCCGATCACACCAAAGGAGTTCACCGATGAAAGCGATCCAAACCTCTTCACTCGCGCTGACGGTGGCTGTGGTGCTTGGGTTGGGCAGTACCGCCCACGCAGGCGGCCGCCTGGGGCAACTCAAAGCTTGGGTGGCAGCAAAATATTCTAGCGTGATAGCAACCGGTGGGGTTCTTCTTCACAAGGACGCCATTAACGCACTTGCCGCGGAGTACCCGAGAGTCCTCGATGCCATGAACCAAGCATTTGCTAGCCGGGTGCCGCCCAAAAAGGAGATAAACGCGCGACGCGCAGTCGGCATAGGTACCGCCGTTACTGCACTTGGAGCGCTGACCGGCACCGCCCTTGGCCTTGACCCTCAGCATGTTGAAGTTCTCACCGCGCTCTCCCTTGGCCATGCTGCGGGACTGGCTCTCCTTGAGACGAAGCCGCTGCGCGCCAAGGTGGCGGGCCTGAAGGCAGCCCTCAAGGCGGCCATGTTGGACCCCGGAGGGTCCTCGGCACCAGCCCGAAAGGCGGTCGAAGCCGACCTGGTGCTAAGCCGGATTTGGGGGGACATTCAGAAGTCTGCGCTCGGACCGACCGTCGGCGACTAACGGAACTCGAAGGAGCGGCGGTGAAGACCGCTTGCCAGGCTGACCGACCGGCGCTCCGTTGTGGCCTCGCCCTGCTTGCCTGAATGACCTGGATTTCGGCCGCGCGGAGTGACGGCACCTACCCCCCACAGCCTTTCGCGGTCGCCCGCCTCGCCCTGGGCCGCTGCGCCCGATGCTCCCTATGCTACGGTGCCCCGTCGCGTCGCCGCGGTGGCGAGGCGCGAGGGCCTCAGGGCGAAGTCAGGACGAGCGATGGCAGAACAAGGCGAGGAGCAGGGCGTGCTGCGGCTGGGCCTTCCCAAGGGCAGCATGCAGGAGGGCGTGTTTCGGTTGTTGGCCGAGGCGGGGGTGCATGTGCGGGGCGGGGCGCGCAGCTACCGGCCGACGCTCTCGCTGCCGGGCTTCGAGACGAAGATCCTCAAGCCGCAGAACATCGTCGAGATGCTGCACCTCGGCTCGCGCGACCTGGGCTTTGCCGGCGCGGATTGGGTCGCGGAGCTGGCGGCCGAGCTGGTCGAGCTGCTCGACACCGGGCTCGATCCGGTGGGCATCGTCGCCGCCGTGCCGCGCGCGTTGCTGGTCGACGGTCAGCTGCCGACGCGGCGCCTCGTCGTGGCCTCGGAGTACGAGCGGCTGACGCGGCGCTGGATCGCGACGCGCGGGCTCGACGCGACCTTCGTGCGCTCGTACGGCGCCACCGAGGTCTTTCCGCCCGATGACGCCGACTGCATCGTCGACAACAGCGCCACCGGCTCGACGCTGCGCGAGAACGGGCTGACGATCTGCGACGAGCTGATGCGCTCCTCGACGCGGCTCTACGCGCATCCGCGCGTGCTCGACGATCCGCGGCGCGCGGCGGCGGTCGAGCGCTTCGTGCTGCTGCTGCGCTCGGTGCTCGAGGCGCGGCGCCGCGTGATGGTCGAGGTCAATGTCACGGCCGAGGTGCTGGAGGCGGTCGTGGCGGTGTTGCCCTGCCTGCGCGAGCCGACGATCGCGCCCTTGCACGGGGCGGCGGGCTTCGCCGTCAAGGCCGCCGTGCCACGCGACGAGCTGCCGCGGCTGATCCCCGAGATCAAGGCCCGCGGCGGCACCGACATCGTCGTCACGCAGCTCGCGCAGATCGTGCCCTGATGGCCACGCGTGCTCCGACCTCGCGCCCGGCCGCGCCGCTGCCCGTCCTGCCGCGCCCGGAGGTGTTGCTCTTCGACCTGGACGGCGTGCTGGCCGATGTCTCGCGCTCCTATCGGCAGGCGATCCTCGAGACCGCCGCGGCGCTGGGCGTGCGGGTGGAGGCCGAGGCGGTGCGGGCGGCCAAGGCCGCCGGCAACGCCAACAACGACTGGGAGCTGACCTGGCGCCTGCTGACGGCGGCGGGCGTGCGGATCAGCCTGGCCGAGGTCACCGCCCGCTTCGAGGCGCTCTACCAGGGGAGCGCCGAGGCTCCCGGGCTGCGGCAGACCGAGACGCTGCTGGTGGCGCCGGCGTGGCTAGAGCAACTGGCCGCGCGCCTGCCCCTCGGCGTGGTCACCGGCCGCCCGCGGCGCGATGCCGAGCGCTTCCTCGCGCAGCACGGTGTGGACGGGGCCTTTCACGCGCTGGTCTGCATGGAGGACGCCCCGGCCAAGCCCGATCCCGCGCCGGTGCGGCTGGCGCTGCGGGCGCTGGGCGCGACGCGCGCGTGGCTGATCGGCGACACGCCCGACGACGTGCGCGCGGCCCTGGCGGCCGGGGTCACGCCCCTGGGCATCGCCGCGCCCGGCGACGATGCGGAGCGCGCCGCCCAGACGCTGCGCGACGCCGGCGCCGCGTGCGTGCTCCCGTCGCTCGAAGCGCTCGCCGGGCTTCTGGACGCCGCTCGCTGAGGCGGCGCCGGCGGGCCTTGAAAACACCCTCCCTTTGACGCATGGTGCGGGCGCCGCCGCTGGCGGTGTTGTGCTCCTGACCCTCTTGATCAAGCGCTGACCGGCCATGTTGTTGACCAAGCCCAGTCCCGTCGCCGCAGCGCGCCGCGCCCGCGTCTCGCGCGTGACCGGCGAAACGGCGATCACCGTCGCGCTGGTGCTCGACGGTCGCGGCCAGAGCGAGCTGGCGACCGGCATCGGGTTTCTCGACCACCTCTTGAGCGCGCTGGCCAAGCACGCCGGCTTCGATCTCGAGCTGCGCTGCACGGGCGATCTGCACGTCGATGATCACCACAGCGCCGAGGACTGCGCCCTGGCGCTCGGCAGCGCGCTCGATCAGGCGCTCGGCGAGCGGCGCGGCATCGTGCGCTTCGGCGCGGCCTACGCGCCCCTCGACGAGGCGCTGGCCCGCGCGGTGGTGGACCTCTCGGGGCGCCCCTACGCGGCCATCTCCCTCAATCTGGAGCGGGGGGTGCTCGGGGGCTTGGCCTGCGAGAACATCGGCCACGTGCTCAGCTCGCTGGCGACGGCGGCGCGGGCCACGCTGCACGTCGACGTGCTGCGCGGCGCCAACGACCATCACCGCGCCGAGGCCGCCTTCAAGGCCACCGCCCTCGCCCTGCGGCAGGCCGTGGCGCGGGTCGTCGGCGGCGCGCAGGACGTACCCAGCACCAAGGGGGTGCTCTGACTCATGCCTCGCGACGAAAGAAAGGGCGAAACATGAGTCTGATGGCCCTCACCGCACCGCTGGCCGTGCAGGTCGTCCGTACGGGCGTGGCCAACATCGCCTCGGTGCTGGCCGGGTTGCGCCGGCTCGGCGCCGAGCCCGCGCTGACGGAGGACCCGCAGACGGTGGCGACGGCAAGGGCCGTGGTGCTGCCGGGGGTCGGCGCCTTCGGCGCGGGCATGGAGCGGCTGCGCGCCGCGGAGCTGGTCACGGTGCTGCGCGAGCGCGTCGCGGCCGGGCGGCCGACGCTGGCCGTCTGCCTCGGCCTTCAACTGCTCTGCGAGCGGAGCGAGGAGAGCCCAGGCGTCGAGGGTCTCGGCGTCCTACCGGCCAGCGTGCGGCGCTTTCCCGCCACCGTGCGGGTGCCGCAGCTCGGCTGGAACGAGGTCGTGCCCCAGGCCGAGGGTGGGCTGCTCGAGCGCGGCTTCGCCTACTTCGCCAACTCCTACCGCCTCGACAGCGCCCCCGCGGGCTGGGGCTGGGCGCGCAGCGAGCACGGCGGCCCCTTCGTGGCGGCGCTCGAGCGTGGGGCGGTGCTGGCCTGCCAGTTCCACCCCGAGCTGTCGGGGCCCTGGGGTGCCGCCCTGCTCGGGCGCTGGCTGGCGCTGGCCGGCGACGCCCGCTGAACGGGCCACGAGACAGGAGCACGCCGTGCTGACGGTTCGCATCATTCCCTGCCTCGACGTGCGCGACGGTCGCGTGGTCAAGGGCGTGCGCTTTCAAGGGCTGCGCGACGCGGGCGACCCGGCGACGCAGGCGGCGGCCTACGAGCAGCAGGGGGCCGATGAGATCGTCGTGCTCGATGTCTCGGCGACGCCCGAGGGACGCGCGACGCAGGCCGACACGGTGCGGCGCGTGCGCGCGCAGCTCTCGATCCCGCTGACCGTCGGCGGCGGCGTGCGCAATGCGGAGAACGCGGGCACCCTGCTCGAGGCCGGCGCGGACAAGGTCGGCGTCAACACCGCGGCCGTCGAGCAGCCCGCGGTGCTGACCCAGATCGCCACGCGCTTCGGCGCGCAGTGCACGGTGCTGGCGATCGACGCCGCCTATCGCGATCCGAACGATCCCGCCGCCGGCTGGGAGGTGGTCGTGCTCTCGGGCAAGCGCCGCACCGGCCGCGACGCGGTCGCCTGGGCGCGCGAGGCCGTCGAGCGCGGCGCGGGCGAGATCCTGCTCACGAGCTGGGATCGTGACGGGACGCGCGCGGGCTACGACGACGCGCTGATCGCCGCGATCGCGGGCGCCGTCAACGTGCCGGTGATCGCCTCGGGCGGCGCCGACACCCCGGCGCACCTGCTGAGCGCGCTGCGCGCCGGCGCGGACGCCGTGCTCGCGGCCTCGATCTTCCACTACGGCGACACCACGCCGGCGCAGCTCAAGCGCGAGCTGGCCGCGCAGGGGATTCGGGTGCGGCAGTGATCATTCCCTCGATCGATCTGATGGACGGCCAAACCGTGCAGCTCGTCGGCGGGCGCGAGAAGGCGCTCGACGCCGGCGATCCGCGGCCGCTCGCCGAGCGCTTCCGCCTCGCCGGGGAGATCGCCGTGATCGATCTCGACGCCGCGCTCGGGCGCGGCTCGAACGCGGCGTTGGTGGAGGGGTTGCTGTCGCTGGCGCCCTGCCGCGTCGGCGGCGGCATCCGCGACCTCGCCACGGCACGGCGCTGGCTCGATGCCGGGGCGGCCAAGGTCATCCTCGGCACCGCCGCCGTGCCCGAGCTGCTGCGCGAGCTGCCGCGCGAGCGCGTGATCGCCGCGCTCGACTCGATCGACGGCGAGGTCGTGGTCGAGGGCTGGCGCAAGCGCACCGGTCGCAGCGTGATCGAGCGTATCGCCGAGCTGGCGCCGTGGGTTGGTGGCTTCCTCGTGACCTTCGTCGAGAGCGAGGGTCGGATGCAGGGCATCGACCTGGCGCGGGTCGAGCAGGTGCTGGCGGCCGTCCGCGGCCTCGAGGTGCGCGTCACCGTCGCCGGCGGCGTGACGACCGTGGCGGAACTGGCGACGATCGACCGGCTCGGCGCCGACGCGCAGGTCGGCATGGCGCTCTACAAGGGCCAGCTCGAGCTCGGCGACGCGATCGCCGCGCCCTTGCGCTCCGACCGCCCCGATGGCCTCTGGCCGACGGTCGTCGTCGACGAGCGCGGCGAGGCGCTGGGGCTGGTCTACTCCAGCGCCGAGAGCCTGCGGCAGGCCGTGCGCACGCGCAGCGGCGTCTACCACTCGCGCCAGCGCGGTGTGTGGACCAAGGGCGAGGGCTCGGGCGCCACGCAGGAGCTGCTGCGCATCGATCTCGACTGCGACCGCGACGCGCTGCGCTTCGTCGTGCGCCAGCACGGCGCGGGCTTCTGCCACAACGCGACCCGCAGCTGCTGGGGCGAGAGTGGCGGCGTCGGCGCGCTGGCGCGGCGCCTGGCCGCGCGCGTCGCGGCGGCGCCGCCGGGTTCCTACACGCGGCGGCTGCTCGACGAACCGGCCCTGCTGCAGGCCAAGCTGGTCGAGGAGGCCGCCGAGCTGGCGGCCGCGCGCGCGCCGAGCCACGTCGCCGCCGAGGCCGCCGACGTGCTCTACTTCGCGCTGGTGGCGCTGGCCCGCGCGGGCGTTCCGCTGGAGCAGGTCGAGCGCGAGCTCGACCGCCGCGCCCTGCGCCTGAGCCGTCGCCCCGGCGACGCCAAGCCCGCGGGCGACGAGGTGCCGGCCCGATGACTGCCCCCTTGCTCCGCACGCTCACACCCGCACAGCTACCGACCCTCGGACGCGCGGCCGTCGACGCCGAGACCCTGGCCGCCGCCGCTCGCATCGTCGACGAGGTGCGCCAGCGCGGCGAGCCGGCGCTGCGCGCGCAGGCCGAGCGGCTGGGCGACCTGCGCGCCGGCGAAGCGCTGGTGATCCCCCGCGCCGGCCTGCAGGCGGCGCTGGAGGGGCTCGCGCCGGCCGAGCGCGCCGTGCTCGAGCGCACGGCGGAGCGCATTCGCGCCTTCGCCGCGGCGCAGCGCGCCTGCCTGCTGCCGCTGACCCTGGCGCTGCCGGGCGGCGCGGCCGGCCACGTGGTGGCGCCCGTTGCCAGCGCCGGCTGCTACGCGCCGGGGGGGCGCTTTCCGCTGCCCTCCTCGGTGCTGATGACGGTGATCACCGCGCGCGCCGCCGGCGTCGAGACGGTGTGGGTGGCCTCGCCGCGGCCCGCGGCGGTGACGCTGGCGGCCGCGGCCGTCGCCGGGGCCGACGCGCTGCTGGCGGTCGGCGGCGCGCAGGCGATCGCCGCGCTGGCCTATGGCGCCGGTCCGGTGCCGGCCTGCGATGCCGTGGTGGGTCCAGGCAATCGCTGGGTCACGGCGGCCAAGCAGCTCGTGGCCGGGCAGGTGGCGATCGATATGCTCGCCGGGCCCTCGGAGCTGGTGGTGCTGGCGGATCAGACGGGCGACCCGGCGCTGATCGCGGCCGACCTGCTGGCCCAGGCCGAGCACGACGACGATGCGCTGCCGGTGCTCGTGACCACGTCCCCGGCGCTGATCGACGCGGTGCGTGCCGAACTCGCCACGCAGCTCGCCACCCTGCCTACGGCCGCCACGGCCCGCGTGGCGCTCACGCACGGCTTCGCCGTGCTCGTCGAGGATCTGGCGCGCGGCGCCGCCGTTTGCGACCAGCTCGCGCCGGAGCACCTGCAGCTCCACGTCGCGGACGCCCCCGCGCTCGCGGCCCGGCTGCGCCACTACGGCGCCTTGTTCATCGGCGCGCGAGCGGCCGAGGTGCTCGGCGACTATGGCGCGGGCCCCAACCACGTGCTGCCTACGGGCGGCACGGCGCGCACCACCGGTGGGCTCTCCGTGCTGACCTTCCTGCGCACGCGCACCTGGCTGCGCTTCGACGACGAGGGCGGGCGTGAGCTGGTGGCCGATGCTGTGGCGCTGGCGCGCCTCGAGGGTCTCGAGGCCCATGCTCGGGCCGCCGAGCGCCGGCTGCCCGACGCCGCGCGCCACTACCGACCCTAAGGGCCACCGACCCTAAGATCAAGAGGTGTCCAGAAATCGTCGCGAGCAGGCCCGAGCGCAAGGCGCCGCGCTGCCAGCCTGGCGCGAGCCAGGCGTCGCCCGCCGAGCCGCAGGCGAGGGGTTCACCGAAGCGGAACGTACGGGCTGGTACGTGAGCATCGGAGCGCAGCGGCACTTCGGCCCATGGAGTGCCGAAGAACGAGCCCGCAGGGCGAGAGCGGCGGGCGCGCAGCGCGTGCCGCGGTCACGCAGCGGTCGGGCCGCACAGCAGATTTATGGACACCTCTTCAGCGCGGGCGCTGCCGCCCCATCTGCTCCAGCGCGTGCGTGACCGTCTGCAAGGATTCGTCGACGAGCGCCAGCTCGCGGCGCAGGCCTTGGACCTCGCTCATCAGGAAGCGCACACGCCGCGTGATCACGGCCAGCACGATCAGGGTGATCAGAATCACCGTGCAGGTGAGCGCGGCGAAGATCAGGACCTGGGGATCGAAGAGCTCTTTCACGGGGGTTCCCTCTGCGTTGGCCGTCCTCGGCGTCGCCCGCGGCGGAGCGGCGTGTCGCTGTGGCACGACGGGCTGCCGATGCTACGCGCAGACGCGCGCGATGGCGAGCGTGGTAAGCTGCCGCCCCCGCGCGCCGTCGGCGGGTTGGCCGCCGCGCCGGTGCTCGACTTGGCGCGGTCGCCCAGCGGAGTCCGACCTTGGCAACCGACTACCTGACCGCCGTTAGCGCCCATGCGATCGTCGTGCATCAGGCGGCGGTCGCCGCGCGTGACCGCTTGCTCGAGTACCTGCAGCACAAGGGCTACCGCACGCTGCCCGCCGGTAGTCTGGCGCTGGCCCAGGAGACGGCGCAACGCGAGCATGTGGACGTGGTGATCCTGCAGCCCTCGGTGGCACCGGCGGACCTGGCGCTCTGCTCGGCGCTGCGGCGCCGTGGGGCAGGACCGGCAGTGGTGGTGCTCTGCGAGCGGGAGGTGGCCGCGGCGCTGGCGGCGCTCGACGAAGACGATCGTCCCGATGCGGTCCTCGTGCGGCCGGCGCCGCTGCCGCAGCTTCTCGATGCGCTCGAGCGCGCGCTCGAGCGGCACGGCGGTCGTCCGGCCGGCACGGGCCTCGGCGCGCTCGCCTTCCCGCGCTTGTTACTGCGGCTAGCCGTCGAGCGCCAGACCGGTCGGCTGCGGGTCACGGCGCGGGGCGTCCAGACGGCCATCTTCTTGCGCGCGGGCATTCCCGTCTTTGCCGAAGAGGGAAGCCTCGGCGAGACCCTCGGTCGTCAGCTCTTGCAGAGCGGCAAGATCACGCTCGAGCAGTTCGAGCGGGCGGTGGCACTGATCACCAGCGACGTGGTCGAGAGCGAGCAGATGCGTCTCGGCGAGGCCCTGGTCACGCTCGGCGTGCTGAGCAGTGCCGAGGTGATGGAGGCGCTGGCGCGGCAGGTCCAGCAGAAGATCGTCGCCTGCTTCGCCTGGGAGCGCTATCACGCCGACTTCAGCGCCGACGAGGAGCACCTGGTCGAGGTGACGGAGTTCCCGCAGGTGCTCGAGGCCCTGATCGTCGAGGGCGTCAAGTCGGTGCCCCTCGACCGGCTAGCGGCCGCGCTCGCGCCGCACGGCCAGCGCTTCGCCCGCTTGATCACGGAGGGCTGGGACGCCCGCCGCGCGCGCCTCGCCCTGAACGCGCGGGAGGAGGCCTTCGTTGCCGGCCTGACCGGTAGGCGCACCGTCGCCGTCGCCTGCGACGCGGCCCAGCTCGATCGGATTCACGCCCAGCAGGTGATGACGGCGCTGCTGCTGCTTGGCTTGGTCACGCTGCACGACGAGGCGGCCGCCGCTGCGGCGGGGACGCCGGTGGCCGCGGGTCTCGCCGGGTCCGCGCCGAGCAAGGCCGCTGCTGTGCTGGCGAGGCCTGGACCCGCGCCGGTCGAGGCGGTGGTCACCCCAGCGGAGCGCTCGGCGCTGATGGCCTTCTACCTGCGCGTGACCGGACGCCCCGACCATGAAGTGTTGCGCGTCGCACCAGGGGCGGGCGCGGCCGAGGTCGAGCAGGCCTACGCTCGCATGGCCGAGGAGCTCAAGACCTTGACTGAAGGAGGCGCCGAACCCGCGGTGCTGCGGCAGCAGCTCGAGGCGCTGGGCGGCCGCGCGCGGCTCGCGCGCGACCGCCTGCTGAAGGGGGCGCGAACGCGCCGCCCTAGCGGCGCCCAGGACAGCGGCGAGCGGCAGCGGCAGCTCGAGGCGGAACAGGCCTACCAGCAGGCGCGCGAGGCACTGACGCGCGACGACGCCCCTGCTGCGCTGGCGGCCTTCGAGCGCGCGACCACGCTCCACCCCGAGGCCACCGAATATGCACTGGGCGTCGCCTGGCTCAAGTACGCCGCCGCGGACAAGGCCGCGGCCCCCAAGCTCGGCGAGCAGGCGCAGCGGTTGGCGTCGCGGCTGCTGGGGCAGCAACCGAACAACGCGCTGGTCAACTTGACCCTCGGCCACTTCCTGCGGCACGAGCGCAAGCTCGAGCGAGCCCAGCGGCACCTGCTCCTGGCGCTCGATCAGGAGTCGCGCTGGCCGACCATCGAGCGCGAGATGCGGGCGCTCGAGCGCCAGCGCCGGGGCGAGAGCGAAGGGAAGAGGCGCGACAAGCGCTGATGGAATCGTTCACGGGGGAATGGCCCATCGCCCCGCCCCGACCGCCTCGACGATCGGGCGTGACTCTTCGGGGCCCCACCCCCAAGTCCGGCGCGCAATGAGTGGCGCGCCGCGCGAGCGCTTGGTCGCGCTCGTGTGCAGTGGATCCGAGCTTCGCCTGGAATGGCAGCGCATCGCGGGCCCTGAACGGTTGCGCGCTGACAGGGGTTCGGGCCGAAAGGAGAGCCACCGCCGTGGATCTTGCGAATGACCTCGCTGGGCTCTTGCTCGACGCGCGAGCTGTCGAGCTGCGCGGGCAGGCGCCCTTCTTTACCTTCGCCTCCGGGCTGCGTAGCCCGATCTACACCGACAATCGGCTGCTGATCAGCGACGCCGCGGCGCGCCGTCGGGTGGCCGAGGCCTTCGTGGACGCGATCGAGGCGCAGGCCTTGCGACCCACGGTGATCGCGGGAACCGCCACGGCCGGCATTCCCCACGCGACCCTCGTGGCCGAGCGCCTCGGGTTGCCGCTGGTCTACGTGCGCGGTGACGCCAAGGGCCACGGCAAGGGCAAGCGCGTCGAGGGACGACTCGCTCCGGGTGCGCGTGTCGTGCTGATCGAGGACCTGATCTCGACCGGCGGGTCCGTGGTCTCCGCGGCGCAGGCGCTGCGCGAGGGCGGGGCCGAGGTGGTCGCGGTCCTCGCCATCTTCAGCTACGGCATGGCGGACGCGACGCAGCTCTTTCGCGCGGCCGGGCTGGCGCACACCGCGCTCGTCACGCTCGACGACGTCCTGCGAGAGGCCGCCGGGCGCGGTCAGCTCGACGCCGCCGCGATCGCCTCGCTGCGCGCCTGGCGCGACGATCCGGCGCATTGGGCCCCGGGCGCCCGCGAGGACGCCGACAGCGGCAGCGGCCCGCTCGCCGCCGCCGAGGCCACGGGTCGCGTCGAGTCGCTGGTCGTCGCCGCGGATCTCGACGATCGCGCGGCGATCGAGCGCCTGGCGCACGACGTGGCGGCCAGCGCCGGCTACTTCAAGCTCAACTCGGCCTTCCTCGCCCACGGTCCGGGGCTGGTCGCGGCGGTCCGCCGGCGGGGCCTCGAGGTCTTTCTCGATCTCAAGTTCCACGACATCCCGAATACCGCCGCCAACTATGTCGCGGCCGCCGCGCGGCTCGACGTGCAGCTCCTGACGCTGCACGCCAGCGGTGGGCCGACGATGCTGCGGGCCTGTGTGGCGGCCGCTGACCGCGCGGCGGCCGCCGGCCTGCGGCGCCCGCGGTTGCTGGCCGTCACGGCGCTCACCTCGCTGCCCGACGCGGAGCTGGCCGCGGTCGGCATCCTGGACGGACGCACGGCCCAGGTGCTGCGACTGGCGCGGCTGGCGCAGGCCTGTGGCCTCGACGGGGTCGTGTGCTCCGTGGCCGAGGCCGCGGCCGTGCGCGCGGCCTGCGGGGCCGGGCTGCTGATCGTCACCCCGGGGGTGCGCCCCGCTCACAGCACCGCCGACGACCATGCGCAGGTCGATACCCCCTCCGCCGCGCGGGCCGCCGGCGCCACCCACGTGGTGGTCGGGCGACCGATTTACGAGGCCAGCGCCCCAGCAGCGGCGGCCGCCGCGATCGCCGCCGAACTCTTGCGGGCACCGCCGGCGCCCGGTGTCGATGCGGCCTGATCGGCGCGACCGGCGCGACCGTGCCCGGCGGAGGGCGGTCGGCGGGCGCGACGGGCGGCGGTGCGAAATCTCGACAAGTGGGCTCGAAGCCGGCAGTTTGGAGTCGGGCCATGCATACCGTCGACTCCCTCTCCAAGGCCTTGCTCGGCGCGCAGGGTGACGAAGGGGCCATCGCGGGGCTCCTCGCGGAGCATCGCGACCTGGTGCCGGAGTGGCTCGATCGCGCGCACCGCGATCTTCGGTCCACGCTGGCGCGGCAGGACCTCGGTCGGGCGCGCCAGCTCGGCGCGCTCGTCACCGCCGTGCTCTGTGCGCAACAAGGGGCGTCGCAGCTCGGGCCCTTCCGCGAAGCGCTCAATCACCTGCTGGTGGCGCTCGAATCGAGCCAGCTGGGCGACGTGCAGACGGCGCTGCTGCTGCTCGAGCGTCTCGCCAGCGGCGCCGACTACAGCGCCTCCCACCGCTGGCTGGCCCAGCTCGGCCTCGGCCTGGCGCGGGCCCAGCTCGGGGACGCAGCGGTGGCCGAGCCCGCGCTGCTGGAGGCGCGGCGTTTGGGGCAGGCGCTCGACCCCCTGGCGCAGGCGTTGACGGACTGCCACCTGGCCGAGTTCGAGGGGCGCCAGGGACGCGCCACCGAGGCTCGGGAGCGGCTGCTCCAGGCGAGGGGCGTGTTCGAGGCGGAGAGCGATCGCGGCGGCATCGCGATGACCTGGCTGGTCGAGGCGCGCCTGCTCGCCGCCGAGGAGCTCAAGGGCGAGGAGCTGTACGAGAACACGGCCAGCGTGGCCGCGGCCCAGCGCGCCGCGATGGCCGACCCGCGCTGGCCCCAACCGGCGCTCTTTCTCGCCCGAGCGGCGATGGCCAACGGCGATCTCGACGAGGCCGAGCAACGCCTGCGTTCGATCCCCACGAGCGACACCGTAAGGACCTGGCTGGGCCTGGTCGCGCGCGCGCGCCGCGCGGCCATCCCGCCCTGGATTGCGGCCGAGTACATGGCGCTGCACGGACAGCCCGCGAGTCGAGCGCTGGTCGAGCAATATGAGGTGTTGATCGGCCTGACGCCCGAGCTGCTGCGGCTGCGCGAGGCGATCGCCTGGACCCTGCTGCAGGTGGGCGAGATCGACGCCGCCGAGCGCCACCTGCTCGACCTGCTGCGCGAGCCGCTCGACGGCGACCTGCACAGCGCCGCGGTGGCCGCGCTGGCCCGCGTCGCCCTGGCACGGCGCGCGCCGGACGCCCGCGTCAGCGAGCTGCTCGGTGCGCTCGACCGCTGGACCATCGATTGGTCGTCGCGACGCTGCGAAGGCGCTGCCTTCGTGCCAGCGGCGCAGCGCGACCGAGCCCGGCCGCCACCGACGCCAGAGGAGGCCGGGGTGGCG
>Ga0268298_10002075_pt1 | contig 22465 bp, 18 predicted proteins | sample WWTPWeurt_MetaG_FD_194462 | JGI IMG/M metagenome (GOLD analysis project Ga0268298, IMG submission 194462) | Activated sludge microbial communities from WWTP in Nijmegen, Gelderland, Netherland - WWTP Weurt | ecosystem: Engineered > WWTP > Aerobic digester > Activated sludge | place... | reverse complement strand
AATGGCGGCGAAGGGGACGATACGCTTGATAACGGAGCCGCCGGAGGGTTTCTGTATGGGGGAAAAGGAAACGATATATTAGTAGGTTTTTCCAGAACTGAGGATGGCAGTCACAAGGAGGGTGATGAATACAACACACCTCCACAAAACAGCCCTGCCAGCATGTACGGTGAGTCGGGGAATGATACCTTAATCAACGGCTTTTTGATGGATGGCGGTCTGGGAAAAGACACCATCAAAAACAACGGCCTACAATCCTCTACCGCCTACGGAGGGGATGATAATGATACGATAGATGTGGTTGGCACTGCGTATGGCGGTAAAGGGGACGACACAATTACCAGTCACCTATTTACATATAAACACAAACAAGCCGATGAACCGTTTGCAAATGTTACTATTGGAGGCGGAAAATTTTACGGTGGGGATGGTAATGATACGATCAACTTCTTTTTAGGCCGTGGAACATCGCTGACCTCATGGTCTCCAAGCATATATCAAGCCACGTTAGACGGCGGTGAAGGTGATGATACTCTGCACGGACGAGGTCGTGACATTTATTTTGGTGGCAATGGCAATGATATCATCATTAACAGTGTAATCAGCGATGACCAAATAAATGAAGAAGGGGATGAAATGTCGCAATCCCCCGATCTTATCAACGAGGCATTAGTCTATGGCGGTGACGGCGATGATAATATTACCGCCTCTGGAACTGTATATGGAGAGAACGGGGACGATATTCTTCACGGTGACGGGTTTGCTTATGGGGGTGAGGGCAACGATAACATATACGCAGTCGGATCGTTACGAGAGGGGGATGGGCCCACAGACCGCAGAAACTTATGGGCTTTTGGACAGGAGGGAGATGACAATCTATTTGGCGCTGTTGGTGACGATCTTCTAGACGGTGGTACAGGTAAGGATAAGATTATAGGGGATCAGGGCAAAGATACCCTAAAAGGGCAAGTCGGGGACGATGATTTATCGGGCGGGGAGGGTGACGATATACTCTGGGGCAATGACGGCGATGACAAACTTAACGGATCTTCAGGTTCAGACTGGCTCAAAGGCGGAGATGGCAAAGACACGTTCATTCTGGATAGTCGAGATGGGGTAGACACTGTTGCCGATTTTCGTTTCAACGAAAAAATAGATCTTACGCTTTTACTAGCAAATGCCCTTGGTTTTCTGTCCAGTCAAGCCTTTACAAACGGATACCTAAGGCTTGAACAAGTTGGTACAGATACAAATCTCCATATCGATTTAGACGGAAACGCCGGTTCAGGAACTGAACAGCTTTTAGCCATTCTACTTGATACCCAAGCTTCTCGCTTCAACCTATCACACTTCATTCTTCCGAGTGTGAATACGCCCCCGTTGGCCAAGGACGATGCTTTCTCTGGATACGAGGATAAAGGGCTGTCAGGAAACGTGCTCTTGGATAATGGGTTTGGGCAAGATTCTGACCCCGATGGCCATTCATTAAGTGTTACTGCAGCGAATTTACAGACCTTGCAAGGCGGCTTAGTTGTGCTGAGTACGAATGGGGACTTTACCTATACACCGAAGCCTAACTTTTTCGGTCAGGATAGCTTCGAATACACTGTGTATGACGGGCATGGTGGTTCAGACCTAGCAAAAGTCACCATTAATCTTACAGATACCCCTGAATCTGGTCCGTCTCACTATCAATCAGGAGATGGCGCAAACAATAGACTCTTCGGCAGCGATCAAGATGATACTTTGATAGGGCGGGGCGGGAATGACGTTCTTATCGGCAACGCGGGCGCGGATGCTCTCTGGGGGAATAATGACAACGACGTCTTGTATGGAGGCTCGAGAGGCGACTGGATGAAGGGCGGGGATGGCGCTGATCTCTTCGTATTGGATGGGCTGAATTATGGCCAGCCAGACACAATTAACGATTTGAGGATTTCCAGTGGAGATAAAATACAGATTAAAGACATCTTAAGCTTTGATCCTGCCCATGATGCTATCTCAGATTTTGTAAAAATTACCAATACTGGGTCAGATAGCATTCTGTCAGTTGATGTAGACGGTACGGCTAGCGGCGCTTCATTTGCCATCGCTGCTAAAATCACGGGGATCACTGGACTGGATGTCAATCAGCTCTACAGCCACGGAAATTTAATTATTAGTGATATTGTCGCGTAAAAGAATAGAACGATACCAGATTTTCTAAAAGGGACCTATCCGCCCCGCTCGTAGTCTCAATCAGTTGCACTGTTCGCGAGTCGAATAAGCTCGGAAAAGAATCATTTTGACTTCATATTGCCCCTGATCCAGAGCGCAAACTCCTCCTCTGTCAGTTCACCACTCGCCAAGCCCAGCATGGCGTGAATGGCGTCAACCGGTTTTGCCGTAAGATTATAACCATTCAGCTTTAAGAAAAGACCAGCTGCTAAGAATGCCACCCGTTTATTTCCATCCACGAACGCGTGGTTTTTCACCAATCCGAACGCATAACTGGCGGCTATCGCAGCAATATCTGCATTAGGCTCATATTGAGCCAGGTTTACGGGACGAGACAGGGCAGATTCGAGCAGGCCCTCATCCCGTATCCCACGGCTGCCGCCAAAAAGAGACAGGCTTTCCTCATGGAGCAGACGCAGCGCCTTGGGATCGATCCAGCGATAAGAAGTCATTTATTTCGCCAGTACCTTGAATGTATCCCGGTATTCGCGCATAAAATCGCGTCCGAGTTCGAGCTGTTCCTCGATCGTAGGATCATAGGGTGTAATCAGTATTCCCTCAGCCGTTTCGACGGCGTAGAGCTGATCGCCCTTTTCGAGCTTCAAGTGGGCAAGCAGTTCTTTCGGGAAAACAGCTCCGGTCGAGGACCCGACGGTCGTCAGTTTCAGCTTGTGCATGGTCTATCTCAGCCCTTCTGATTGAATTATAATACATATTATAATAAACGTCCAGACTCTGTCAAATGTTTTAGGTTCTGTCTTTGTTCTTCCTGTAGTTTAAGTCCTCACAGAAAGAGCTATTTCGACGATATATAAGGACTGCAGAAGCTCTAGCCACTCCTAATCTTAAAATCATAACCGCGGATCGACCGGCTCGCTTTCGAGGGCGAGGACGGCGAAGACGCATTCATGCACCTTGTGCAGCGGCTTTTCATCCACGAAGTGGGTCAGGCCTTCGTAACCCAGGGCATATTCGCGCAGGGCCAGCGAGCGTTTCTTGCCGAGGCCGCGTTTCCTTAAGCGTTCAAGATTGGCGGGCGTGGAATATTCCGGGCCGTAGATGATCCGCAGATATTCGGAGCCCCGGCACTTGATGCCGGGCTGGACGAGGCCCTTGGAGCCGTATTCCGTGAATTGCTGCGGCTTGACGACCATGCCTTCTCCGCCCTCGGCCACCATCTTTTCCCACCATTGCGCGGCCTTCGCGCAGGCTTTTTCGTCATCAAGGCGGACCGTGACATGCTGCGTCTTCTGGAAAAACGCCGGATCGGCCGCGCAGAGTTTTTCGATCATCTTCATGTGCCAGCCATGAGGTCTTTTCATGTTATGGCTTTTTTCATGGGCGAGGATATGGAAGGGCGCCAGCGCATAGTCCGACAGTGATTTTACCGGCCAGCAATAGTGCCGATACGCATCGCGGTATTGCCGGACCAGACCCTGTCGCTGCGCGTAGTTCTCTTCCATGGTTTTAAGTTCAGGCACGCGTTTTGCCGCTTGCTTCAAGAGGCCGTAAGCCGCGGAGAGGGAGGAATCCGCCGCCGCCGCCACGGGTGCGTATTGCTGCTCCAGAAGGCTCTGCGCCTTAGCGGACCATGGCATCAGCTCGCAGTCGAGGATCAGCCATTCCGTTTTCAGTTCGTCCCACAATCCCGCTTTGGTCGCGGCTTTGGCGACGCGAGCGACGAAGCGCTTTTCCAGCGCAGGATCCGCGAGGAATGGCCGCCCGGTGCGGGTATAGCACACGCCGGATCGGCCATCAGCCACCCTGAAGCGTTTTTGTGCCGCCTTGGCGCTTTTGCATACGACGATAATCGCGCGGGAACCCATATGCTTTTCCTCGCAGATGACTTCCTCAATCCCATGGGCGCGGTAATGGGCGAAGGCTTCGTCGGGGTGTTCGAGATAGCCGTCCTTTTCGCTGGTTTCGGTCGGAGACATGGTAGGCGGCAGGTAGACCAGCCAGCGCGGGTCGATGGCAAAGCGGCTCATGACCTCTAGTGCGGCCATGGCGTTTTCATTCTGGATGGTCAGGGTTTTATAAAGTTCGGTATTGATGATCCGCTTACCCGAGACATCCTCGATATCCAGAACGTCGTAATCCGCAACCCGCGCGTTGTTCACGAGGGGGCGGATGGGCTCACTGTAGATTTTTTTTGCTTTGACCGAGACAAGCTCCTTTTCAGGGTAGCGTAGGGCTGTCAGCGCGCCGCCGAAGACGCAGCCCGTATCAATGTTGATCGTGTTGTTCACCCATTCCGGCTCAGGGATGGGGGTGTGGCCGTAGACGACAAGAGCGCTACCTCGGTAGTCATTCGCCCACGGGTAGCGGACGGGTAGGCCGAATTCGTCGGTTTCGCCCGTTGTTTCACCGTACATGCAGAATTGCTTGATGCTGGGCGCGCCGCGGCCGATAAACTGCTGCTTGATCCCGGCATGGGCGACGGCCAGCTTGCCGTCGTCGAAGACATAATGGCTGATAAGGCTGCCCAGAAACTTAGTGACTTTCTGGCGGAATTCGTCGCTTTCCTGCGCCAGCTGGTCGAGACTTTCCTGCAGCCCGTGCGCGATTTTGACGTTCTTGCCCTGCAGCGCGCGCTTCAGCTTGTCGTCGTGGTTGCCAACGACGCCGAAGGCCACGCCGTCCTCGATCGTATTCATGGCCATACGAAGGACATCCGGCGTCTTGGGGCCGCGATCGACCAGATCGCCCACGAAGATGATCTTGCGCTCTGCGGGATGGGTCACGTTAAATCTATCCCTGGCTTTGGCAACTTTGTAGCCCAGCTTTTTCAGAAGCGTAACGAGTTCATCGAAGCAACCGTGAATATCGCCGATAATATCGAAGGGCCCGTGTTCGTCCTTTTTGTTGTTCCAGAGGGGCTGGCGCACGATTTCAACCGCATCGACGGCCTCTACGCTGGTCAGAATATGGACATTGGTAAAACCCTCGCTTTTACGGAGGCTTTTTAGGTTGCGGCGCAGCTGGCTGGTGTGGCGCATCACGACATGCTTGCCGAACTGTCGGTCCGGGCGTTCCTTATTACGGTCATGGCAGAGCTGCCACGGCAGGTCAAACGCAATGGCGACGGGCAGGAAGTAATATTCACGCGCCAGCTTGACCAGTTCGGCGCGGTCCTGCGGGTTGACGTTTGTGGCGTCGATCACGGTCAGCTTGCCGCGCTTCATGCGGGTGGCGGCGATTTTATGCAGGATGTCGAAGGCGTCGTCCGAGCAGGTCTGGTCGTTCTCGTTATCCGAGACCAGAGCGCGGCAGAAGTCGGAGGAAATGATTTCCGTCGGCTTGAAATGCTTCCGCGCGAAGGACGACTTGCCCGAGCCGGACGAGCCTACCAGCACGACAAGTGAGAGTTCGGGGATTTTGATTGTTAACTCTTTCATTTTTTTTATTTCCATTTCTTGGCCCAATCCGGCGCGGCCTTCTCTTCAAACTTAAGGCCGGAAAAATCCGCTATTTCGATAGATTTGCTCATGTCATAAAGAAACTCGGATTTTTTCTGAGGTTTTATGCGAAACAGCTTACCTTTTGCAGAATATAGCAAGTCACCATTTTGGTCCCAGTCGGCCCAATCGGTGCGGCCAAGATTAAGAGTTTGCTGTGTTCGTATATTTAAAACTTCGTGCTCAATAACGTACCAAGAGCCCCCTGTTTCTTTGAGACCCATGATTTTCATATCTAGAACATATGGATTATTTTTATCGGAAGTTGAGCGCTTTCTGTATCTGATAGGCGGGTTATAAGTGATCCAAATGCCACTTTTGCGATCTTCCTTATAAGATTCTCCCTCGATATATTTCCAACCGTCACGTTTAAGACGCGCTGCCCAAATAGGGTCATCCTCGCCGCGCCCAGAGGAATGGCCAAAAGGCAAGGTTTTAAAGTTTTTTGGAATCTTAAAACCTTTTAACAACTCACTTTCGCCACAAGTTGAATGGTTTAGCTGAAGAGTGTATTCGCTTTCAAAATGCCCTCCGCCGCCCCAGCAATCGCCTTTTGGCCATAACATGAGCGCTGTGAAGTAAGGGACTTTGCTGATCGCTGTCCAAGAATATAAAGGCTTTTTATGTTTCGCAGCGAAGTACACCAACTTGCTTCCGTCAGGGGACAAATCGCAGCGCCGTTCGTAGATGCGACCTTTAAACCATTGCCCAATTTCAAAGGTGTCGCTTTTCAACGACCACTTAATTAAAAGAACTTGTTTTGACGGGCCACGGCGAAAGATAACAGCCTCTTGGGTGTTTCTTGCCATAATGCAATATAAGCTGGCAGAGTTTTTTGTGCTCATCTTTTTGCATCCACTTCTGCAGGAGTATCGGGTTTAACAAACACCGCCATCTGAGACGGGGCGCCGTGTTTTGCATCGAATGCACCAATAGGCGCGAAAGTGACATCATAGCCATATGTGCCCGCCACGCGGCTGCCCCAGTCTTCGAACTCCTTACGGCTCCATTCGAACCGATGGTCGGCATGGCGGAACTGGCCCGGCGGGAGGGTTTCGAACAACGCGTTATATTCGCCGTTCGGGGTAGTGACCAGCACAAGGCGAGCATTCGCCCCGAAGACCGCGCGTTCAAGGGCGGGCAGGCGGGGTTCGTCCACGTGCTCGATGACCTCCACCAGCACGAGCGCGTCATAAGCCGCGTAGCGTTTGTCCCTGTAGGTCAGTGCAGACTGGAACAGCTCGATCTCCGGCTCCCCGCGTTTGGGAAAGCGGCTTTGCAGGCGCTCGTGGGCAATTTCCAGGCTTTGCGTGGAGACGTCGCAGCCCGCGATCTTGCTAAACCCTTTTTCCTTCTTGAGAATACGCAGCAATTTGCCTTCGCCGCAGCCGACGTCCAGAACGCTGCGGACCTTATGGTCCTTCAGGGCGGCAATCACGGTTTCATGGCGCAGCCGGTGCAGGCTGATTTTCTTTTCCTCCGGCTGCCCGCCGCTCAGACTTTCCTCCAGCGCTTCCTCCTTCGTATCGGCCTTCCGCGTTGCGCTGGCTTCCTCTTCCTCCGGCGTATCCTCGGGGGCGTCCTCTTTCAGCTTTTCCAGGGCCATGCGCGAGAAAGAGCGCAAGTTGCGGAAATAGCGCCGTGCGATGGCGTCCTTCTGCGGGTGGTCTTTCAGCCAGCCCTCGCCGTATTGCAGAAGTTTTTCCACTTCGGCGTCGCCGATAAAGTAATGCTTCTTGTTGTCCAGAACGGGGATCAGGACGTAAAGATGCATCAGCAGTTCCCGCAGTGGGCAGGTTTTGCGGAGGGTGACCGTATAGTAGGGGCTGTTTCCCCAATTCGGGAATTTCGGGTCCAACGGCGCGTTTTCGATTTCCACGGCATAGCCCAGAGGCTCGAACAGTTCTTTTAAAAACTCCTTCTGCGCCCGGCAGGGCAGGGAATATATGACCGCCTCCAGAGGGAGCGGAGCATCGACAAGCTCTTGCCTGTGTTTGCTTTTGCCGGACAGCAGCGTGCCGAACACACGGTTGATCGCCACGCTCAGGAAGGAGGAGGCAACATACGGGCGATCGTTGACATATTGCTCGAGTGAAAAGCTTGCGCCCTTTTCCTTGCGGACCAGCCCGACCGGGTCGATCTCCAGCAACAGCGCGGCCGTGCATTTCTCCTCCGTCGCTTCCGGGTAAAAGACATGCGCGATCCCGAAGGGCAGCTCCTTGCTGTGCAGCCTGTCCGGGCTTTTGTGTAGCAGATAGCCCATATCTGTGGCCGGTTTGTGTGTCGTCGTAATCGTCAGCAACATTTTAATCTCTTAATAAAAAACCCGCTCTTGAAGGCGGGCCGGTCATTACAAATCTCGTATCTTGTAACATTCAGCCAGCGCAAAACCCCGCTATCGGATTGCGGTTCAAAAGGGGCTGGCTTTGGTAAACACGTTCATTCATGGCTAAGACCTTAAGCGAAGATTTTGATTTTTGCAACGTTGTCCTGCATACGGTGGAACAATCCGGCTGATTGATCAGAACATCGATTCAGGCGCGTGTTTTGAAATTACGCTACAGAAAACTAAGTAAATGGCTGTATATCTAATACTTTTAAACAAAAAATCTAAGTTGATAGCAGACTATGCATTGCCTAGTTGTACTGGAAATGATGCAACTACCAATCAACCCAGATCGGGTTTAAAGCGCTGCTTTAAGGAAACCCTTCAGTAATCAACGTCTTCCTATTTAAACCGAGGCCAAATGTCATAATCGCGTGTCATTAAGGCGCGGCAGGTGGCGCGGATGACCTTGGCTGTATCAAGCCGGCCTTGCCTAGGGCAGGGGTCATCAGATCCTCCCTTGGCTCAGTCGTTTCAACATACCGGCTGGACTCTAAAGGGTAGCGCTTGCGCACTTCATCGATGATGTCCTGATCGGCATCGGTCTGCGGATGGTTGAGATACCGACGTAACTCGGCTTCCTCAACGGGTTCAAGCCTGTCTCCAGCCTTCAGACGCTCGAATGCACTGGCCATGGCGATAAAATTGGGGTGTTGCTCGACAGTTAAGCGGCTTACGGTTATTGTCCCGGTCGTGCCGTCGTCATAAGTTTCTGAAGACCGACCAACCAGTTCATACTGTGCGGGAGATAGATGGATAGCCCGCGCCGAGAAGAGCGAGGTCAGATAGTCGCGCATCACTTCAGGATGATCGCGCAGGGCTTGTTCAGAGGCGTCGCGGGCTTGCATGTTGTTCCATGCACCCATGAGATCATAAAAAGGCGCATCAAGCTGTTGTGCCGATAGATAGCCACTAATCAAAGGATCCAGCGTGTTATTATGATAGGGCGCCGTCGCTTTCACAATCTCCAGAAGCTGATCGGTCGAGAGCAAGGTGGCCAGAGAACGCGCTGAGGCGGGATCGCTCAGAACCCGGTCGAATTCCGCTTGAAACTTCAGATACGCCCGGTCCAGACCGGTTTGGGCTAATTGCACTTCTGGCGAGGCGTAGGCCAAGAGTTCTGAATTGGTTTGAAAACGTGTCTCACCTGACACTTCATTGGTGGTAAAGATGCCCGGAGGAGGGGCCATACTCCCCGCTCCGGACGGAACCATTAACGGCGTATCCATAAAGGCTTGAAAGAATCCCGTCGGCCGGTGCTCAGTTATGGCTTGATCAAGCAGATTTTGCTGTTGCTCGATCAGGACCCTGGCTTCGCACAGCGCCCGGAGTTCGGGGGGGGCTTGATCGGGGTTGAGGGGGATCAAGCTGAGTGTCTCGCGCCCAATCTGGCCGCGTGTGGATGTTCCTGAAACCATGCTCGGAGAGAGCATGTCATGAATATTTTCCGGAAGCTGATGTTTGTTTGAAAATTCCTGAAAGCGGTTATAGGCGATACGCTCGACGATCACCATTCCGGGAATAGCCGTCGGGAGGGGATCAGCAGACTGAGTCGTTAACATTGGCCCGACGCTGTTCATCATCTCCAGATAATCAGCATAGGCTTCCGGCGTAAGCCGCCCAGCCACTTTAAGCTGCCCTGCCAGTTCGAGGACGGCGGCGTTCGCATAAGACGTGGCCGCAACTGACACCCCGGACAGGACGAGGGCGGTAATGACGTTCGACCGCGAGAAACTCATCGACGCACGGCCGGCCTTCATTTCCTGGCTGGTGCGGATCAGATCGCTGCTGGAATCCAGCGCATCCAAAGCCGCATTCGCCCCTTTGCCGAGATCGAGAAGACGGCCGGGATTGATACGGTTGAGTGATTCCAGAACTGCGGACTGTTTGGCTGGCTCTAGAGCATTAAATGTTTCATTAAACTCTCGCAATCCGACGATAACATCCTGTCCCTCGCTGATTTGGGCGTAGCCCTTAGCCAAGGACAGATCCTGCACAGCCTTAGCCACTTGCGGATCGAGATTAAGATCGAGCAGACGTGCGGCGTTGATATCCGAGGGCATATGTTCGAAGGCTAGAGCTGTTTGCGCATCCTTAAAGCCGATGAATTGACGGGCGGCATCGGCCAGGGAGCTATATCCGGGCTGAGTCCTGAAAGCCAGCTGTCCATTCTCGAAGTTTCTGACCACTTGGGTGGGCTCAGCGCCTGATACAGGTATGGTTTGGGCTTTAGCATGAGGAAAGGCTGCAGGAGGATTATTTTGAAAGGCGGTAACAACCGCCTTATAGCCTCCCTCTAGAGGCTCAACTCCCGGCGGACGAGCGGCGTGAAAAAACTGCTCCGCGACGGCTTCCCTGTAAGCCGGGTCTATATGCTCAAATGTATGCTGAATGATATTGCTGCCATTAATTTCTGTGACTGTCTGTGTCGATTTGTCGAGCAAAAACATTTGAGAAGGCCGCCCGTTACTGTCCACGGCCGCCACATAACCTGAAGCGCGGTCAAGGGGAGCCCGTAAAGCGATAATCTGGTCCTCCAAATGTGTAAAAGCCTGAAAATCGGAGCTGAGAGCATTGTTGCGGGTGAGATTCTGGCTCCCAGCATATTTGAGCTGTTGAGCCACGTCTTCGCCGGGCGATCTCTGCAAGGCATAAAGTTGGGGTTGCCGCGAAGCTTTGCTGACCAGTCTCTCGGTCTCGCGGAGTGCCGCTCCTGGCACAGTGGCATTGTCAAACGTCCGCAGGACTGCCTTGTCCTTAACGAGGTCCGCTTGAGCCTTGGTAAAGCGTTGCGCGGAATCTGGATAGCGCATGATACTTCCGAAATCCACATCGGCCGGATTGATCACCATATACGTTTTATCGCGGGCGTTAAAAAGATGAACGACATCACCGGAATTCCTTGCCTCGACAAAGCCTCTGGTGTCAGGAGCGTCGAGCATCCGACGGGCATAGGCCTTCAAATCCTCAGGTGTATTGATCTTCAGATCGCGCCCGAGCGGAAGAACCTGCCCTTTTGGCGATGCTGAGGTATCGGTGTGACGGAAGGAATGAACGTCTTCCATCAGTTCCCCGGACTGTCCCAATCCTTCCGCATGTTTAGCAAACCCGTGGCCGCGGGCGATATATTCGAGCAGGAGGTCTAGAGTCAGGTTTCGGGGAGGGGTCGGGGGCATCGATGTCGGCTAGTCCCTTGCGTAAAGCTGTTCCCGGAGATCCTGAAGTGTATCGCAGGTCGCTTTTGAGGCCGCCAACGTTCCATAATTCTCTGGGTTGACCTGGCTAAAACCATAATCCTGCCAAACACTCGCTACCCTGGTCAGAAGTAGGAACTGAGAACGGGAGAGCTGCAGAAAGGAGTTTGTGGAGAGTTGGGATTCTATCTGTTCATAGATCGGCTTTAAGTCATCTAGGTTGGCGGCATGATTGCTGATATCTACGCGTTTGCCTTTAAAATCATCGAGGCTGGCTTGTACGAAGGCCAGAAGCTCCCGGCGGTCTTCAGTGGAAGCCTCGAGATAGACCTGATCATTCACGCAGTCATGAAATCTCAAGGACAAACCCTCTCTTCGTATATGCCCACCCTGAGGTTCGAGCATCGATCACCCCTTATAATTGTTCTGAAGACTGTACACTTATGCTCAGAAGCTGTCAAAAACCTTAAAAAACCTTTTAAAATGAGTATGCGGTGCGGCCTAAGACCCTGCATGCAGCCCGATCGCCCAGGAGGATGCTACACTCCAGTTCCTAAGGGACAACAGGGAGCCTACTCTTAGGAATCATATGTTTATTGCTAGGAAAACTAACCAACGGCCAGAAAATCAAACTGTTAAGGCCATAAACGGGTCAAACGAATTTAGCGCATAGAAACGTACCAGATCACCGTTTATAGGCCTTAGAGGTTAGGATAAAGGTCAATCTGGATGCCTAATAAGTCTTATAGAACCCTCGTCCTTTTCAATAACTATCGGATCCGCATCGATTTTTTGCACCAGCCGCAGTCTACAATAATATTCTGCATCCGCTGCATCCTTGGCATAAGGTGCGCTACCGTAGATGTATTTGAGTTGTTGCTGAATGGACTGATGTATGGTGCATTCACAGTGTGGATCGAGAGGAGAGGGGCAGTCCTTAATGATTTCAATCAGTCTCTTGGCCGAGGACTCCTCGAACCCATACCACCAATACATATCCCATGGCTCTTCAACCGCGTAGCAATCATGCGAATAGACCTCGATTTGGATAGATCCGCAAGAAAGGCAAGCGGCCATTTTCTTATATGAATAGCCAAAATTATGGTCCCGCTCTTTATGCGCCAAACCCTCTTCTTGGATGCAAAGCACCGTTTTCAGAGAAGAGCCAGCGCAAAGAATACAGAGAGAATAAATCATGAGGGTAATCGCCGGTTATCGTTTGCCCAAAGGTCTGCTGATTAACACTCCTTTCTAAAACTCAGAGTGCTAAACCTATGATCACCGAATGAATAACTACGCGGCGTATCGATATATAGAATTCACGCGATTATCATAGGATTGAACATTCGGTTGAGACGGATCAGGAGCGCGCGGATCAACAAGAGTAACGTTGGCCGGATCAGGATTTGCACTTAGCTGGAAGACAGTCGCCATCGTCTGGTTATTAACGGTTATCCCTCTTTCAAAATCCACTTGCGGAACCCCAGGTGTCAGGCCTTTAACGGTTGCGGTATAAATCATGCCTTGAGTGGGAATTGAAGGCTCGCTGTTTTGTGAGACCGTTTGCATTTGCTGGACCAGAGCGTCGATCTGATAAGTTGAGGGACTCTGTTCTTTGACATAAGGCTTAATCTCAAAGGTTGGCGGCCCTATCGGGGCTTGTGAATGACGGAAGGAGTTTAGAGAGCCTTTAAGGCCGATCTCTTCTCCTCCGCTACTGTTCTTTCCTCCGAAGAGAATGGCATCACGATTTTTTGTGTAACTATCGACTTGGTTCTGGATTGTTTCCGTTAACCATTTTTTGCTGTCCTCAACGTATTTTTCGTAGTGTTTACTCGATCCCCACTCAGCCCATTCCTGCTTATATTTCCTAAGAGACTCGGCATAGGCGGGATCTGTACAATTTGCAATCTGCTGATCGATTTCTTCTATTTTCGTTGCGGCGAGCTTGGCATTCTCAAGCATTTTTTGGTATTCGACCTGAATACCCTCAGAAAAGTTTTTGATGGCGCCTTCGACTCTGGTTTTTAAACCATCATGAAGTTTGTCGAGGCGTTGCTGTGCCCCATCAACCCATTCTCTGGCATATGTCCGGGCTGCCTGGGTTCCGGCCTGGATGTCCTGAGTGCGCTCAAGCGCACGAACGCGTTCATACTCCTCGCGCTCTTTGGGGTTAAGGAGGAGCTGCTGATTAACGGATAAGAGCGTTCCTGTATCCTTGTTTTGGTCAAGAGTGTATTGATTTAGATAATCCGACAAACGCGGCTGACTCAGATAAGCTTCATATTGCTGAGTAAACCCATTGACCATGGCCTCTTTATCAAGAGTCACCTTTCCCGGCATGGTATTCAGGTAGTCGCCGCTCAGGTAGAACAAACCCGGTTCCGGCACTTTATACTGATCGCCAAAAAGCGGGGCTTGTGTAAAATAGCCGACCGAGTTCTCTTGTGCGAATTGCGCATAGGATTGACGCACGTCGTTCATGGGTGTGTTTCGAACGAATTGATCGATATACTCCCAGTTGGGGTTGTCGCGAACCAATTCATCCAGAACACCCTTATGTTCTTCCCAAAAAACCTTGAAGACATCGCCACGGCGCGCATCGGGATATTTTTCCATAAATTCCGTTAGATTTCTGGATAAATTAGCCTTACCCTTGTCGAGGTTACCGGGAATGACGCCAATAAGCAGAGTCGTCGGCAGGGAATTGGTAAATTCTGTCCAGCGCTTGAGCCTCTGATCAGGGTTTTCCGTCTTTGTGTTGTAGGAGTTCACGGTTTCCATCACAATTTGCTGACTGGGTTTCCATCCAATCAGCCACGCCCCTTTCGAGAGGATGGAGGCAACATCGCCGGCAACAGGGACCGGCCCAATCAAATCATCCGTGGTATTCAAAGCTTTGATTCCATAACCGCCAGTATTATTGACAAGACCATTCCCGAAGGTTCTGGCTTCGGCTGATTTCCCAAAAATCGCTTCTCCAGCACCCGTAACTTCGGAAAGCCCTTTGATTGTCCCAAAGCCATCCCATGCCAGCTTTCCGGCTTTGAACGTCCGGCTCTCGAAAATCGTGTTCCCTGCTTCCAGGGCATTGCTTGTCGTCGAAAGGCTCCATTGTATCGGCCGCGATTGAACAAAGCCGCTTTGCGCCAGTTTTTCGCCAAAGTTGATGGCAAACTCAGGCGTTATTCTTGTTCGGGTCGGGGCAATCATGTCATCAAGCGTAGCGCCGGCTTTAAAAATATCCGGCTTATCCGGCATCGCAAAAGGTTGTCTAGGACCGAGAGTTATGTCTACGAGATCATCCACCTTCGCTCCGAATTGCGAAAACCTGTTTGGATTGCGGGGTGTTTTTGTGGGATCTAGATTTTCGGTGTCCTCAACACGATCAAATAAGCCGAAGGTCCTTTCAAATGTGCGCTGAGGATCGTACTGCCTCGCATTAAAAACTGAACCCGTATTCTCGCCAAAAGAACTGAACGGATTAGGCGAAAATCGGGTGTTGGGCAGGCTGGTCGTCAGAAGCCGCGAGGGATCCGTAATAGTTCCCGGTGTATCAAAAGGATTGCGCAGCGTCTGCCCAAAGGTCAATTTTGGCAGACGGGTAACGACAGGGCTTTGATCGGAGGGAACAGAGAGCGTTTCGGGGGTAGAGGGTGTAGTGGGACGAAAAGCCGCTATTCCGCCTTCTTTAATCTTAACTGTTCCATTGAGAGTTTCCGACTGATCAGCCCTGCGGATGAATTCGGTAACACCGCTATCGCTATCCGTAAAGCGCTTAACCTCTGCATCCCTGTAATTCAGGCGACCTCCATTCTTCTCATAACCTATAGTGACGAGCGTCTGCGCCTGCTCATTATAAAACGTATATGTCCGCTCTTTCGCATTATAAAATCCCTGTGTTTTCGGCCCGTCAGTTTCGCGTTCAGACGGGAGAATAATACCTGTTATTGTCTCGGTTTTTGTTTGAATGTCCTGAACGCGCGTACGGTGTGCCAGCTCAATGTTGGCCAGTCCGCCTTTGCCGTATTCAACGATTAAAGAGTCGTTTTTCCGATCAAGCAGGGGATTTAGGCTTTGATCGTAGAGTGTCGATCCGGCCGAAAGGTTTTGAGCCCACCTGTCTCTTTCCATCTCAAGCCACTTCGGGTCTGCAGAAGTGAATGCCGTCGAAGGCCCTCCTTCGGTTCTCAGGATCATGGCTGTGCCCGTCGGCCGATTAAAGAGGACAACCTCTTTTCCTTCAACGCGAACAAAACCTGTGGTCCGTGGATCATTCATAAGGGAACGGAGATGATCAGCGAGATCGGCCTTGAGATTCTCTGCAGAGATCTGCCGAGGAGGGTTTGAACCCGCAATCGTTTGACCAATAAATTCTGAGCCAGCGGTCAGGCCGCGTTCCTGATCCCGCTTGAGGATACTGTCAACAGCCTGAGCGATCAGCTGTTCAAGCTCGCGAGGCGGCAATTTTGAAAGATCTTGAGACTCTGGCACTGTAACTGACCCGCTTTTTTTTGCTATTATGAATAAAGAACCAAGCTTCGCAAAGAAAAACTTCTAAATCTAGCGCCAGAATTTTTCTACCGGATACGGCGACTTCTGTTTGAAAAGAATTTATTGTTCTCTTTTTGTTCTTGACTCTTCGCAAGCGTTCGCTTAAGACTCGAATGATCAACACATCGCAGGAGTCGCACAAATGCCCAGCAAAGAGCTGGCGGCAAAGCTTGTAGCCGCCTTGGAAAAAACCTGTCCCGGTATCCGCTATGATTACAGTCTTAGGGAAATAGAACGGGTCTTTGATACAATGCTGGATGAGGCGTTTTGTCCTCTCCTTCCTGACCCTCAGGCTCACCAGAACAGCTTCGGGTTTTAAGCCATGTGGAACACCACTCCCAAGCCTGTCCCACGAAGGGAAATCAATGAGCATTATGTGGGTATTCTCCGACAAGCCGTGGAAGATTGCCACGAATTTGATGTCCGGCAAGCTCATGTTTACCAAGCCTTGGATTGCTTGCAAAAACAGAGCACAAAATCCTGGGGGTTTACCGTCTTCAGAAGAGGCTTGGAGCGCCCGGATTATGAGCTGCTCAGACAAGGCTATACTCTGATTTGCCAGCATATGGGGTATGATGACGCCCTCTCCAGTGGAGAGGCTTAAGCATGAGCAAAAACGCCCTGGCTTTAAAATCCGTCTCCGAACTAGCCCGTGTGGAGGGGTTCTTTTTCTCTGCTTGTCCGCATTGCAACGCCAGCGGTTTTGTGCAGGCGTTCGATCTGGAGCGGGAAGGGGAGGGGGAGACCGCACTGGAGGATGTGCGGATACAATGCCCGAAGTGCAAACGCTTTGAAAACGTGAATATGCCCTGTATTGTGGTGACGGATAAGGCTGTCAGAAAGCTTTTGCAAAGGGAGATTCCGCTCTAATGTGCGGTCGTTTCGTTAACTTCACCACTTTCGCAGAGCTGCAAAAGCAGTTCGCCCTGACCAATAATATCAATTATTCCGCCAGTTATAATATCGCTCCATCGCAGGAAGTACCGATCATCATCGGCCATGAAGCCAAGCTTGCCAAATGGGGCTACATCCCTGAGTGGGCCAAGGGCAAAGAGATCAAGCCGCAAATCAATGCCCGGTCGGAGACAGCGCATGAAAAGCCGTTCTTCCGTTCTGGCTTCAAAAGCCGCCGATGCCTTGTTCCCATCAATGGCTTTTTTGAATGGGAACAGACAAAGCAAGGCAAGCAACCGTGGTATTTTTCCGTTCCGGGAGAAATTCTGGCGATTGCGGGACTCTACAATGAAGGGACGTTTTGCCTTCTTACCAAGGATTCTGATGGTGTCGTGTCCTCTATCCATGACCGGATGCCCGTTCTTGTTCCTCAAGATCGTTATGGAGACTGGTTTACCAGCGAGAAAGATGATGCGCTATGTTTGATGCAGCAATGCAGCGGAAAGGCTTTAGCGGGGCATAAGGTCAGTATGAAAATTAATAGTCCCGCGCATAATCAAGAAGCGTTGCTTGAAGCCGTTTAATGCGGCATGGTGTTTGCAGAGGGTGATCAAAACGTCTATCCAGGAGATTCTTATGTCTAACAAACCTGTTTATACTCCCGCACAAATCGCAACTATGGTCAGTGAGAATATGAAAAGCTCTGCTCCTGAAACGGATTTAAACGCACTGACCGAAATGAAGGCCTTAGAAAATATGATTATTGGCACTTTGCGTGAAATGCAAATGTCTGTTCCACACATGATCTTTACTCCGGTCACAAAACATTAAAATGGTGCGGCTCTTTCTGCTGTTTCTGACCGTCTGCTCGATATTTTTAGCCACCGGCGCTTTGGCTAGAGAGACCATCGAGGAGGAGGGGCGCGCCACAATTGCTCCGCCCGATGAATTTTTTTATGAGATCCTGGACTTTGAGCACATCGTGGATGGAGACACTTTTAAGGCTTCAGGTCGCACGATCCGCGTCTGGGGAATCAATGCTCCTGAGAAAAACCGGCCCCTTTACAACGAGTCCTCTCTGGCTTTAAGGGCGTTCCTGGAAACGGGAACCCTCCGCTGCAAGCCAATAGAAAAGGACAAATACCGGCGTGAGGTCATGCACTGCTATTCAGGGCAGAACGATGTAGGCGCTCTGATGGTTAAAGCAGGTTTTGCCAAAGACTTCCCGAAATACAGCGGCGGGTTTTATAGCACTGAAGAGGCCTTTGCAAGGGAGGGCCATCTAGGGCTTTGGGATATGACCGATCCTTCGCTGCCCTAAGCCAGACCCTAACCGTGGTCAAAACATCACGTCCTTCAGCGCCAGGTGAGCGTTCCGATGAGCAGGCAGCCCCTCGCAGACAGTGAGGGGCAGGGGGGGGAAGAGAACCATAAGCCCTGTGAAACGCGCGTGTAAAAACCTCACCCCCCCTGCAAAGCCTACATCAGACTAGAATGTCCTTGAGGTCTTCGGCGCCGATGTCCGTCTTGAAGACGGCCAGAAGCACTTCTTTGGCTGTACCACTGCGGCCATCCGGGTCCACATAGAGGCCATCGCCACCGGACACGGGCTTGATGGTCACGTAGCCGTTTTCTGAGAGCAGGCCACTGAGGTCGATTGTGTCCTCGGCGACATTGAAGTCTGTAATGATGTCATAGATATCCGGTGTCTGGTTGAAGACAAAGGTATCGGCACCCTCGCCCCCGGAAAGCTGATCCTGTCCCAGACCTCCATTGAGTATATCATCGCCCTGTCCGCCGAAGAGCTTGTCTGCGCCTGATCCACCTAGCAGCGTGTCAGAGTTATCGTCCCCATAGAGGGTGTCATTGCCGGTCCCGCCGTTCAGGGTATCGTTTCCATCATTGCCGACGAGCTTATCGTCTCCGGCATCGCCATTGAGCCTGTCATTTCCGTCCTGGCCGTTGACAGTATCATTACCCCCTTTGGCACTGATCACGTCATTTGTTTTGTCAGTCCCGATTAGAAGATCACTACCTTCTGAGGCTTTCAGACCGATAAGGACCGGGGGCAGGGGATCCGGATCAGGGGGGGGTGGTGTCTGACCATCTGGATGAATAGCGGTCAAGGTATTTCCGATATAGGCCTTGAAGATGGCGAGTTTCATCTCCGCTATGGATGTCTCCTCAAAGGTTACAGTTGCACCGTCGGAGAGGTGGAGGACCACGTCCGTGCCGCTGCTTTTGAGGGAAGCGCTTTTGAGCATGTCGTTGGAGTAGCCTTTAAGGATAAGGGTATCCTTAGCGGCAGTGACGGCGAAGTCGGTGATCCGCAGGCCTTCGTCTCCCCGTGAGACCACAAAGGTATCCGCACCCTCGCCGCCAGTGGCCACATCATTGCCTTTGCCGCCGTCGATCAGATCTCTGCCAGCACCGCCTAGAAGTGTATCGTTTCCGGCCACGCCATAAAGTTTATCATCGCCGTCCTCGCCGTGAATCGTGTCATTTCCACCCTGGGCGCGCACGATATCGTTACCGGCGCCTGCATTAACCCTGTCATCTCCGCTCGTCCCATCGATCGGATCAGACCCTTTAGTTCCGGTGATCACTTCGAGATCGGGGGGCGGATTGTTGCCGTCGGGCTTGGAGGGGGAGAGACCGCCGAGGCCGCTGCCCGGTGTGTGTCCAAAATCGAGACCGTAGAAGGAAACTTTTGCGCGGCCCGCCCCTGAATCATCATTCGTGGCCAGATAGACCCCTGCTTTAAAGTAAAGCGAGTCCGATTGCCAGACCGCATTGATCGGTGTGGTGGAGGTATAGACCTTTCCGTCGGCGTGGACTTCAACTCTTAAGGTGTCGCCGCGGGCATCGATCTTGTAGGAGAATTTTTCTCCCAATGCGATGTCGGGCGTTTGTCCGTCCGCGCTCAGCAGGTTGAACTTGATCTCTTTATTGTTCGGCCCAGCGCGATCATTGTTAAAATAAACCGTGTTGTTTTCCCAGTATAGACGGACAAGTTCCTCCTTTGCTCCGTGGATCTGACCGACGACGACGCGGCCGGGAGCGCCATTATTAAAGGACGGTACTTCATCGACTTTGAGCGTCGCCGTCATGGTTCCGCCCTGACTGGGATTCCATGCGGCGCGCTTATCGCCGTTCATTTCGCGCAGCTCCGCGCGGGGGTAGGTGGAGCCACTGGTGGTGGCGCCGTCTGTATAGGCGATAAAGACCATCGCGCCGTCGGCGGCATCATAGAAGTAAGGGGATTCAAATTTATCGAGATTTTTGATTTCGAGGGCTTCGCCGTTGATATCGCCCTTGTTGTCTACCGGAAGCGTCAACTTCCAGTTCGTAAGGTTAAAACGGTCAGAATTATAAGACATAGCAGTACTCCTTTAAGCAGTGTTGTGGCTGCATTCCAAAAGGACGGAGGCAACCGCCTAAAAAGCCGTAAGGTCGGGACCCTATTGGTTTAAAGGCTCAGTTGAAAAATGAGATGCTCTCTGAAGTGCGTTTCTCGTTTCAGTTTGAGTTTGAGTTCGTACGATCAACGAATAGCGTAAAGATCTTAATAATTATTAAATTGCACCCGTCTCAATGATTACGTCAATAAAAAGCTCCTCTTATCTGGAAGAGTAAGAGTCAAAAATCTCAGTATAGCCTTGCTCAGAGCGGATTAAGAGAAGTTAACGCTTGTGGATAATTTTCGAAACATGTAAACGAATTACAAAATGTCTGACTTATCGGGGCACATATCTGTAAGGAGGTCACTTGCAGAAAGCAAATAAGCTGTCGCAGAGGCGTTATAATAGAGTGCAGACTTTTTGAGTGATGCTAGGAGCAGGAATGCTGGTTATGATAGGCAAAAGAGATGGTGTAGATCTTGAGCGAAATCTCGGCATGACGGGCAGCCCCCATGACCGTGGCTTGGGAAATCTGGGGGTTAAGCTGCGCGCTAATTAATCAGGAAAAACTTCTTCCTTATAAAGAGGAAGACCGGCTTCGAAGTTGCTAAGACTTTGTAAGGTGGACGCGCTAATCGTGCCTACAGCTTCGCGCGTAAAAAAGGCCTGATGGCCAGTAACGATCACATTCGGGAATGAGACCAACCTCTGGATCACATCGTCCGTGATAATCTGGTTAGAATGATCCTGAAAAAACAAATCCGCTTCTTGTTCATAGACATCAATCGCCATACCCCCCAACTGTCCGCGTTTGAGTGCCTCTATCGCTGCTTCTGTCTCAATTAAGCCGCCGCGGCTCGTGTTAACCAGTAGCGCGCCTGATTTGATACGAGTAAAGCGAGAGGCATTAAAGATATGATACGTATCAGCTGTAAGAGGGAGGTGCAGCGAGAAAATATCGGCCTTCTGAAGCATTTCGTCCGGTTCAACATAAAGACCGCCCATGGCTATAAACTCCGGGTGAGGATATTTATCATATCCTAATATCTTGCACCCAAAACCCAGCATGATACGCGCAAACACGCGCCCAATCTTGCCAGTCCCCATAATGCCTACAGTCTGCCCGTACAGGTCACGGCCGAGAAGACCGTCAAGTTCGAAGTTACCTTCACGTGTGCGATTGTAGGCCCGGTGAATTTTTCGATTTAGTGCGAGCAACAGCCCCACAGCAAATTCGGCGACGGAGTAGGGCGAGTAGTCGGTGACCCGCACAACTTTTATATTGTGGGCGGCGGCCGCTTTAAGGTCGATATGGTTAAAGCCTGTACTACGTGTGGCTATGATACGGGTACCGCCGGCAGCCAATTGAGTGATTGTGAGGCTGTCAACTTGATCATTAACGAATACACAAACGGCCGGAAAGCCTGTCGCTAGCCCAGAAGTGGCCGGGCCAAGATGTGATTCAAAATAGCTGAGGTCATGACCATGGAGACGATTAGCGGCATCGAGCAGTTCTCGATCGTATTTTTTAGTGCTGAAAACGGCAACTTTCATGACTCACATTATTATAAGGACTGATCTGCCGACACACTGAGCTTTGCCTTACGCCTGCAGCTTGCGGGCCGCGGGCATCGAGAAGCAAAAACATATCTGAAGCCAGAGAAAATTGAAAGGAGGGGTTAGAGTGCCAGGAGGTACGAATGTATTCCTATTTTCATTTGTGTGATAATCTTTCTTATGGGAATTGACGAAATTTGCTTAGCGATAATTATGTCTTTAACTCATATTCTTTAACCAATAAATCCGCAGGGATATGAAGACCGTGACTTAGCTTTCTAATCATATTCAAACTAAGGCCTCGCTTCTTGTTTATCACTTCAGAAACCTTACTCCGCGAACCAAGAAAAGCAATCATATCATGCATTTCAAGGCCTTTGGCTTCCATGATATGCTTGATGGCCTCGACAGGATCAGGAGCAGTGATTGGATAGTGCTCCTCTTCATACGCTGAAACCAGCGTAATCAGAACGTCCAGTTCATCTCCTTCCGGCGTCTCGGGTTTAGCCTCAAACAGCACCTCAATGCGTTCCAGGGCGGCTTCATAATCGTCATCTGTCTTGATCGGCTTAATATTCATGGCAGCCTCCTATATATCCTGTACATCTATTTTATCGTACTCTTCATGGGTTCCTACAAAGCGGACATAAATTGTAAAAAACTCGTAATTAATCCAGACAACCAGCCTGTAATGATTCCCTCTGATATTAAAAACCACTCTTCCATCCCGAAGGATCGAGGCATTCCTGTATTGGTCTTTTACGTCCTGCGGGTTTTTCCATTCTGCTTTAACGGCAATCTGGT
>Ga0268298_10002073_pt1 | contig 22481 bp, 15 predicted proteins | sample WWTPWeurt_MetaG_FD_194462 | JGI IMG/M metagenome (GOLD analysis project Ga0268298, IMG submission 194462) | Activated sludge microbial communities from WWTP in Nijmegen, Gelderland, Netherland - WWTP Weurt | ecosystem: Engineered > WWTP > Aerobic digester > Activated sludge | place... | reverse complement strand
CCACAATCAGTTTGTTATTTACAATCCGCGGCGTGGCCGAAAGTGTAATTTGTTCGGTGCCGCTGATGATATAGGCGTGCAGAGACCCCGGAACATAAACCTGCGAATTCTGCATGGTTTCGGTCAAAATCATGCTGCTCCAGGGTATTGCGGTGGTAAATTCGGCCGGGAAGGTGTAGGTATTGGTATAAACGTAGGTGGAACAGCTTTCATTCGTTGCAGGAGCCACTTTCTTCTCACTGGCAACGCCCAGCCCACACTGGACCGCCGTGGTGGCGTAATCGGAAGCAGAACGCTGGCAGCCCTGGCAGTCTCCAGAGCGCCCCACAACAATGGTAGAAATGGATTGACCGCAGGCCAGACAGGCATTGCCCGACGCATCGCTCGGCGTGTTGAATGTGGGATGGTAAACAAAAGCTGTCAGAGACTGCGTTGGGTTAATCGTCCAGACCAGGTAAGTGACGACACCCGTTGACACAATTTGACCGCCGTCCTGATTGAGAACATTCCAACCCGCAGGTACAGTCTGAGTAACATAGAGCGTATCTTCCAAATTGCTGCCCGCACCAGACACCGTGGCGGTTAAGATCTGCCCCAATTGAATTTCACTCGCCATGTAGACATCAACGGACAGAGAAGCCTCACCAGAGCGGGTCCAACTCCCGCTTTTGACCGGGAAACTGTATGGATTGCCGCAGTCATCCCGGTATAGAGGCTGGTAAAGAAGCGTACCACTGTCTGCGCTGGCGCAGGCATTGGGGAATGAGAGTGTGTAGGTAAGGACATAGGTGCCGCCGGCCGGGATGGTGTCGGTGATCACAAAACCACGCCGCGAAGTGGAATAGCGCGAGCCAGCCGAAGTGCTGTTGACCGTGAAACCGTTCAGGTCAACCCCGATAAAGGCTTCATGCGCCTTACCCACACCGGTATTTTGAATACTCATCGTCACATTCGATAGATTTGCGCAGTAATCCAGGGTGATTACAGGGGGCGTGTAACTCAAAACTGGGTTATCAACCTGCAAATCAACGCTGGCGTCTGCAGTTTGCTGCTGACAGACATCACAACCCCAAACTGCCTGGGCCTGATTATCCAACCCTGAGCAAGATTCAACCCGCGCTGCAACCTGGAAAGACACGCTTTGGCCCGCACCAACCCGATCGTAAGAATGGACCAATGACCCGCCCACCAGCGATAAACCACTGCCCAGGGTGTCTGTCACAACCAGGTTGGCAACATCGCCATAACCGACGTTTTCAACCATGACCGTCCAGGTGACCACCTCGCCTACATAGGCCTGGATTACACCTGGTAAAACAGAGACCGTGATCGCACCCGGTTTGACCACAAAACCTGAACGCTTAATAATGGGGGTGTCATAACCTTCCTGCACCAGTGAAAGTTGATGCTGCCCGGAAACCGAAGAACACGAAGCCTGGTACACCAACGAAGTTGTAAATACCTCACCCGGGAGCAAAGAACCTACATCAACCCGCCGCTGAAGGGGACTAAATCCTGCCGGCATGGTTGTGGTAAAAACAATGTTATTGGTGACGGTTAGTGAGCCAGTATTTGTCAGGGCGACTGTATACGTCACCGTCTCGCAGTTATTGATCGAGCTCGGTCCCAAAACCTTGATCGAAGCTGCCGAAATACCCGGCTGGACAACAAACGGAGTGACCTTAAGGATGGCTGGGACACCCCCATCCTGGGTGAGTGTGACAACATTCATGCCTGAAAGTGCAAACCGGTCCACATCATAAGCCGCCGTCAGCGTAATCACGCCATCTGCAGCGACCGTGCCAAAATTTTGGCTGATGGTGCGCGGCGTAAAACCCTCCGGCATGGTGCTGGTGATCCACACATTGGGGGTTGCCACATTGTCATTGATCGCCACCACCGTGTACGTCACCCGATCCCCATGCCGGATGATGGTGGGCGGCGTGACAACAACCGCAGCAGGGTAAATGGTATGGTGACCATCCCAGTTCCATGTGTCGGCGCTGGATACAGCAGGCGGCACACTGAGGAACCAACCCGGTAAAGCAGCCTCCTGGGCATTGAGGACAGCCGCAGCAGCAGTTTCCTGGCTGAGAACCGGCTCACTGATGGCTGCCGGTTGACTGACTTCAATAACCGGGCTCGTTTCTGGTACATTACCGGCCTGGAACCAGGTTGGAAGTGCGGTTGGAGCGATTGTATCGCCAGCGGCAGTTGGAGCATTTTCGCCGGAAACAGGCTGCGCCTGAACGGGAATCTCGCTGATCAAATTCGGTTGTTCAAACCAGGCTGGAAGTACCGTCAGCCCCTGCGCTGTGCTTACCAGGTCTGCACTCTGATCAGGAGTCGGAGGTAGAAGATCGACCGTCTCAGAAGCAGATTTACCCGCGGCAAACCAGCCAGGCAGATCCAGATTAAGTCCGAGTGACAGGCTGAAGGCCAGAATAACCAGGACACCGGAAATGATTTTGACTGCAGAGATTATTCGTTCTTTAATCATGGGAGGTTCTCCAATACAACTGCGGCAGATGGACGGTCATTCACATCTTTGCCGATATAAGACCAGATCGTATTCAGGTTTTTATCGAGGATGAAGATCGCAGGGGTGTGAGTGAAATCGGAAAGCAGGTTATAAACGCCGAAGGCATCCCCTACAGCATGGTCAGCGTCCGCCAGAATCGGAAAGCCGGCAGCGATGATATCTGCCATCTCTCGGGCTCTTCCCACATCCTGGAATGCAATTGCGAGCAGCCCTGAGCGTCGTTCTTGAATTTGAGGCAATACAGACTGCAGCTCAACGAGCTGCGCCCGACAGGTCCCTCAGGTTTGGCCGCGGTAAAAAACCAGGATCGCCGTTTCCTTACCATCCGACAGGTATTCCCTCAGGTTCAAGGGTTTGCCATCCTGGTCGGGCAAAGTGAAATCCATTCCCGCAGCCGACGATGTTGATCCTGATACAGTTGGCAAAACGACTGGCTGGGCTTCAACACCGACCTGCGCCAGCAGTGGCTCAACCATTTCGGCGAATTTCTCTTCGGTCAGTGGGCCCGTCAAACGGCTGCTCACCCTGCCCTGGGCATCAATCACCACCGTTGTGGGTATCCCAAAAACTGCGTACTGGGCGGATACAGCCCCATCCGAATCCAATAAAATCGGATAGACCAGATTCTGGGCCTGGGCAAATTGACTGACCAGCTCAACCGGTTCGCGTAAATCTACCCCCAGCAAAACCACTCCCTGGGATCCAAAGCGGGCATACGATGCGCGCACAGCCGGGAACTCCTTCTGACAGGCGGGGCACCAGGTGGCCCAAAAATTGATCACCACCGGCTGGCCGCGAAAACTGCTCAACCGGACGGGCTGACCGGAAAGGTCGAGCAGCTCAAAATCTGGGGCGACCTGCCCCTCAGCCGAACCGGTAGCCAGACCTGCCAGCACAGCAGCAGGGGTTGCGACCACCTGTGCCATCTGGGTGGCAGCAGCGACCGGTTCAGACGCAGTTGCCACCGGCTCCTGCCTGCCAGAAACAGCCAAATCGGTAAAAATACTTACCCTGGCGACCTTGCGTTGATTTTGGAGCCAGAGGGCAGAGCTCGTGGATTGGTCAAGCTGGGATAAATAAGCTTCGATCAACAATAAATTTTGGAGCTCCGCCAGCAGGTCCGGACGCGTAATGCCAGATTTTTGCAAAGACAGCGCCAGGTCTCCCTCGCTTTTACCCCAATTTACAAGCAGAGCATTCAGTCTCTGCTCAGCCTGCGCCAGTTCAAATTTCAGATCCGGGCGCTGCGTCCGAGCTGCCGACAAAACCAGCTGCGCATTGATCAATCGATCCAGGACCTGTTCCGCACTCGGCTGCGGCTGATCTGCCAGAAGACTCATCGCCGAATCCAGAGCCACTTCCCGCTGCCAGGTTTGCTCGCTAATATTAATCTCATTGACCGTCGCCACCACCCTGGAATCATCGAGTGATACCGGGGTTGGAGCGAGAACAACCTGACCAGGCTGCCGTAGAAATATCGACCCCACATAAATCAATCCACCGACAATCCCCAGCGCCAACATGATTGCAGTAATTTTCCGAAAATGAACGGTCATTAAATTTACCTGGTTATTTATGAAGATTGGTTTTGCAAGATGGACTATTGGCCGGTCTGACGGATATATAACTCCGGAAGACAAAAACATCTGCCACAAGCCCACCAGATTAAAAAAGAATAAATAGTATGAGACATTTTAATTTTAGCACCATAAAAGGACAATGGGGTTTACAAGTGACTGTTTTCACATACCAAAACACCTGACGAAATTGCAAGGTGGATTCGTTCCGGTATGTAAGAATGTCCGCCCCACCAAACTTACACAACCGTCAATTTGAGATAAGAGATTTTGGGTGTTTTATGGGTGGCGTAGCCACCCATAAAACACCCAAAATAACCTCTTTTCGAACCAACCCGAACTGGTGTTATACCAAGTTTCGAGGGAAAAATCCTGCTTTTTGAGGCAGCAAAAGTATAAAAAAAGTCAGGTTGGCCCTGACTTTTGGTTTTTTTTTACATTTTGATCGGATTATTAAAATAGACCTCTTTTTCTCAAAGTGCTTGGTATCATTGACGCAATGAAAAAACTTATCTCCTTTACGTTTTACTTTCTGTACTTTGCCTCCCTGGCGGCGACGATCCCTTACCTGGTCCTTTTCTATAAACACCAGGGTTTCTCAGGTTGGCAAATTGGGATTCTCACCAGCCTGGGGCCGTTGGCTTCGCTGATTGGCAGCCTCGGATTAACCAGCTTCGCAGATGCCACCCGCCAACACCGGTTGGTGATGCTCATCTCAGGCATTGTAGCGATAGGGGTAATTTTGTTATACCCTATTACCACCCAATTTCCAGTTATGATGCTGTTGGTTTTGCTTTACTCGATCGCGTTTGCCCCAGTGATCTCCCTGGCCGATTCGGCCACAATGTATATGTTGGGAACGGAACAATCTTTATATGGAAGAGTCCGGGTCGGTGGAACAATCGGGTGGGGGCTTTTCGCTCCGCTGATTGGGATCATGATCGATCGCTGGGGGATCAACTGGATTTTTGCTGTTTACGCTGCGGGGCTTTTCCTGGCAATCATCCTTGGCATGTTCTTCAAGCATTCGCCTTCGCCCACGAAACGCGAGCCTTTTATAAAAGGGATTAAAATCCTCCTGTCCAACCCGGATTGGGTCTTCTTTTTACAAATGGCCTTCATTGGCGGATTGGGAATGACCGTAATCCACACCTATCAGTCGTTGTACTTGGAGTCGCTGGGCGTAAGTAAATCCATCATTGGTCTCTCCCAATTGGTTACAACGATTTCAGAAGTGCCTATCCTGTTCTTTGGGAATTATCTGCTCAAAAAATTCAACCCCAAAGGATTGCTCCTGCTCGCGATTGGAGTTATTTCAGTTCGACTGCTCATGGTCGCCTGGGCCAACAATCCAACCGCAATTATCCTTCTCGGGCTGCTGCATGGGTTGACCTTTCCCACCCTCTGGCTGGCTGGGGTTTCATTTGCGCATAAAAATGCGCCACAAGGTATGGCCGCCACAGCTCAGGGCATTTTTGGCAGCGTTCTTACAAGTTTTGGGGTTGCTTCGGGCAGCTTGTTGGGAGGGGTGCTGATGGGGCTGCTGGGCATCCGGACCATGTTTGTGGTTCTTGGGCTGGCTGTACTGTTGGCAATGCTGGTTCTGGCTGCTCTTCAAGTTCAAATTGAACGTAAAAAGGCACTGGAAGCGGCCAGCACTCAACCAGAATCAGTTTAGTTCCTGAACCAGACCATGGCTGTAGAACCCCAAACCCAGAGCCAGCCTGACGGCGCTCCAGAACCGAGCGGTCCGTTGGAGATGGTATGTGGCCGAGTGATTGTTGGCGGGACTGCTTCGTTTTATCACCCCACTGAATTTAACGGCAGATTGATTTATTTCTGTACCGAGTTTTGCTGCGAAGCATTTCTGGCTGATCCAGAGCGTTTTTATGCGGCCCACAGCAAAAACAAAAAAGGATAGTTCAATATGCTTCTTTCATGAGTGTTTATTGGGCGGGCGCTGCCGCCCAATAAACACTCATGAATCTCTATAACAGGGAGGAGCCTTTCCACGACTCAGGCACTGGGAGGCACGCAAAAGCAGCAATTGTTGGGGCGATATCCAAAATAATGACCGGCGTCTCAATTTCCCCGGGCACGATTCCCGCACCGTAAAGGATCACTGGAATGGTCAGGTCTTCTGGCAAATCAGAACCATGGCCAAAATCATGTCCGCCGTGATCACTCAGAACCACCAGTAGTCCATCCTTCGGAAGCGCTTCCACCAGCTGGCCAAGACAGCGATCTGCGTTCTCCAGTGTCCGCAGATATTCTTCAGACATCCATCCATGCCTGTGCCCGGCAGTGTCCAAACACCCCAGATAAGCAAAACAAAAATCTGGAAAGTTGCTCAACATCGACAGGGCCGTTTCGGTTAACTGCGTATCACTTTCACCCAGCGGCAAATCATAGGCTTCTGCGTAATTCAGGCAAACTGAAATGCGCAACGAGCCCGGTCGGGCCACATCGCGCAGTTGTTCCCAATTGTAAAATGCATATGCCGTTTTATCTTCAATCCGAAAAACATCGATTAAACTGGCATCATCCCAGCCTGGTGTATACCAGTTTGACAGTGTCCCGTGTTCCTCTGGTGGAACGCCTAAAAAAAGCGAACTGATACAGGGCAGCGTGAGTGACGGCAGCACGGTCTGAGCCTTCAGAGTATACATTCCATTGGCAATCAGGCGCTTAAGCACTGGAGCATGGGCTTTATACAGCGCATCCGGCCGCAGGCCATCAATCAGACAAAGCAGCACAGGCTTCTGGGCCATTAATCAGGTCTTCCCAGTAACCGAGCCAGATCGGCTAATTGAGATGAATGGGTCAGGCAGATCACCTCATCCACTGGCTGCAAGACTGTTTCGCCATCGGGAATAATCATCTGGCCCTTACGGAGTACAGCCACAACCCGGCTTTGCCCCGGTAAATGGATGGATCGAAGGGGCTTGCCAAGCACCACGGCCTGTGGATGAACCTTCTCTTCCACGAGCGAATATTCACCTTTGCGCAGTTTCAGCAAAGTCATCATATCGCCCAACGACATCTCTTCAACAATTAACTTGGAAAGCAGGGCTGCCGGATTCAATGCCACATCAACACCCATTTCGGGCGTAAAAAGCCAGGCATTTTTGGGATTATTGACCCGGGCAATCACCCGCGGGACGCCAAATTCATAACGCGCCAGGGTGGAAATGACCAGATTCGCCTCATCATCTCGAGTGACCGCTGCCAACACCTGCGCCTGAGAGATGCCGGCGGATTCCAGCACGACGGGCGAGCTGGCTTCTCCAAGAATGATCGTTTCAGGAGGAATCTCAACCTTCAAACGATCCACAATATAAGACCGCTCTTCCACAATCTTTATCCGATGGCCTTCTGCCAAAAGTGATTTGGCTAATTCCGTTCCAGTTCGTCCACCGCCTGCGATGATTACAAACATAAGCTAATCTCCTTCACCATAGCCAAACATAGCATTGAACCGTTCGATCGAACTGGCAGCGACAGCCAGATAAAGCGTATCATCGGGTTTCAACTCAGTACCGGATATCGGCAAAAAAGCCTTACCATTCCTGACCACGCTTACGACACTGATCTCGCCTGGGATCGTGACCTGTTTCACACTGCGCCCCTGCCAATGGATCGGGACCTCAAACGCCACCAGATTGACCTCTCCCCCGCCAAAGCTCAAGACAGCATCCATTTCGGAATAAACAAGCAGTTCGTGGATTCTTCCCGCACCCCAGGTGGTTGAAGAAATTGTGCGCAAACCCAGGCGCTGATAAATTTCCGCCCGGCGCGGATCATACAGTCGGGCGACAACTCGCGGTACATGGTAGATGTTACGCGCGATTCTGGCAGCCAGGATATTGGCATTGTCCGATGAGCTGGTTGCAGCAAATGCGTCGGCTGTTTCGATGCCTGCCTTCAGAAGTACATCATGGTCGAACCCGACACCCTTGATCAATTGCCCCGGGAAATTTTGGCCAAGTCGATTTAGCGCATCCTGCTCGTAATCAATCACGGTCACCTGATGCCCTTCAGCCGACATCAAATTAGCAAGCTGCTCACCCACACGACCACAACCCATTATGATAACTTTCACGGTCTACCTCCTGCGAACTATCAATTTTCTGATCCATTCCAAAGTATATAACAAGGGAGCGTACAATGGCAACAAAATGAAAAAGAACAACGGAACCGGCTCATGGCCCCAAAATTTTTGCAGCGGCGGGAAATAAACCAACGCCAGCACGAGCACAACTTCCACCAATACTGCCTGCAGCAGTGACCGGTTACTTAGCCAACCTAACCGGCTGTTGCGCAAACGCTCGGTACGGCAGGCAAATGCATTACCAACCTGCGCCATTACCACGCCCACAAAAAACACCGTAATAGCCAGCTCGTAAGCGTGCTCAACGGGTACATAGAAGAAGGGATTTGCAGCGATCTGTTCAAAGAAAGGCCAGGTAATGAAATTGGTGTAGCCGGACAGTTCATACACCAGGAAGAAGCCCAGATAGCACAATCCAGCCTCCAGCAAACCAAGCCACAAAAAAGAGCGCACAACCAAAGCGCGGTCCACCAAAGGCTGAGACCGGCTTCGTGGCGGTCTCAGCATAATATCGGGTTCGGGTTTTTCCGTGCCAAGCGCAAGCGCCGGCAGCAGGTCAGTTCCAAGGTCAATCGCCAGGATCTGCTTAAAGGTCAAAGCCAGAGGTATGGAAAACAGGCCGCGAACCAAAAACGGTAAAACCTCAGGAACGTTGCTGGCAAAAATGTAGGTAATAAATTTGCGCAGATTCTCGTAGATTGCACGCCCCTCTTCAATCGAGCGCACAATGGAAATAAAGTTATCATTGGTAATGATCAGGTCGGCAGCCTCTTTTGCCACATCTGTGCCAACGATGCCCATCGCCATACCAACATCCGCTTTACGCAGAGCCGGCGCATCATTGACCCCGTCCCCCGTCACAGCGACAACCTCGCCCAGCGACTGAAACCCAGCAACCAGACGCAGTTTATGCTCCGGCGCCATGCGCGCAAAGATCAATTCTCGCTCCCCGGAAAGCGTATTTGCCAAAGTCACATCGCTCATCTCATCGATCTCGGTGCCGGTGAAAATCAGAGGATTGGTTGAAGTAACCAATCCAATTCGGCGGGCCAAAGAGGCTGCAGTCAAACCGTAGTCGCCAGTGATCATTACAATCCGGATACCGGCTTGCCGGCAGATCTTGACAGCCTCGGCAACCTCGGGGCGCGGTGGATCCATCATCGCCATCAATCCCAGCAGGGTCAGCCCCTGCTCAATCCGTTCCACCGAATACGAGCCAGAACGGTCTGGTAATTCACGCCGAGCCAGAGCCAGCACCCGCAGAGCGCGGCTGGCATATTCATCGTTTGCTTCCAAAACCTCGGCCCGGATCCTGGCATCCAAAGGAACGACCTGTCCATCAATCAGGACATGGGTGCACAATGCGATCACTTCGCGCGGCGCACCTTTGACAAATGCAATTTGGCCAGGCTGGTTTGGGCGGCGGTGAATCGTACTCATCCTCTTGCGGCGGGCGTCAAAAGGAAGTTCGTGAATGCGCGTCCAACTGGCAAAAAGTTCTGCCAGCGGAATACCCGCCTTGTTGGCGGTTACGGTCAACGCCACTTCGGTCTGATCCCCCAGGCTTGTCCAGTGTGGATGCTCAGGAGTAGGTGGATTGAGACGGGAATTATTGCACAACGCCCCGGCGCTGACCAGTTCTCCCAGGGCAGCTTTCAGATCTGCTGACAGGCTGCCTTTTTCAGGGGTAAATTCGCCTTCAGAGTCATAACCAACTCCTGAGACACTCAAACGCTGGCGGTTGACCCAAATATCCCGCACAGTCATCTGATTCTGGGTCAGGGTGCCGCTCTTATCGGTACAAATCACCGAAACCATCCCAAGCGTCTCAATGGTCGCCAATTTCTTAACCAAAATCGAATGCTGCGCCAGGCGCTGACCTGCCATTGCCAACGCCAGGGTAATCGTAGCAGACAGACCTTCTGGCACGACAGCCACAAATATACCCAGGGCAAGCAGAAATGACTCACGCAGCCCCATATTCATCGTAGGGTCAAACCAACTGACAAAGAACACAATCAGCGCCAACCCAAACGCAATCACAGAAATTTTTCGGGTCAGCTGCTGCAGTTCCACCTGCAATGCGCTGGGCGTCTCTTCGACCTGCTGCGTGAGACGGGCAATTCGGCCGAACTGGGTCAGCATACCTGTCGAAAAAATAACGGCTCGGCCTGTGCCAGAGACAACCGATGTGCCGGCAAAGATCAAGTTCGGCCGCTCCAGTTCGCTCACACCATCCGTCAGCGACGCATCGGATGTTTTGCGGGCCGGGACAGCTTCACCCGTCAGGGTGGAATTATTGGTGCGCAAACCAAATTCTTCAACCACACGCGCATCCGCCGGGATGTTATCACCTTCTGCCAGAATCAAAACATCCCCAGGCACCAGGTCGCACGCCAACACAGCTTCCTCGGCACCGCCGCGCGCCACACGGGCATAAACCGGCAGGATTCTGCTCAAGGCAGCCATGGCTTGCTCGGCTCGATATTCACGCCAGTAAGAAAAACCAGCGTTGACAATAACCAGCGTCCAGATCACCACCGTCCAGCCCGGTTCAAATGCCAGACTGGCTAACGCCCCAGCCGCCCACAAAACCAATGCCATCGGATGTGCCAGGTGACTGACCAAGCGCGGCCACACCGTCTTTGAAGGTGGTTCAATCAGGCTGTTCGGGCCATATAGCGAAAGCCGCATGGCTGCTTCTTCGTCAGACAGCCCCTGTGGAGATGATTCGAGCGCCTGAAAAACCTGGGCTGTACGCAGGCTGTAGATAGGCGCGTTTTCTGGTTTCATAAGCCTATTTACGATTCCAGGTTATAACGGATGACACAAAACCAGCCCATAGACAGCCCTTCGTACCCATCAGACAGTCAAACAGAGATCGCATCAGGCTGTTTCTTCATCCTCATCCGCCCCGCTGCCAACAACCCAATTGGCGGCAGCTGGCAAAGACAGAAGCATCAACAGCATCATGATCCAGGCTGATGAAATACACCAGATACATACGGCATGGATAACAAAAATCTCAAGATACGTCAGGTAAATCGAATATACAACCCCAATCAGGCTCATCCCCAGCAGTGCAATCGGGACATATTCAGCCAGCGCATCCCGGCGGTAACGATACCAGAACCAGGCGGCCAGTATGGCCAGGTAGCCCAAAAGGCCCACCAGCCCCACCGGAATTAGCCCAAAGATCAGGGCATAAGGGCTGTTTTGAACGGCATTACAATCGCCAACTGGCCCACAAATCGCCTTAGCCTTGGTCGTTTCAATAAATGTGAGGTAAATCGCCACCCCAGAACCAGCAACAGCCAGCAGCGGGACCAGCCAATCTGCCCAGGCAGGCAGGCGGAATGCCTGTTTGCCCTGCAAAGCAGCCACAAGCTGCCAGCCAGCCAGCAGCAAGCCAACCAGTAAAACCGCAATTGTCACCCAGGCCAGCCAGATTCCATTGGAACGCGGGGTTTCTTCGACAGCTTGAACAGCGGTCTGCTCACTGGTCTGTACCGCGGTCTGTTCGCCAGTCTCTCTCAAAACCGTCTGGATGCCTCCGCTCGTCAGATACTGATCAATCAGCCCTGGCAGTTCTTCCGGGATTTGCTTTGACCCGACCAGGATCTTATCGCCAATAATTAACATCGGCACCCCAACCTGCTCTTTGGCCAGACCATAAGCCTGCCCAACCGCATATAAGCGGTTGACATCTTCAACGCTCACAACTTCGATCAGTTCAATTTGAAGCTTGTCTGCATACTGACTTTGCAAAGCCGGAATTGTCTCGCTCAAGACCAGTTCGCAGTGTGGACAGCCATTCTCCCAAAACATCACAGCCTGAACAACCCCGCCCTGGGCCCCAACAGCCGGAACGGGTTGGATCAAAAACAATATCGCTAAAATAACCAATACGGTTCCAATAAAGCGCCAGCCTGGCGCAGCCAACTTCAACATCGAAAACTCCTTCGTTTCATTTTTTTTGTTCAAAACCTGTCAAACAACCCAGCACCAGTTCTCCCAGATATTCCAGGTTATACCCGCCTTCCTGAACAAAAAGGGTCGGACAGTTCAAACCTGCAATCAATCCACCAAGGGTGGGGTAGATTGACCTGGAAAGTGCAAATTTACCAATCGGGTCTGCGCCAAATGTATCCACACCAAGCGAGACCACGCAAGCGGCAGGAGAAAAGCGGGCGATCTTTTCCAATGCTTCGGACAGAATCGCCGTATATTCCAAATCCCCAGTGCCAAAAGGCAGCGGGTAATTGATATTATAACCTTCTCCATCCTGCTCACCGCACTCATTCTGATAACCCGCAAAAAATGGGTATTCCCTGGCAGGGTCAACATGCAGCGAAACAAACAACACATCCGACCGGCGGTAAAAAATGTCCTGAGACCCGTTGCCGTGGTGGATGTCAATATCCAGGAGAGCCACACGCGGGAACTGCTGCCCGGCGGCAGCCATTCGGAGTGTTTCGACCGCCAGCGCCGCATTATTGAGATAACAGTACCCGCCATAAAAACCTGATCCTGCATGGTGCCCAGGTGGGCGGCACAAAGCATAGGCCGAGCGCTCCCCACTACACAGGCTGCGGGCAGCCATAAGCGCTGTCCAGGCCGAATCGGCTGCGGCCGAAGCTGTCCCTTGAACAATCAGTGCCCCCATGTCGAAAGCAAACAATCCGGGTCGGGCAAGCCCGTTGGTAGGGACTCCAGTCATTCGGCTGCCAGAAAAGATAAATGGCATCACACCTTGCGGATCCCCACCCTCGGCAGTCCAGTCAGCATAGGCCGTCCAGAGATATTCAAGATAGGACGGGGTATGAATTCCCTTCAGAACCGGCATCAGTTCATCCAGGCTGCTGGCTCGCACAGGGATTGGTTTTGGCTGATTGCTACGCTGGAGCTCGTCCAAAATCAGATCAACCCGCCGGGGAACCTCATTAATTGGCTCAGCCCGACTATTCCAAAATTCTATGATGGGATGGTGCTGCCCGTGATCGGGCGGATAAAATGTTTGCATAAATACCTAGGGTTGCTGGACCACAATCTCCATAAAAAATGGATCTCCAAAAGCCTGCGCTTGTGGATTATACGCCTGCCAGGCGCTGCGGTAAGTGCCTGGATCGACAGGAGCCACAAAGACCATCCGGATCACCGCTTCATTACCGCCGCGAGCCGGGTATAAAGCCTGGGTGGTCACATCGTCCAGCGGCAGTCCCGACACCAGCTTCAGCGTGTAAGCTTCTGTCCAATTGCAGGTTCCACTATTTTTAACCAGCCAGCGTTTATCCAGATGTTCACCCGGAGCAACAACACTGCCATCAGGCAGGGTCACATCCGCCACAAACACCAGCGCATCTGAACAGCTTGGGGTCGGGGTAACTGGCAGAGAGGTAGCCAGGATGACGACTGGCGAAGCGCTGGCTGCCATCCCCGGAGGAGTGGCATTCACATTCGCCGGAGCTTTAAACGGCAAAGGCTGGCTGCCCGAATTCGAACAGGCAGCCAGCCATAAGAGCATACAATTCAGCAAAATTAGCTGAAGAAAACCTTTACTCGTCATCGCCTCCGCTGCTATCATCATCAAAACCGCCTTTAGGCAGCGGAACATCTCCGCTGGCAGCTTGTTGACGAACTGCGGCTTCAATTTCGGCAGCCAGCAAACTGTTCTGGCGTAAATATTCTTTTGCGTTTTCACGTCCCTGACCCAGACGAACATCACCGTAATTAAAGAACGAACCACGTTTCGAGATAATTTCCATTTCAGTAGCCAGGTCCAACAGGTCCCCAGCCTTAGAAATGCCTTCATTGTACATTATATCAAACTCAGCCGACCGGAACGGCGGAGCTACCTTATTTTTGACCACCTTGACCCGGGTCCGGCTGCCGATAAACTCTGAAGCCTGTTTAATTCCCTGGATCCGGCGCACATCCAAACGCACCGAAGCATAGAACTTAAGCGCATTCCCGCCGGTAGTCGTTTCCGGATTGCCAAACATCACGCCGATTTTCTGGCGAAGCTGATTGGTAAAAATCATGGTGGTATTGGTCTGCTTGATCGCCCCAGACAGCTTGCGCAGCGCCTGCGACATCAGACGGGCCTGGGTACCCATCGTCGGATCGCCCATATCCCCTTCAATTTCCGCCCGTGGCACCAGGGCAGCAACCGAGTCGACCACAATCACATCCACAGCGCCAGAGCGGACAAGTGTTTCGGCAATTTCCAAAGCCTGCTCGCCCGTATCGGGCTGAGAGATCAAGAGGTTATCGATATCAACCCCGCAGCGAGCCGCATAGGTTGGGTCGAGCGCGTGCTCCATATCAATGTAGGCACAGGTGCCGCCCATACGCTGCGATTCAGCCACGATATGCTGGCAGATTGTGGTCTTGCCCGAAGATTCCGGGCCAAAGATCTCGGTGATCCGGCCGCGAGGCAGCCCGCCAACCCCCAATGCCAGGTCAAGCGAAAGCGACCCGGTTGGAATTGCCTCAACGAGCATTTGGTGAGCCTCACCCAACCGCATAACAGACCCATCACCATAGCGCTTGGTGATGTCGCCCAGAGCACGCTCGAGAGCAGCCTTCCGGGCAGAATTTCCTTCCGGATTCGGTTGGGGGGTATTTTGAGAAGCAGATTTTTTAGCCATTTTTATCTCCTTTGTGTATTTTATGCTAGACAGCTTGTGTGTTTATGCTGGTCTGCTTTAAATAGTTTAGCACGAATGTTCTACAAGTCAAGGGCTTTTTTTAAATTATCCGGTAGTTTTTGTCCCAATAGTTTGTTGATACCAGATCATCAGGGTTGGGGTGGATCTGCCAGTTTGAAACCATCCAAACCATAAAAATAGAAATAATTGACCACCCCAGGTAAGATTTCAATCGTTTCTTCAAAATTATGGCCTGCATAGGCGATCCGGATCCGATAACTGCCAGCGGGCAGGTCGCCAATCACCAGGTTCTCTTTGTAATAAGCATCCGGAATGACCGCCCCCTGACCATAGGTTCGTGAAAACCAATTTTGTCCACTTTCAATGGAGGTCACAATGATATTTTGATCTTCAGCCAACACCCCGCCCGAATTAGAAACGCGGCCAGCCAACACCCCCCATCCCTGGGGCGGAACCAGCCACAGCTCGGGATTACGGGTGGAGAAAAAAGAATTTTCATCCAGACGGACTTCAAAATGTAAATGCGGCCCGGTTACCCGACCGGTCTCACCGATCAAACCGAGCTGCTCTCCACTTTCCAAATGCTGTCCGATGATTACAGAAACTTCACTCAAATGACCATAGACCGTAAAAAGCTTCTGGTTTTGCCAGCCAAAATCATGCTGAATGGCGACAGCCATCCCATACGGATCGGTCTCGTCCAGATAGCCTCGATACAGTCCATACCCGGCCCAGACCACCTTCCCGGGGCCGACAGCCAGCACAGGCGTACCCAAAGGAGCAGGGATATCAACCCCGGTGTGGATGATATCACCAAAAAAATCACCCCCATACCGGTAATCCTGCAAAGGCCAGTTGACCTGATCGGCTGCAATGGGGCGCGAAAAATAAAAGTGATCATTCAGGGTTTGCGCCCAGGGCACCGGATAACCCGGAGGACGCCAGGAGGAAACAGGCGCAGGGCGCGGTGTGGGAAAAACGAAGCGCAGCGGGTCTGGCAGAGGCGTGGCAGTAGGCAGGGCAGGTGTGGGCGTGGGCGTTATTTCAGGGGTAATAAATTCAAGTACGGCAGTTGGGCTCTGGGCAGCTTCGAGCGCCGCCGCAGTCAACTTCGGCGAATTATCCGGGGTGTGGGTGGCCGTTGGTTCGGAAATAGTCGTGGCGGCGGCTGTGGACTGGGGAAACAAGCCAACCTGACAGCCGCTCACCAGCAGTGACAATCCGGCAATGAACAAAGGGATAAAAAGTACCGCGATTTTCTTGCAGGCTGTAGTGACCATCGGTGGCTAGGGGGTACCAGTCCGGGTTGGTGTGACGGTTGGCGCAGCTGTCCGGCTTGGCGTCGGCGTTGGCGACGGGGTGCGCGTTGTGGTAGGTTTGGATGTAGCCGACTTGGTGCTGGTAGGCTTTGGCGTCCAGGTAACAGTGGCAGTTGGCGGCACGGGTGTGCTGGTCGGCAGTGAGGTCAGCGTAGGCCTGGGGGTTGGCGTGGCAGATGGGGTCGGCGATTGGTACCAACGCGAAGTTGGTGTGGGCGTTTGGGTGGGAGGCAAAATCGGCGAAGGGGTGATAAATATTTCGGGCGGATAAATCTCCAGCATCGCCTGGCGCCAATCCAAACTATCCGTCAGCACAAACTCATTAAAACGAGCCTGTGAATAAGCCGAAACCCAGGTGGGAAGCGCCGGCAAACGCTGCCAGCCGTATTTTCTGGCAAAAGCGGTGAAATCAAACCAATAACCCGCCGAAATGTCAGCCCCCAGTTTACCGCCATTTTCATAGGCCTCAGGTTCGCCTTCAAAACGGGCAAAAAAGTCCCAGGGTTTTGCGTTCAATGGGGCACCCACTGACCCATCCTGGTATCTTGGACGCAAAAGAATCCGCCAGTAGGTTTCAGCGCCAAAATCTTCACGCAGCACAATCATCCAGCCGGCATTCAGCAGCTGGGTATTTATCGCAATCGCTCGCCCGGAATACAGCCAACTGTCCCCCATGCCCGGCGGCAGCGGCTCGGTCAAAGGAACATAAGCGTTTTCCAGAGAAGCCAGATAGTCCCAGCCAATCTTTTGGGCCAGGTCAGTCCGCATCGCAATAAACGACTCATCCACACGATCCTGGAGCATCGCGTACGGCGCTTGCAGATCATCAACCCTGGCAAGCGAAAAACGCCCGCCAGGGATTGGTGTGCCATTTTCCAGCAGCGCCTGGTAAATCGGTGAAGGTGTAACATCTGCCGATTGGCGCAGGTAGCTGTTTAATGGCAGGTCAAAGGCGAGCTGGGTATTCCAGGTCATCCCCTGAATAGCGCTCCCCAACGGCAGCGGCGGGGTCATCACACCCGGGCGGGTAAGATCATAACGCACAAGATAATCGAGGTTAGGGGTATGCAAAACGGCATACAGGCTCGCTCCATTTTCTCCCCAGGTCGGGAAATCTCCACTGCCGACATCGACAGGCAGGTTGGCGGGCTGACCTTCTGGCTGGCTCAGGGTAACGACCTTGATATGCTGGCTGCCATCTTGAAGCTCGCTCCAGGATAGTTGAGCGCCGTCGAGCGACCAGGCCGGGCGCTGAGGCGCTGCATTCGGATTATCGCTGATCTGCTTGAACGTCTTTTCGTCAACCTGATTTAAGTCAGACGTGTACACTTCGGCTTTGCCGCTGCGGGTGGAAATAAAAGCCACCTCCCGCCCCTGCGGCGACCAGACCGGGTGATAATCTGCGGCGCTGTTGTTGGTCAAGCGAATCACCGGGCTGGCAGGATCATCAGCCGAGCGGATCACAATTTCGAGGCTGCCATCCAGATAGGTTTCAAACACCACCCACTTGCCATCGGGCGACCAGGCCGGGTTGTCGTCATACTCCAGGCTATCGGTCAGGCGGTCAACCTTACCTGACTGTAGATTTAGCAAATAAATATCCCAATAGCCACTTCGGTTGGAAGAAAAAGCCACCTGAATGCCATCCGGGCTGATTGAAGGATGAAGATCGTCCCACGGCCCGGTCGAAACCCGCGTCAGCGGCAGACCCGGATCCTGATTTGTGCTCAATGGCTGGTAGGCAAACAAATGGAAATTCGCCTGATCCTGTAAACTCAGGATCAAAGGCCGAGTGACGGCCCGACCGGCGGCCAGAGTAGGCGATTGGGTGCTGGTGGGGGTGGGTGAAGGAGTTAGGGTTGGAGTGCTGGTCTCCGTGGCGGTTGGCGAAGGCGAACTGGTGCTGGTGAGCGTGGCGCTTGGGACTGGCACAACCAGGCCCTGCAAATCGGCACGATATTGGAACACAAGCCAGGCAATGGTCGAGCAGCCGATCCCATTTAGCAGCAGTAACAGGAAAAGCCCAGGAAGCGTCAGGCGCAGTGCCATTTGCCCACGACGCCGGCGAGGGCGCGGCGGGCTGTTCGGGTCTGTGTTTGGCAATGCAGAAGAATCCATCGAATGGGTCTATTGTCCCAGGTTACCGTTTTAGCTGATTGAAAAGATTGTAGCACGCTCAGGAAAGAGCGTCAATCAAAAAACTGGCCCGCTACAGGGTTTTCTTACAAGCCGAAAACCCTGGCCAGCATAATGGAAGTTGATTTTGGGGTGTTTGCTGCAGGCCACTGCCTGCAGCAAACACCCCAAACCCCAACTTGAAGAAAGGCGGGGAGACCGGTTACGGCTATTCTTCAAAGCCCGTCCGGTATAAATTGTAATAATAGCCGCCTTTTGCCAGCAGTTCGGCATGCGTGCCCTGTTCCACAATCTGTCCATCCTGGATCACCACGATCCGGTCTGCATTCACTACTGTCGAAAGACGGTGGGCAATCACAAAAGCAGTCCGCCCTTTCAGCAGCCGGGTCAGGGCTTTCTGGATGATAATTTCGGTTTGGGTGTCAATGCTCGAGGTAGCCTCATCCAAAATCAGGACACGCGGCATGGCCAGCAGCGCTCTGGCAAAGGAAATCAACTGGCGCTGCCCAACGGAGAGAGAAATGCCGCCTTCACCAACGGATGTCTGGTAACCGTTTGGCAGATTGGATATAAACTCGTGAGCGCCAACGCTGCGGGCAGCATCAATGACCTCATCATCCGAAGCCTCCAGACGTCCAAAGCGAATATTTTCTAATGCGCTGCCATTAAAGAGAAAAGGATCCTGCAAGACCACCCCCATCTGGGAGCGCAGGCTGGCCTGAGTGACCTGGCGCAAATCATATCCATCGACCAAAACAGATCCCTCGGACGGATCGATAAACCGGCTGACCAGCTTAACCATGGTAGATTTCCCTGACCCGGTTTCCCCAACCAGAGCAACAGTTTCACCTGGTTGAACATGCAGGTCTATGTGCTTCAAAACCAGGGTGGAATCATCCGAATAATGGAAAGTCACCTGGTTGAAATCCACCTGCCCTCGAATCGTGGGCAGTTCAGTGGCATTCGGAGCATCCTGCACTTCGATGGGCGTATCCAGCAGAGCAAAAATCCGCTCTCCTGCCGCCATTGCCGACTGGAAAGAATCATAACGCTGGCTCAGGTCACGAATCGGTTCAAAAAACCGATCTATGTACAAAATAAAAGCCACCAGCTCACCCGCTGTAATCGTCCCAATCACGCTTGGGCCGCCCAAAACGGCGATCCCACCCAGCCAGACAATTACCGCCACCGACGTTGTCCCCAGAAAATCAATTGCCGAAGGATAGCCGGCGGCAATTTTGGCGGCGCTCAGGTTGGCCGTCAGATTATTTTTATTCACCGAATCGCGAAAATGGGCAAAATTGTATTCCTGCCGCGAAAATGCCTGGACAACCCGCACCCCGTTAATGTTCTCAGCCAGATTTGAGTTAACCCAACTGATGGCGCTGCGCACTTTACGATAATTTTCACGGGCCTTTTTACGAAAAATCACTGTCGTCAAAATCATCAATGGCAGCACCAGAAAGGTCAGAAATGACAGACGCGCATTCATGGCAACCATTGCGCCAACAATAAAAATCAGGGTGAACAAATCGCGGGCGACTGCCAAAAAAGCCCAGGAAATAAATTCACGCAGCACCCCAACATCATTCACCACCCGGGTGATCACCCTGCCAACGCTGAAATGGTTAAAGAAACTGAGCGAAAGATTTTGCAGGTGATGAAACAGGCTCGTGCGGATATCGACAATAATGGACTTCCCGACCCGCGCCATGATATACACCCGGAAATAAGTGCCCAGGGCCTGAACTGCGGCGGTCGCAAGGTAAATCAAGATAATTTGCTGCAGCCGCTCCCAATTTCTGGCGGTTAAACCCTGGTCAATTGCCAGGTGCATAAAATATGGGGCAAAAGCCGCAGCCGACGAGGAAATCAGCATCAAAATCAGGGAGACAAACACTTTCCAGAGGTAGGGCTTTCCAAAATCAATGATCCGGCGTGTAATCACTGGATCATAGGTCTTCATAAAAACTTCTTCGTTGGGTGGAACTGCTTGAGCCATAGTCTCTACTCCAATGAACGGGTCCGCTGCGCCTGAACGCTGGGATCCTGGTTCAGGTTTTCCATATACTCGTGGAACTGCTCCTGGTCGCGAAGCTGAAGCTCATAAATCTGACGGTACAGACCATTTTGAGCCAAAAGCTGCTGGTGCGTCCCCTGCTCCACAATCCGCCCATGATCGAGCACGATAATCACATCCGCCCGCCGCACTGTTGAAAGGCGGTGGGCAATCACAAAAGTTGTCCGGCCTTCCATCAGGACATCCAGCGCCTTTTGGATTAACCGTTCGGTCTGGGTATCCACGCTGGAGGTCGAATCATCCAGGATCAGAATCCGCGGGTTCATCAAGAGGGCTCGGGCAATCGCAATCCGCTGGCGCTGCCCACCAGACAGGGTGTAGCCGCGTTCGCCAACTACCGTATCATAGCCCAGGGGAAGTTCAGAGATAAACTCATGCGCCTGCCCGGCCTGCGCCGCAGCAATCACATCTTCCAGACTGGCGTCAGGCTTACCGTAGGCGATATTCTCCTGAATGGTTGCAGAAAACAGCAGCGAGGTTTGAAGCACAATGCCGATCTGGCGGCGAAGCGAGGCCAAATCGGCGCTGCGAACATCCACCCCATCCACTCGCACAGCGCCGGCAGTCACATCATAGAAGCGTGGGATCAAATTGACCAGGCTGGTTTTGCCTGAGCCAGTCGCTCCAATCAACGCCACAACCTGGTTGGGCTCAACATTCAGCTGGATATCTTCCAGGGCAACCGCGTTTCCGGCAGCATATTGGAAATTGACATGCTCCAACGCAACCTCGCCCCGCAGTTCTGCCAGAACCACCGCGTTTTCTGGAGAACGAATTTCCGGAACGGTGTCAAGGATCTCGAAAGTACGGTCAACGCCCGCTACAGCTTCTCCGGCAGCATTGACCAGCCAGGCAAGCTGCTGGACAGGTGCCGAAAGCAATAGGAGATAACTGTTAAACGCAACCAGTTTACCCACGCTCAGTTCACCATTCAGCACCATCTGCCCGCCAAACCACAAGATCAGGATCGTGCCAGCAGAAACTAGAAATGCAGTGGACGGCATCATTCTTCCAAATTCGGTCATCACATGAATTCTGGCTGTGTATAGCTTTTGATTTGCCTGTTTGAAACGATCCATTTCATACGCCTCGCGCGCAAAAGCCCGTACCACCTGAGCCCCGCTGACATTTTCCTGGATTCGGGTAGAAATCTCACCCAGGGCATTGTCCACCGCCAGGAAGTAGCCGCCAACATGCCGGCCAAAATCAACCGTGATCCAGAGCATCGGGATTAAGGGAAGCAAGGCAATCCAGGCCAGGCTTGCATGATCCGTTACCAGGCGGGAAACAATGAAAACCGCCAGCAAAACAATCCGAAACAGGTCAAACACCCCAAACCCCGTAAAGCGTTCGATCGCCCGCACATCCTCAATACAGCGGCTGATCAATTGGCCTGCTTGAGAGGAATCGTGATACGAAAAAGGCAGATGATGAATATGATCGTACAGACGGTTGCGCAAATCATAACCAATGTGGGCAGCAATCCACTCACTCAGATAACGCTGACCATAAGGGATGACCGCCCGTAAAACCGCTATCCCCAGGATCACGAGCGCAGATTGATACAGAAAAGCTGTACTCCGTCCGGTCAAACCGATATCAATTACATCCGCCAAAATTTGAGGGATAAGCAGGCTCAGATAAATTTGAATAACCAAAAATATCAAAGCAAACAGGACTTGCTTCCAGTAAGGCTGCAAGAAAGGGATCAATCGCGCCAATTTTTTCATTTAATTCTGCTCAGGCACTTCAAAGAATATGTCTCGCCGGTCTACAATTTCCGGTTGGCCCACGGGTGGCGGCGGCAGTGCTTCTGTCTGGCCCGCCGGCGGCAGCGTTGGGAGTTGTTCGTAATAGATCACAGCTCGAACCTGATATTTTCCGGCCGGGCTGGTCTGACGCAAGTGCAGGTTGAATTCCATTTGCCGGGTCATGGACTCGATCACACTGACCTCGGCTGCCAGGCTGCCCTCCTGCGTGAAGATCACAATATCCGCACTGGGGCGCTTTTGAAAAGGTTCAACCTCAAGATATATTTTCACCCT
>Ga0268298_10002072_pt1 | contig 22493 bp, 18 predicted proteins | sample WWTPWeurt_MetaG_FD_194462 | JGI IMG/M metagenome (GOLD analysis project Ga0268298, IMG submission 194462) | Activated sludge microbial communities from WWTP in Nijmegen, Gelderland, Netherland - WWTP Weurt | ecosystem: Engineered > WWTP > Aerobic digester > Activated sludge | place... | reverse complement strand
GGCGCTGGTGGAATCGGCGGTGCTACTGGAGCCGGTGGCGCTGGTGGAATCGGCGGGGCTGCTGGCGGAGCCGGTGGCGCTGGTGGAATCGGCGGTGCTGCTGGAGCCGGTGGTGCTGGTGGCGGATTTTTTGGTGCTGGCGGAGCCGGAGGTGCTGGAGCTGGCGGCGCTGGTGGAATGGCCGGTGCCGGTGGTGCAGGCGGCGCTGGTGGAGTCGGCGGTGCTGGAGCTGGCGGCGCTGGTGGAATGGCCGGTGCCGGTGGTGCAGGCGGAGCTGGTGGAGTCGGCGGTGCTGCTGGTGGAGCCGGTGGCGCTGGTGGAATCGGCGGTGCTGCCGGAGCCGGTGGCTCTGGCGGATTATTTGGTGCTGGCGGAAACGGCGGTGCTGGTGGCGCCGGAGCTGGCGGAGCCGGAGGTGCTGGTGGCGCTGGTGGCTTCGCTGGCGGAGTCGGCGGAAACGGCGGAGCCGGTGGCGTGGGCGGAATGGGCGGTGCCGGCGGCGCTGGAGCTGGTGGCGCCGGTGGTGCCGGAGCCGGTGGCTCTGGCGGACTATTTGGTGCTGGCGGAAACGGCGGGGCCGGTGGCGCTGGGGCTGGTGGCGCCGGTGGTGCCGGAGCAGGTGGCTCTGGCGGATTGTTTGGTGCTGGCGGAAACGGCGGAGCCGGTGGCGCTGGAGTCGGGGGAGACGGCGGTACCGCTGGAACTGGCGGAGTCGGCGGAACCGGTGGCTCTGGCGGATTATTTGGTGCTGGCGGAAACGGTGGTGCCGGTGGCGCTGGAGTCGGGGGAGACGGCGGTACCGCTGGAACTGGCGGAGTCGGCGGAACAGGCGGTGCCGGTGGAACAGGCGGTCGATTTGCTTGGTTCCAACCCAAGCAAATCTTGTTTTTTACAATAATCGGTTTAATAATTGCGACGGCAATCGTTGTTCCAATTGCTGTCGGCGTAAACACGCACCAGCACAACGCACATCATCAACGTGAAATATCGAACGCGCAAAACTTAGCCCGTTGGATGTACATAAACAATCAATTGCAGACGCCGCCACAGTTGCCGCCTCCAGTTCAACCGTTTACCCCCACCCCGGTGCCGGACGGCTAAAAACCATCTCTGCAAAGCAACGCAAGGCAAGCGGCACTTTTCATTGCAATGCGCCAACAACCTCGACTATGGACTGATTCTTTCGGGAACCGGCAGGGTCAGGATGGATGACTTACAATTTGAAGCAGTGGATTAATGGTCAAGTACCGGGAAGCCAAAGCGACAGTTGCTAAACACCATTGAACAAAGCCCTCAAAACCATCCTTGATACCTGGCGCGATTGCTTCATTCATCTTTCGCGCATTGCTATTCTCTTTTCCTGCGGTCTGACCTGGGCTGCTCTATTCAGCAATGCCGGTCTTGTCTTTGATCTGCCCTGCCACTTTCGCCTCCAATATGCCATAGCGCAAGCGCTCTTTGTGGCGGCTGCCGTGGCGGGCTATTTGAAGAACAGAGATCTTTTCAAAACTGCGAAAACCAGCCTGGGCAACAACTTTCTTGCCGAAGTCGGGCTGGCGGCCATCAGCCTCGTGCTAAATCTCTTTCTGATCGGCGTTTTGTACCTACCAGCAGCACAAAAGTCCACTGCGCAGTCGCCGGTTCTGCGCTGCTTGCAGATAAACGTAAATACGAGAAACCAGAGTTATGGGAAAGTGGCGGCGCTTGTACATAAATACAATGCCGACGTAGTAGCCCTGCAAGAAATCGACGATAACTGGCTCACCGCCCTCAAAAACAAACTACCAGATTATCCCTATGTAGCCGCACGGCCGCGCCCGGACAACTTCGGCATAGCCATATTTTCGCGCCTCAAACTGGACGACCAGAAGATTGAAGGCTTCGGCAGCGCCCATGTACCGACCATGCTTGCCCGCCTTGAGTTTGACGGCGCTCCAGTAACTGTTGTAAGCACCCATCCCCTGCCACCGGTCGGCACGGAAGCCCTGAACATGCGAAACGAACAACTCAAACTATTGGGTGAAGCAAGAAGCAAATGGGAGAGAACGGTTGTCTTGATGGGTGATCTTAACAGCACCTCCTGGGCTCAAATTTTCAAGGAACTCTGCACAAAAGCAGACCTGATGGACACAAGACAGGGCTTCGGCATACAGCCCACCTGGCCAACCTATTCCAGAACGCTCTGGATACCACTCGATCATTGCCTGGTATCAAAAGATCTGGTGGTCAGACAACGGAAGGTCTGCGAAACCATCGACTCCGATCACTTCCCGGTTTACATAGAACTCGCCAGGCGGCACTAGCCAACTTCAGCCCAGAGATTACTCAAACTTCTTTGGCACAAATATATAGGCCAAAAACTTCCCGCTCACCCGACGCCCGGGAACAGCCTGCTCGTATGTGCCTGTGACGGTGGCCGCCCCGCGCTCGGGAAGGCTGAGCAGCCCATTGTAAAATACGGGAGGCAAGTTGGGATTCTCCGGCACATGATAAATTTTCACGAAACTCAAGCGGTTAGCTTGCAAGCGAAAAGACTCTATTGTAAAAGGAATCCCCCGCGGTTCATCACTACCGCTTCCCACTACGCCATCTCCCTTCGCCCCCAGGGTAAAGGTTGAATGCAAGGTTCTATCCCCGGGCACATCATAGAGAACCGACCATTTACCTACAAGCTGAGTGAGAACCTGCCTGTTGTCTATGGAGCAGTCGGCGGCAGAATTGCAGCCACCCAGTGCCAGCGCCAGTGGAAGAAAAAATACGGCCAAATATGGCTTGTACTGCCTGGTTTTGATGCGACTTATACTCATTGCTCTTGCCCCGATATTAAGACCACCTGAGAATTCATTTTGAATAGCACTTCCTCCCTCATTTCCCGGCAGGTAAATTTGGGGAAGGTAGAGATTCTCAGAACCAAACAGTCAGGCTGGTAGGTAGCTACAAAAGCCTTGGCCATGGAAAGCAGACAAAACTTACTTGGATAAGCCGGGGCGGTGGTTTCAATCAACGCCCAATCAGCGAAATCCAGGAAGCAGAGCGCATTCACTCGGTCGTAACGGCAGATGCGCTGCAACTGCGGCGGCAATTTTTGCAGCGTAGCAGCCTTGAAGATCAGTCTACCGCGGGGCACATCACCAGAGTAGAAGGAAAACGAAGGATAGGGATCCGCCAGTTGAAAGAGCCCCAACACAGGCAGTAACACACCAGCAAACACGACCAGAGAAGAGGCCTTCCGGTTTCTGGAAAAGTCAAGCCGCAAGAAGGCAAGACCGGAGTTTTGCAACTCCATAAAACAACCAGCCATGAGCAACATCTGAAAAATATTCCAGGGCCAGACTACGGCATTGATATTCAACCCCTGGGGTCCGAGCATTGCAAGAATGGTAAGGTGCATAAACATGCAACCACAAATGCCGAGAAAGCGTGTGCGCCTGAAGACCAAAAGCAAAGCCATGAAGATTTCACCCAGGCACATTAGTAAAGAGACAGCGACGGCATTTTGATCACCGGAGAGACACAGAGCCGGAGAAGGCGAAAAGCCACCCAACCAGGGGCCTATACCAGTAAGGAAACGCCAGTTGAGCTTTTCCAGTCCACTAAACAAATATATAGCCATGATGATCAGACCTAGATACTGAAATCGCTTTTCCTTGTACTCCGGAGAGCTGTCGGCAATGGTAAATAGAAGAATGATCAGACAATACTCATAGACCCAGGGCTGCAACCGGTTCAAGTCCATGAGAACCAGGGCCGACATGCTTAGAAGTAGAAGTCCGGCAGCAAGCCTATTGACTCCCACCAGGACCAGAGAGAAAGCACTAAATACGGTGACAATACTAAGTAGAGGCGTTAGGAGCGCCAACTGCCCGAGAGGGAAAAGCGCGCACACCGGCAGGGTTCGACCAAAATTCAACCAGAGGGGGGCAGAGAAGGTCATGCCAACAATCAAGCCGAGGGCGCAAAGCTTGACCGGCCAGCTATCCAAACGAGACGTAGACTGATCACTCAGGGGTGCCAGGCAATATTTTACAAACACGCTAAACTTCGAAAGAACTTTCTCAAACATTTTTGACACTCCAAAGAAAGAGCAACGCCTACAAGGCGCGCTTAAAATGAGAGGCACGGCAAAACACCACCGGCATAACACCGGCTTGGGCAGAGGAGATGGCAGAAGCTATTCGAACCGACTAAATGGCTTTTGAAAGAGCAGGCAATAAAGGTCCGCTACATGAGCAGATTATGGGGCCGAGAGCCTCCCAGGTATATGGGCGAAAGCGAGTATTTTGCCTGAGCGCAAATTGAGAAACCTGGAGATCAGTCTTTCAATAGGAAACCAGCGCCACGCCATTCTGAAAAGGCCCGGCCTCTTTAAACTGGTAGTCGACAACAAGCTTGCCGGTCTTATCAATGTAGCCAAATTTTCCATACTTACCCACGGGCGCCAGCCCCTCGCTGAATTCGCCGGCTTGATAGTAACCGGGCTTCAATACGGTGCGCCCCTGCTTATCGATGAAGAAAGAACGCCGCCCTACCCTGACAGCAGCCAGCCCCTCAGAAAAGTCATGGGCTTCATCATAAACTGGTGGAATTACAAATTGTCCGGCCCTATCGACATAACCGTACTTCTTGCTCGGCGTGAAGACCACGGCCAGTCCGCCCCGAAAATCATTCACCCCGAGGAAGTGTCCATGAGTGACCAAGCTACCGGTTCCATCCACAAAATCATACCACTGCATGTCCGGACCATATTGCACCGAACACAAGCCCTCACTGAAGCGAGAAAGAGGCTGCATACCGGCAGGCAACGCCAGCACCCGATAGTGCTTTTGCTTCACCTGCACCAATTGGTCCGCGAATACAACCGTGTCGCTGCCCCGGCTGAAGTCAATCTGCTTCTCTTCTTGGGCAGTGGCCTTTTTCATAATATCGCCGTGCTTGTCTACCAGCACGGAAGACGCACCAATAGAAGTATTCAGGTAATTATTGTAAAACTGATTGCTGACATCAAAACGGGGCGAAATCACTTCCCGCCCGCCCCGGTCGATGTAGCCGACAGCGGAATTATCCGACTTAGATACGGAGGCAAGTCCGCAAGCGAAATCTCCGGCAGAAACAAACTTGATCGGAATCGAGAGTTGCCCGGTCTGGTTGACAAAGCCGAAACGACCGCCTCTTTCTACTGTAGCCAGGCCTTCACAAAAGCTCATCACCGATTGATAAGGCAAGGGATATTTCACCTTTCCGGTTTTGTCGATAAGAGCCCGCTTGGGCTGCGGCTCGGAGACGGGCGAATCGGGCGAAGCCTGGCTCTGCGCCGTAGACGGAGAGCCATTTAAAAGAAGCACGGTCGGCAGCACAAAACAAGCGAGGCAAAGAAACGCAGGCAAAAGACGCCCCAGCGCGGAAGAAAGAACTAGCTTCGGTTCAGGACTTTTACTCATAACATCACCTCCGCCGCGCTAAAGCTGTCAACCTGTGCATTCTCGCGCACTTGGAAAACGGCTTCAGGAGCATTGTGGGAGCGCACCACGGTCTCCAGGTATCCACTCTCCCTGTGGGTGGTATCAACACTTCTTATGTTGTCGATGGCACTCTCCTTCCCTTGAGGGTAGAGAAATACAGCGCTCATTTTGCCACCATAACTAATACTACTTTCGGAAATCTGGTCTTCCGGATCCAGAGTTTCGGAAGCCGAGAAGGACGTCAACCCGCCTGCATTCAGAATCATGCCTGCATAGTTGTAAGTTCGAAAGCCGCTCTCCTTATCGCCTGCAGTTCGCCAGGCACGCCGGTAGAGCATACCGGAGGGGTTGAAGACCGGTAGAAATAAAGTTTGCCCTGGATAGAGGTCAGCCAGCCCCGGCCCCCGCGCCGGATTGAAGACACCGTGACGACTTTCAAAACCGACCAGGGCAGGAATTTTCACGCCCAAAGAAAGCCCCCCTGAAAGCAAGGCGAAAGTGAGAACCAGCAACAGGCTGCCTGCTCCCGCCCACCATAGAACCAGGCTGCGACTGCTACGGTAAGCATCAGCCGGGAGCTGACGAGCGGCGACAACCGGTCTATCAACTCTGAAGCCTACCGGAACTCCTTCTTTCACCTTCTTGAGGTCATCTCTTAGCTCCTGCACAGAACTATAACGATCCTGCGGGCGCTTGCTCAGACACTTCAAGACAACCGCCTCCAGATCGAGGGGCATTGAACAGCGCGCCCCCGTGACCAGAGCAGGGGGTTCGTGATTGACCTGATTTACCAGCACCTCAAAGAGGGTATTGCCGGAAAAAGGCAGTTGCCCGCTCAAGGTTTCATACATCAGGCAACCGAAAGAATAGATATCGGTCCGCAGGTCAACAGCCTCCCCTTTGCACTGCTCCGGGCTCATGTAAAAGGGTGTACCGATGGTTTCGCCGGTGTTGGTAAGACTGCTTGCTACATCCGGATTCAGTTGCTTAGCCAGACCAAAGTCAGTCAGCCTGATGGCGCCATCGGATGTGGAGATGAGAACGTTGCTGGGTTTGATATCCCTGTGAATGACACCCATCCTGTGGGCAGCCTCGAGTCCATCGCATACGGACAGAAATACATCTACCGCTTCCGACCAGGGAAGCTCACCGCGAGCGGTCTGCTGCGCTTTCAAGGTGGTGCCTTCCACCAGTTGCATGACAATAAAGGGCTGACCACCCTTGAGAAAACCCAGATCGTAAATGGCTACTACGTTAGTGTGCTCTATATTGGCGGCAGCCTCCGCCTCAATCTGAAAGCGCCGGAGGCTGTCGGATTTCCAGGATAGATGCTGATAGAGAATTTTCACAGCCACTTTGCGGCTCAACTGCTGGTCGAAAGCTTCATAGACTTCACTCCAACCACCGGTGCCAATCAAGTGCACAAGCAAATAGCGCTCATTGATTAACTGCCCGGCCATGCTTCCAGTTGGCTCTCCTGCCGTTGACTCAATGGGATTTTGGTGACTACTGCTGCCGGAAGACGAGTCGGCTTCATCCTGAGCGGCTAGAATTTGCTTTTCATCAAGTTCCTCTCTCTTCATGACGAGGGTGCCTCTCGCGGCTCGATTTGCAGCTCCAGAATGACTTTGGTGCCGGTAAGCTGATTGGAATGTACCATCAAGCGATTGGGATAATAAAGACGAATGAGGGCACTGCGCTCTCTCATAATGTGAGAGCCCCTGCCGCCGCGAGTGCCGACTGGAGTTGGGGAAGCGGCGGAAAAGCCCTGTCCGTCGTCTTCAATACTGATGCGCATGGTCTCACCGGCAACGGACAGGCTGACGGTAACATTCTTAGCAGCTGCGTATTTCTCGATGTTATTGAGACTTTCCTGAATGATTCTGTAGATGTTTAACTCTACTTCTTCCGGCAGCCGGGGCAACTCCTCCGGGCATACAAGCGAACACTGCACGGGCATACGCTGCGCCATGCGCTCGATGAGACTGCTCACCACGGTAGGCAAACCCCAATCTTGCAGGTCACGGGGGGTCAGATCTTCACAAATGTCGTAAATCTGATCGGTGATGCGGTCGAGAATTTCAATAACTTGTTCATCAGAAAGCCGCTTATCGCCCTTGAGAGAGCGCTTCAAAATCATAATATCGGAGATAACGGCGTCATGTAGTTCACGGGCCACCCGGCCCTGGATCTCCTCCTGCTGGCTGACCACCTTCTGGCTGAGAGTGAATTTTTCATCCACCAGAGCTCTAACCGAGCGGGAAAGGCTCTCGCCACCGTCACCGATGGGCAGCCGCAAAGCATCAGGAGGTAGACTGAGATCGGCGCCGGAGCGAACCAGCATGTCTTTGAAGAGACTGCGCAGCAAGGTATTGACCTCACTTTCATTGACGGCATGACCATCCAGATACCAGGTCACCTGGGAGCTTTCTATCTTGAATGCAAGCTTCAACTTGAGTGCGGAGGCTTGCTCTTGCTCCTCCAACTGCAACAAGCTGGAACTGGGCTGCAGAAAGACTTCCAGATAGTCGCGGCTAGTTCTGACGGTGAGAGCCCAGGCCGACGAATATATCCAGAATCGGAAAACCGTCCGCGAAGCCTTTTTCGAAACCTTTTTCGAAGCATTGGCCGAAGATTCGCATGCAGGCGAGAGCGAACTCTTTGGCTTAGTAATAGTTATTTGTAGATCACCTACGGCCGGATGGGAATTAAATTCCTGAATAAGCTCCTCAAAAAATTGATGCACCACCGACAGTGCCAGAGCCGCGTCATCGCCGCATGACTGGCCGGCACCGCCATCACACAAGAAACGGGCCAGACTCTCAGCCGCCTTAGTCAATTGTTTGAGACTGTTCACGGCTTCACTTCCCTTCTTCCTCTTCCAGGCTGCCATAACCACTTTTGGCAGCCCAGGCTATCAAGGCTTCTCGATTTTCCAGCCCTAGCTTCTCAAGCAACAAGTCGCATTGTTTGCGCACCGTAGACTGAGTAGTAAATCTCTTATCGGCAATGTCTTGATACTTTAAGCCATGGGCAAACAGTTCCAGAAGCTGCCTTTCCGCCTCAGTTAGTTTGAGGGTGGAAGGTCTGGCGGCAAGCGGAGATACCTGATTCGTCCCCTTGTTAAAGACGCCTCTGATTGTGTCAATTACTACCTTGGAGGGCTCTGACTTAAGCAGGTAGGCCGCCACCCCCAGTTTCAACACCACGTCGATGAAAGCCTGCCTGTGCTCATTGGAAAAAACCACAATGCGGCAATCGGGGATTTCACAAAAAGCCTGAACCATTGACTTGGGACCAAGGCTGCCGGGCAGATGCAGGTCGAGCAAGATTACATCAGGACGCAGTTCTCGTGCCAGTGCAAGAGCCGCATCACTATTGTCGGCCGTACCCACAATCTCCAGTTCAGGTTCCCTTGAGATTGCCAGGCAAATCCCGTCCCTGGTCACTTCATGGTCTTCTACGATAAGCAAACGCATACTGTGCTCGATTCCAAACAGGGATACTACATTATAGGGGCAGGGCAGAGCCCCAGGTAAATGGGCGAAAATGAGTATACCCAAGCAGGGCAGGCAAAATGCTCGGGCAAAACGAGGGGCCAAGCGCGGGGGCAACCGGCTCCAGCCCGGTCCGGCGAGGTTCCTAGCTCCTCGTCTTCACAATGCTTTTGGCATAAGATATGGATGCCGCGTCTCTCTTACTCCAGAAGTCTTCATTGAATTCACTGGCGAAGGAGTGCAAGAGTTCTTTCATGCGCACCACTTTCCGAGCAAGAATTCTATCTTCTCGGACCAGTTTCTCAGTGCCCCTGTGATCGATCAGCAAATAAGAATAGACCTCGGCCTTATCTTCTATAACGGCATCCATGGCGTATTCCGAGATAAAGCCCCGTTGAGGCTTCGCCCTTTGCTCGTCAATGCGGTCCTTATGGTAGACAAAGCCTGGTCGGTTCAAAGACTTCCACCTTTGATCATAGTAGCCGTTGATGTCATCGAAGTAGTCAATCATATGGAACAGCTCATGGTGAAAGGCAGCCCGCATATATTGCCAGCCACCGCCCACTTTGATATTCAGGTAGATTTTATTGCGAATGAAGGGTAGACCCAGACTTCCCAGGAAGGCTGCACAAGTAAGACCGCCTCTACGCTGGCCTTCCGATGCCAGTTTCTGACAGAGAATGATCTCGTTCAGTTTGCTCTTGCGAATAACTTGTGGAGAATAAATAGAGAGTTCCCTGGTCAGCACTTGCTGCAGATAAGTAAGACAGGTTCTCTCATCAGCCGGTCTGCATGCAATCGGCAAACCGGACCGCTCTTGATCGGTGATAACTCGAACACCGTAAGTGTCAAATACCTCCTGGGCAATCTCATGTACTGATTTCACGTGCTGCTTCTCCCGGAAGCCTGAGTCGGGGGTAATCCCTCAGATTTAATATTAGTTCCGCTTGCCATCTCGGAAAAACGCCACGAGTTAATCTTTTGGGAAAGTGGCATATAAATTTTAGGGTCGACAGGAGCATATCCAAAAGGTTATTCTTAGGTACATTCTTAACAAGCTATAACAAAGATGTAAAGTGAGCACCCCCCGGCTCCTCAGCAGGTGACATAAAATGGCCAGTTTTTCTACAGAATCATCTTCCAAACCGACAGCCAAAGCTAGAGTAACGAAGACAAAAGAGCGCCCTGTGAGCGTGGCTCCTGAGCTCTCCAAAGGCGTCAATTCTGAAGTGGCGCAGTTCCAGAACATTCTTGAAACAGCCAAGAGTCACAGTTCTAAAGCCCAGGCTAAAAGTCAGGCTCTCACCAAAGAAACCACCCTCACCTTTCAAGCCGTGAACGGCACCAATGCCCCCATTTCAGCCCTCATCGACAGCGACGGGCTGGTCAAACGCATTAACTTCGCCAACGGCAGAGCCATTGAAATGACCGCAAAAATGGGCAAGCAGGCGGTCTATTCCGATACCGGTGCCCCTTCCGTCAGATTGACCAATCTGGCTATAGACGCCGTCGACGGCTCTATCATGTACAAAAGAGCCATGGGCAAGCGCACCGCCACCATGAAAGAAACGGCGAGCGGCGCCAAATACGCCACTATCAGCATGGGCCGTGAGAAAAGAGAAATTCAACTGCTCGACGACAAAAGACGAGTCTATAAAGGCAAAGAAGGCACCATGACCGTTTCCCCAGATGGTAGCCTGGTAAGCCTCAAGCCCAAAGCCGGTGGCTCCATCGACGTTTATCCCTGGGTGAAGCTGGTGGCGGTGGAATTTCCCGACGGTCATAAGCAAACCTTCTACGCCAGCGACCGAGAAGTCGGCCTGCTCAAGAAAAATCCGGTCGGTTTCTACGTCAACTGGCTGCCGGCAGATAAACAGGGTCGCCATTTTGAGTGGGGTACACTTGAACTTGGCTAAAAGCCCGTTCAGCGTGGAACTCTCTCGAACAATTGAATCAGCCGTTAATCTCTCTCTGGAAGCAGGAAACGCGCCCTTCAGTACACACTGAACCAGGGCCGTCATCCGTAGTCTGCCGCCGCAAACTGTTTTCGACCTGGCTCTCTGTGGTTTGCCTGGCCCTCTCAGGCTCCTCCGCCCAGGCTCAAACAGCCGCCGACACCGGCGCATCCAGCCAGAGCACCCAGCTTCCCAGCATCAAACTGGAAACCAGCTCATCTTCCAGCTCTCCCAGCACCACCCAAAACGGCAACACCGATCATGCCTTTCAAATGTGGACGCCCATATTCATAGACGTGCCTCTCTCCCGCAGCCGCAAGGTGCGCGGTTACTTTGAGGCCAGTCCGCGCCTGGGCGACAACTTAAAAGGCATGAACCAACTACTTTTGCGCTCAGCCCTTGGTTATAACTTCAATCCCCACCTGAGCGGCTATGTCGGTCATGTCTGGGTGGGCAATTTTCAGCCGCAATTCCTCAAGGAAAATCGCGTCTACCAGCAACTGGGCTTCGGGCATATGCTGGGCAAACGCTTGCAGGTTCTGCACCGCACCCGACTGGAAGAACGTTTTATTCAAGACACCGGCGGCGACTGCTCGGTGAGAGCTCGCTATCTTTTGAGACTGGCTCTGCCTCTCAAAAAGCGGTTCTATGCCGTGGTCTCCGATGAGCTATTCGTCAATTTGAACACCGTAGGAAACGGCCCCGTTTCAGGTATCGATCAAAACAGAATTTACGCCGGCATAGGCAGACAAGTAAATAACAATTTGCGCCTGGAAGTGGGCTACCAGCAACAGTACGTCAACAGAACCGACCCCACCGACGATAAGGCCAACCATATTCTAGTTACCAGCGTTTTTGTCAATCTCTAAAGAAAGCAGCCAGGCACGCGCCGAGTTAGTGCACCAAAGAGGGCGGCAGCACTAGAGAAGCAAAAGACGGCAAAACTAGAAATCTTCCGAGACTTCATCGCGGTTCAAGAGCAACTCCACGCGCTGGCAGAGATCGGCAACCCGGTCGGGCATACCGGGTGCGCGCACATACTGTCTGGCCAGATCGAGAGTGCGCCTGATTCCACGCACCACATCGCCTTCATCGTAGGGCGTGGCATTGCGAATAGCATCCCAATCGGCGCCCTCGGCCCACATCTGGGTGAGCCCGCATAGATGGGTGCCGATGGTGATCGGCATGTCGATGTCGTGCTCTTTTTGCAAGCGCAAAATGCGACGCATGGTCTTCTGCACTTCCAGAAGGGCTTGATCAACCTGGGGGCTGACCCTGATGCGCATATTCTCATTGGCCCGGGAATCGTCACCAACGAGGGCGGTGATCACCGCCGCTAGTTCGGTAGGCTCAAGGGTCTCAAAAAGACCGCTCATGGCCATAGAGGTAAGGAAGAGTTCGTTCTGCCCCCTGATACCGGCGGCGGTGCGACCCAAGTCGGTGGGGCGGTTGCCGAAGATATAGCCTTCCGACCTCAAGATGTTGGCCAGCGCTTCAAAAGTGCGCCAGTAGTAAGTAGTTTCTCGCTTAACGCGCTTATCGAGATCGCGAATACGCCTCTCCAACTGCTCCACCCGTTCAGTCTGCTTGCTGCAGGGCTTCTGCACTGGGCAGCCGTGGCAGGGCATGGCATAGGCTTCTTTGACCAAATCTTGAATGCCTATTTTCATATCGGCCAGGGCCGCGACTGCATCCTGGCGAGCTTTGACGGCAGTGGTCTTGAGACCCTTTTCCATCTGCTTGAGCTGTTTATGTTTGGCTCGAATGGCCTCTAGCCGCTTGGCATAAAGATTCAGATCGCCGGGCTCGGCCGGGCAAAGGGGCGCCTGCAAACGGGGCAGCTCCGCTTCCCAGGAAAGTCGCTGGGTGAAGAGAGGCTCCAGTTGATGGTTGATAAGAAATTGTCCGAAGCTGCGTTCAATCAAATCGCGAGCATCATCTATGGTGTGGCGCTCCAGCAAGTTGAGCACCATGCCGTAAGAAGGAGTGAAGCGGCTGGAGAGCGGGTCGGCTTTGGCGGTGGCCAACTTACCGGCGTCCTCCACAGACTCAATGGGATTATGGAGAACCACCACATGACCGACTTCGTCCATGCCGCGACGACCGGCCCGACCGGACATCTGCAAAAATTCGGAAGCCATCAGTTCCCGGTGCCCTTCGTCGGAGCGCTTGTGAATGGCGCTAATGACCGTGGAACGAGCCGGCATGTTGATACCGGCCGCCAGGGTCTCGGTGGCGAAAACCACCTTCAAAAGGCCTTTCTGAAAGAGCTTTTCGACCATGCCTTTCCAACTGGGCAGCATGCCGGCATGGTGCACCGACATACCTTCAAGCAAGTACGGAATATGGGGATGGGAAGCCAGATTGGGATTGTCCCGGGTAAATTCTTCCACCCTCAGACGCAATTCCTTTTGTTCTTCCGGCAAGAGAAGCGGTATGCCGCGAGCCATTTTCATGGCTTCTTCGCAGCCACGTCGAGAGAAGAGGAAGTAAATGGCAGGCAACATATTGCGCCCCGACAAACTGGCCAGCACGTCGGCGGGATGGGTGTACAAGCCGCCTATGGGGCGGCGTCTTTTGTCGCCTCTGATAACGGGCTTCTTCTTGCCGAAGCGCGATTTGAGGAAGGAATTGGTAGCACCGCCGGGAGCCAGAAGCGGGTAAAGCCGACGCTCACCGAAGTAGTGAAAGCGCAAGGGAATCGGCCTGTAATCGGAAACCACAAGTTCGGTAGGGCCGTGGGTTTCATCTATCCAGGTGGTGAGGTCGCGGGCATTGGCAATGGTAGCCGAAAGCGCCACAAGCTGAATATTCTTGGGCGCATAGATAATTGATTCTTCCCATACGGTACCGCGCTCGCTGTCATTCATATAGTGACATTCGTCGAGCACCACACTGGAAACATTCTGCAAGTTGCGCTTCACGTCACCAAGGATGGTGCCATAAAGCATGTTGCGAAAGACTTCGGTGGTCATGACCACTATCTGCGCATCGCGGTTCACGGAAGTGTCACCAGTCAGCAGACCGACTCTATCCTCGCCGTATTTTTTGCGCAGGTCGTAGAGCTTCTGATTGGAGAGGGCTTTTAGAGGCGTGGTGTAGAAACAACGCGTGTTGGACATGAGAGCCATCTCAACGGCGTATTCGGCGATGACTGTTTTGCCGGAGCCGGTGGGAGCGCAGACCACGACACTCTTGCCGTTCTCCAGATGGTTAATAGCCTCAAGCTGGAAATCATCCAGTTGGAAGGGGAAAAGAGATGCTACATCGATTTGCACTGATACCAGACTTTTCCGATTCCTGATGTCCTGACGCTCCGGCGGCTTCACTTGAATGAATGCTCGAATTTGCTGAAAGCAAACTAATAAGGAGAGCGACGAACAGGGGAGGTGACGCAAAGAGATTTTACCAGCAAATGTAAACGGAAGTAGTATTGGAGCACCCAGCCTTTACCCTGAATTTGCGCCCCTTACCGGGTTTTCAACAGCTTCCCGGGGCTAAGAGCGACCATGGAGGCTACACCTTGGAATCATCCGGGGCAATACGTGATGTATAATCACATTTAGCCTTTTGACAGAGCGCCACTGCGTTTTGCCAGAAAAGCCAGACCGGGACGTAGCGCAGGGGTAGCGCGCACCTTTGGGGTGGGTGAGGCCGGAGGTTCGATTCCTCTCGTCCCGAAATTTTCAAAATAGTGAATAACCTTCTACATAAAGCCAAAGCAGCGCTCTTGGGTTTGATTGCCATTCTTGCCCAGGGCTTCGTGCTCTTTTTCTTTTCCGAACTTTTCTTCTGGGCCAGACCCACGGAAGTAGCCCTGGGTCACCCACATTGTCTGGACGGCTGGTTGATTTACAGCTATCTGGGCCTGCTCCTCTCCATCTGCTTGCAATTCTTTCAAGTCGGCAGGCAAGAGCCTCAGAAGGCGAGCCTGTGTAACCAATGGCCCGCCATCTATTTGTGCGGCGCCCTCTATGGCTGGTTCGCCGAAGGCGCCGTAGTACACACAATGTATGACAGCTTTCCAATCAATATAGCCCACACCGGACTCTCCTGGCATGCCCTCTTGAGCGTGCTGATAGGCCGCATGCTATTACCAAGACTCCTGCAAAGTACTAGTGCCGGTAAACTGCTCCTGCTCGCTATCGGGCTTGGACTTTACTGGGGCTACTGGGCGGTGTTCTGGTGGTACGACCTGAAAGCGGCCGTATCCCCCGCCGATTTTCTAGCTTTTTCCATGCAGAGTACAGCCGCCCTGGCCCTCGCCTATTTATTTTCAAATCTGTGCGGGGACAGAAATCGCGTACCGGTCTGGCTTTCCATCGCGAGCCTGGTTTTGCTTGCCGTCATTTATTTACCTTATGCCGTCACGCAACCGGTTCACGCTTGCATATTTTTCACCGCCTGCGGTATCACAGTTTTCTTCTTACTTAAGCACCGGCAGGCTTTCGGGTCGCCCCCGTCCGACCAGCCAAAAGCGGCTCAGGCAGCCAGGGGGCGCGGCAAAGTCAACCTGAGACTAGTCGGCAATCTATTCATACTGACGGCCATGCCGGCCACAGCCAGCCTCGTCTATTTGTTTTTTGTCTTCCTTAGCGCCGCAGCGGGCTGCATTCTGCCCACCGGATGGCTCATCTACGTGGTCAATCTGGCAGTCTGCCTGTGGCTCTATGTTAAAGCCGCAAGACAACTAAATGGCAGTAAACCAGCCGCTTAAACGGAAGTGCGACGGCGACGACGGGAGGGAGCCGGTCTGTATTTATTGGGACAGAGACGATCGAAACCGGAGAAATAGGTGCGGGGCATCAGTTCCAGCACGCCGGCGCTGTTGGGCTGATTCTGAGCGGCCTGTTCGGCACTGGTGCTCAGACTATCCAGTAGCCCGCGAGCGGCATCTACCATCTCGGGAGAGAGAGCCTGCACGGTTTCTTCAGTAACGGTCTGACGCAAGTTCTTTTCCACCGGCATAGCGGGCGGCAAAACCGGCGCCACAGCCTTCACCGGCAGCGTGGTCTTCTTGCTCTGATCTACATAGCTGGCTACATCTATAGAAGGTATACAGTTGAAGATCGGGTTCAAATGCACGAACTCACGGAGCTTTATCTTAAGGATAGCCTTGAGATAATCGTCGAGCTTGTCTAGAGATATGGGAAGTTCATCTGGTAAGAGGGTCATGAGGAAAGACCTCAAATCGATTAAAGCTAGGGCATTAGCCACAAGTGGAGAATGTTAGCAGAGATTAACCGATTGTCAACAGACCATTCGGGTGAAATCAAGAATTTAATCAAAACGAGGTCTAATGAGGCAAGAAAAGGGTCAGGGTCTACCGTCCTGGGCCATTATCTCCCGCAGCTTCTTAAGGGCACTGTGCACCGCTCTTGAGACTCCCATCTCCGATAAGCCGAGCACATAGGCTGTTTCCTTTTGTGACAGGTCGTAAAAGAAAACAAACTCTACAATCTGCCTGGTTCTTTCGCCCAGACGCTTGAGCGCCTGGCTTATCAGTTCCCGGTCCTCGGAAGCAGCGAAGAGTTCCTGGTAGCGCCGGTCCGGCACAACTTCCGAAAGGGCGCGACGATCTTCCCGTTCGTCCTCTTCCGAATTACCGTCCAGGGATTCATAATGCACCCGCACTTCCCAGGACTGCTGTGCTTCCAGCACGTCCTGCACGGAAAATCCGGAGGCAGCCGCCAGTTCCTGCACCGTCGGGGTGCGGTCGAGAGCGCGAGTGAGCTTTTCTTCCAACTGGCTCAATTGCGAATTCATCTCGGTCAAACGCCGCGGCACCTGCACTATAGAGCAATGGTCACGCAGATAATGGCGGATCTCGCCCCTGATATAACAGGTGGCCAGAGTACGGAAACTGGCTGAGCGCGCCCGCCCCGGGTCATAGTATTTGATTGCCTTGAGCAAGCCGATGGAACCCACTTGCACCAGGTCTTCGAAGCTATCCGGCGCATACTGACTGTACTTGCGGGCAATTTGCCGCACCAGGGTCATGTGCTCGCGCACAATCGCCGATGCGTCGCCGCCCAGAACACTAAGGCCGATAGCCTGCTCGCCGTCTGCCTTGTACAAAGGCGACGAAACCACAAAACCACCGTCCGCCATAGAACCCGATGCCGCCACCGCTTCTTCAGGAGCGCTCTCACAGGCTGTCAGTTCGCAAGAAGAATCGACCCCCACTGTTAAGTCCGCAGGTCTGTCGGCAAATGAGTCCGAATTACATCCAGGTCCCGGCGAGATGCCCGCTCGAGACGCTTCCGCTCTAAACAAAACTTCACTTCTGGTGTGATTTTTTCTAGCCAAGGTCATTACTCCCACGATCTATAAGGACCCTGAGCCCCACACCAAGCCCCACGGTTATGTTCCCTTGACAACGGTTTTTTAAACCGGTCATACTGGTTGCCTTAAGGCGGGGGGCTTCATCTATTGCTAAAAGAACGCATAATTCCTGCATAATCTAAATCGACCAACCACAGAGAATTTAAGTGAAGAAGGCCACCAAGACATTTACAAGACTGAGAGTGCTCTGGAGCAGAGTACCGGCCCAGAAGCAGCTCCTCTACCTGGGTCTGGCCTGTATCGCCGCCCTGGTCACCTTCACGGCCTGGGTCTGGGTAACCAGAGCACAGGCTTCTATTAATGAATCGGTGAAACTCTTCGGACAGGGACTGGCGGAAGCTCTCGCCCGTGGCGGCGCGGAAGCCCTCAGTAATTCAGGCGATCTGGAAAGCCTGCGCTATTACATTTTGACCCAGCGAGGCAAGCTGAAGACCATTGCCTACATTGTTTTTGAAGACAATGCCGGCAATATTCTGCTCGACCCCACCAGTAAAAAAGATTTGAAGGAAATCTATCCGGTCTACAAACAATACAAGGAAAACCCTGAGAACTTCACGGTTCCAGGCATCTACCCGTCACCACCGGGATATCGCTCGGTCACCAACATCGTGGTGCGCATGCATAAGAACGGTCAAGATCTGGGACTCTGCTGGGTCGGTCTATACAACGACCTCTTCACCATTCTCGGCACCCAGCAAGAAACCACAAACTTCCTCACCACCATATTCTGCCTGGTGGGGGTGCTGGGCGCCCTGGGAGTGTGGGCCAACTATACCTTGATCAATGCGCCCTTGCGCACACTGTCGCAAGGGGCAAGCCAGATTGCCACGGGGCATTTCGGGCACCAGATCAAGGTGCAACGAGCCGGCAAAGAAATCGACCAGTTGGTCAACGCCTTCAACTATATGAGCAGCCGGCTGCAGCTTTACGATAAGCATAATGTGGACAATTTGATGGCTGAGCGCAACAAGTTTATTTCCGAAAGAAATAAACTGGAGCTGGTGCTCATGTCTATCGCCGACGGCGTTGTGGTGTGCGATCGCGACAACCGGGTGCAAATCGTAAACCGAGCTGCCACCCAGATTTTCGACAAAGAAGCCAAAGACCTTCTCGGCAAACCTCTGGTGGTCTGCACCGAAGGTCCCGATCAACCGCAAATCTGCCATGTGGTGCAGCAATTCACCGACACCAATATCGCGCCTGGCTCCCTCGAGCCCATCGTGCAGCAATTGCAATTGGGAGAACTGACGGTGCGCCTGCACACTGCCCCGATCTTCCTCAATAAAGAGTTTCTCGGTTCGGTAATGATTATGCAGGACATAACCAAACAAGCCGAACTGGAGAAGATGAAGAACGAGTTCATGGCCAATGTCTCCCATGAACTGCGTACTCCCATTACTTCCATTAAGAGCTATGTGGACACCCTCTGCAACCACGGCGAAAAACTCGATCCCGACATTCACCAGGAATTTCTGCAAATTATCGATAACGAGGCCGACAGGCTCATGCACCTCGTCAACGATGTGCTGGAGTTGAGCCGCATTGAAGAGGCCAACCGGGAATTCGAGATGCTGCCCATGGATATCCACAGAGCCTGTGAAGCGGCCATCCGCTCTCTCAACCTGATGGCGCGGGACAGAGGCATCGAGCTGGTCTTCGAACAAGCCGAAAATATTCCCCTGGCCAGCATCAATCAGGAATCAATAGAACGGGTAGTGATAAACCTGCTCAACAATGCCATTAAGTACACGCCGGAAGGGGGAAAGATTACCGTCAAGGTGGCAGAGAGCGAAGGCAAGGAAGTAGCCGTGCACGTGAAAGACACCGGCATCGGCATCCCGGAAGATGCCCTGGAGCACGTCTTCGACCGCTTCTACCGGGTCGAGAAGAAAGTGCACACCATCAAAGGAACGGGTCTGGGCTTAACAATTGTCAAGAAAATTATCGAAAAACACGGTGGCCGCATCACAGTTGCCTCAGCCATAGGCGAAGGCTCCACCTTTAGTTTCTACCTGCCCGCCCTGGCGCCTTCCGATGACGAAATGGCGGCGGAAGAGTCCGCCTCCCTGGTCTAACGAGGCGGTTTGCAAACCGGTAACTAACCCGAAACTTAAACCGATAACGGTTAAGGTATCTATCCTTATTTAGATCGGTAGACCGGGTTTAGCAGCCTCCCAAACAAGACTTTTGTAACCGCCCCCAAAATGCCCCCTTTAATCTGCGGGAACAGGCAAGAATTAAGCCTCAGCGCCCGATAATATTCCAGGCAGGGGCTTGCCCGGAAGACCACAAATACATCCAGGACATATACCCCGGAAATCCAATGGGACAGCCCTGCAAATCCTCTGAACATTAGCAACTTATCCATTAACGCATTTAGTTTTCAAGCTGGGTCGTGTTATCATCTCCTCGTTGACAAGGTCTCTTTGGACTGGCGTCCACGGGGATATCCATCAGGCATACGCAAAATGCCTAAACCGGTAGCAAAAGCAAAGGCGAAAGCTGAAGCTCAGCGACCGGTTCAGTAAGCAGGAAGGAGGAAATTGAGGATTGGCCAGAGCCATCTATCCGGGCTCTTTCGATCCCATGACCCTGGGCCACTTAGATATCGTTCGTCGCGCTCACGCGCTCTTTGACGAAGTGATCATGGCAGTGGTCGGCAACCCCGGCAAATCTCCCTTATTGCCGATGGATATAAGAAAGAACCTGATCGAGAAAGCCGTAAAAGACTTAAAAGGAGTGAAGGTAGAAGAGTTTCAGGGACTGACCGTTGATTATGCGCGGCAAACCAAAACCACAGTTTTAATCCGAGGACTGAGAGCTATTTCGGACTTCGAAGCAGAACTGGGAATGGCTCAAGCGAACAAGCAGCTCTTTCCTGAACTAGAAACTATTTTTCTCATGACAAAAGCCGAGTATTCTTTTATAAGCTCCTCCACTGTAAAAGAAATCGCCCGATTGGGCGGTGACGTATCCCAATTCGTACCGCATCCGGTGAATGACTATCTCAAAGAGCATTTCAGCAGAGGCACCAAGTAAAAAATGACCATGATTACTGCACCAACAGTACAGGCAACCAACACCTTCAAACAGACCACGATCTACAAGCATCTTGATCTGCTTGAGCATCTAATTGATGATGCTGCCGGTATCTACAAGTTTAAATTCATCAACGCCGACGATTTCCTCGACGTGCTTGATAAAGCCCGGGCTCGTCTCCCCGAAGAATTGCGTGAAGCTGCCGATGTGTTGGCTCAGCGCGATGAAATCATTGCCGAGTCCCAGCGCCGCTCCGAGCAAATCATCACCACGGCTCGCCGCCAGGCTGAGACCATGCTGCACGAATCAGAGCTTCTGAAAGCCGTGCAAGCCGAAGTTGAGCGTATTCGCAAGCAAGTGGTTCAGGAAGTCGAGCAAATGCGCCGCGAGGCCATCGCCGAAGCGGAGCGTATCAGACTGGAAGCTGATGAAGACGCCGCCAAGATTAGAGAAGGCGCCGACCATTACGCCGAGCAAGTTCTCACCCGCATGGAGAACGACCTGCAGGGTCTGGCTCAACGCGTCACCGAATCGCAGCAGATTGTCAGAAACGGACAGCGTCTGCTCGGTCAAGTGAAGCGTCACGGCAGCATTGCCGCCGCAGCCACCGCCCCCCTCACCGGCGTGTCTACCGGCAACCCCCTGAGCATGCCCTCCGGACTCTCCTCACCGCTACTTTCCGGTAAGTTCGAGTAGAGCCCATAAGGCCCAACTTAAAAAAGTTGCAACTAAAAGCCCCGCAAACTAAGGCGGGGCTTTTTATTGCCCGGCCATTTCGTGTAAGCTTGCCTTTATTAGTTGGGTATTACCTTCAGGTATTACCCGACCGGCAGAACGCCCGCCAATAGAAAACCAGAGCTAAGAAAGGCTAGACCTTGACCGAGACTGAGAGCAAAACAGCAGGGGAAGAACTCAAATTTAATCAGCCGGGACTGGCCCTGTTCGGCGCCAGCTTCCTCTCGCTCTTTCTAGAGCTGCTTTTGATACGCTGGCTTTCCTCCGACTTTGTCCTCTTCGGGGTCTTCAAGACCTTCCCACTGGTAGCTTGCTTTGTCGGTCTGGGCACCGGTGTAGCCAAAGCCGATCTCAAATTCTTCCGGCTCACGCCTTTTGCACTCCTGGTAACAGTGGTCACCATCTGCCTGACCAGTTTTGCCGGCTACGGCTACCTGGCCTTCCCCTCCCTGGCTCTCTACCAGTGGAACGAGCTGACCAACAGCATGACTCTCGCCCTGGAAGTTTTGAAGATGAGCTTGCTTTTGGTGCTCTTGCTGATGGGCCCCTTTGCTTCCATGTTCTGCATCGGCAACCTGATCGGCCATTGCTTCAATAAATCTACGGCCCTGAGAGCCTACTGCATCGATATTGCCGGCGCCATCACCGGCAGTATCACCTTCGCCCTCCTATCCTTCCTTTCCTTTTCTCCCAATTTAGAGATCGGATTCGTGATTGCGCTCATGCTTGCAATCACGGTTAGATTCATCGGTCTGACCGCTTCCGGAGCCACAATCATGACCCTGGCGGCAGTGACCGTCATGTTGCCCATCTTCAATCCACCGGGCACCTCCTGGTCGCCCTATTACCGCCTGGACGTGCAGGAAATCTCGCTCATGCCCCAGCTTACCAAGAGCGGCAAGAAAGAAGACCTGGGCATCATTCTCAACACCAACCGCGGCTTCTCACAGTCCTTCACCAATAACAATGTGGTGGAACTCTCACCGGAAGGCGAAAAGGTTGAAGCAGCCCGCTTTCTCAAGAACTTCCTCCTGGTGCGCAAGAAGTACTATGAACTGCCCTATAGTTTCCACCTCGGCGATGCCGGCCGGAAAGACAATTTATTCAAGCCCAAAGAGATTCTCATCCTCGGCGCCGGCAGCGGCTCCGATGTGGCGGAAGCAGTCAGACAGGGCGTCAACCACATAGACGCAGTAGAGATCGATCAAAGCGTCATTGGTCTGGCCAAGAAATACAACCAATCTTACTTTGCCCCTCAGGTCAAGTATCACCTCGACGACGGCAGGCGTTTCATGGCCGGCGGCGACAAAAAATACGACATGGTGGTGCTGGCCTGCCTCGACTCGAGAGCAGTCTCAGGCAGCGGTTCTTCCCTGCGTACCGATTGTTATATTCACACCCGTGAAAGCTATCAAGATTGCATCCGCCACTTAAAGCCGGACGGCATCATGGTGCTCAGTTTC
>Ga0268298_10002071_pt1 | contig 22496 bp, 21 predicted proteins | sample WWTPWeurt_MetaG_FD_194462 | JGI IMG/M metagenome (GOLD analysis project Ga0268298, IMG submission 194462) | Activated sludge microbial communities from WWTP in Nijmegen, Gelderland, Netherland - WWTP Weurt | ecosystem: Engineered > WWTP > Aerobic digester > Activated sludge | place... | reverse complement strand
AAGGTTGCCGCCGAAACCGGCCTGCCCGTGGGCAAAGTGCTGGTCATGTTTGAACGCATTTCCACCGTTACTCTGAAAGCCGTTCTAGACGCCCAGTGGATGCTGAGAGACGGCCTTCTAACCATGGCTCAAGCTCGCCACGCTCTCGACTTGGTGCGCCGTAACAACTGGAACTTCAGCGACGCCCTCGTTACCATCGGTGTCGATGCCTACGCCTCACGTGGTATGCGGCTGGGCGAGCTTCTGGTAGGCTCCGGCCAGATGGTCGAAGACGAAGTGGACGAGTTTCTCAAAGTGAGCAACCACTCCGGTCTGCCCCTGGGAAGAATTCTGCTTTTACTGGACCGAGTTCACGAAACCCATCTGAACACTACGCTGAAAGTGCAGCATGACATTCGCCTCGGCGCTATCGAACTTGATCTCGGCCTCAACCTTCTGAAAGAAACCGTAGACACCTCAGGCATCGGCGACAAACCTTGCACCGACCGCCTAGGCGATCTGCTCACCCAATCGGGAGTGGTAAAAGAATCCGAGATGGAAATCGCCGCCAACATCGCCGAAGCCAACAACAAAATGATCGGCGAAGTACTGACCGAGCACGGCTGGATAGACGAAGCCCTGCTGGACAAAGCGCTTTCGGTGCAGCGCAAGGCAAGAGCCGGTGAAATGAGCCTGAAAAAAGCCATAGAAACACTGCGAGACCAGGCTCAGACAGGACAATTCCCGCCCCTGGGAGTGGCATCGCAATTACTTAGCAACGAATTCGAAAAAGGCATTTCGCTCTACGAATACCTGCGACTGACAGGCTTCATGACGCCGGCCAAGCTGGCAGAGGTAGTATCACAAGCGGCAAAGGAAAAAGATCTCCTCAAGCATCTTGATCTCGACCCTTCTATGAACATGAAGGAAGCGCTGAAAATTGCCGTCACAGACTCTGAGAAGTTTCAGAAGCTCTTATCGAAAACCAATCCGGATGAGCAAAAGGAACTTGATGCAGCCGTTGATTTGCACAGCCGCGTGCGCTCCGGCGCCATCAAACTGGATCGCTCTATTCTAGAGTTTGCCCTGCTGCGCACAAATTCGCAACTGGCTGCAAGATCGGCTTAAAATCCACCTTTATCAGAGTGCCTTACTTGTCGGCAGTGCCTTCTAAAGCGGTGCTCCATACAAGAGGCCGGACCTAGCGGCTTCCTGCCAGGAAACCATTTTGCCTTGATAGAGAACTTTCTCTAAGTTTCTCGCTGATTCATATGGTTTACCGGGCTCATTGATGCCATCAGTCCACTCTTGTCTGACGAAAGCCATGTCTTTAGGTGGAGTGTAGCTGATGTCGTAGAAGGCGCCTTTAGGATGTCCATCGTTGCCGCCGCCGACTGTAGCCTTAAGAGTGGCACCCTCAAGCGGTCTCAAGTTACCGTCGGTACTGCGATAATAGAGTTCGGGATTATGATGATCCAACCCGGCCGAATGATGGTACTCCGCATAGGGATCAAAAGAGATTGCTTCTTCGATCTTCAACTTACCGCTGCTGTCCTTCTTGTAGATGCTGCCGCTAAAGTCAGAATCCATCACCTGCTGTTGGGAAATAAACATGGGCGAACCATCGGGACCTGTAAGTTTGATCCATATTTCAGGCACGGGCTCGGTAGCCTTGATGGTACCGCGGCCGGTGACACTGGGATCAATTTTTCCGCTTTGTTCAAGCTGATTGATTACATCGGAAGTACTCTTTACAATCACAGCATCGGCTGCCGGCGTCTTGCCTTTGTCAGGGAACGGCACTCCTTTACCGTAGCCTGCCGGCGGCGGCTCAAATTGAGGAAGTCCCGGCTTAGGAATTGGATTGTCCGGCAGTCCCGGAATGGGAGGGAAGTCGCCGGAATCAGGCAGTCCTGGAATAGACGGAGAATCTGGAGTGCTGGGAGTATTCGGTGAATCCGGCTGGCTTGGAACTGGAGGAATATCCGGAGTACCGGGAACATTCGGCGAATCCGGCTGGCTTGGAATTGGAGGAATATCCGGCGTACCGGGAACATTCGGCGAATCCGGCTGGCTTGGAACTGGAGGAATGTCCGGCGTATCAGGCGTAGTTGGTACTTCCGGACTGCCGCCGCCTGGTTTAGATCCGCATGGCGGCGAGGGATGTCTACCAGCTTGCAATTCCTTCAATAACTGGGCTAGTTTCTCCTCGATCTGATGAATTTCCTCCAAGAGCTTTTGAACATCTTTGCGAGCAAACGGCGAATCGTGACCTTGATCACCACGATGATGTCTGTGTTCATGACCATCGAATTGCCTGAAATGATCATGGCGATCACGCAAACTTTCATCATTTCCTCTGGAGTTGAAACCGTTATCTTCATAGCCGCTCTCTCGATTGAATTGCGACTGTGAGTGTCTCCAGCCGAAATTGCCGCTATCGTTTCTATTGAGTCCTAAATCTCTTTGATGTGAAAACGGTGAAGCATCAAACTCCTTCGGTTGAGAAAATGTCAGAAGACCCTGTTCTTCCTTCAGCGAATTGTCACAAGTACGTCTTTCCTGAAAAAACGACCTGTTGTCGCCCAAATCAGAGCCGGCCAAACTATTTTGTTGAGAAAATCGATCAGAGTTTCCTCTTTCAAATTGTTGCTGCTCAAAAGACATCTCTTGGTTCCTTCTGGGAGTGAGTTGGAATCAAAGCAAAAGCTTGTGGGAATTAGTAAACCGCCTGTCCTGGTCGGTTCACCTATGGTGCTGTTCAATTGTGTCGACACAGTGTTTGCCGGATTAGAAATCAAGTAGGGTAAGCATGCCGCCGGCAAAACCCCTTTCGTCCAGCCCTTTTGCCGGGAATCCGAGAAATTAGCTAGTAGCTAGTAAATTTTCTGCCTATCTACTAGCCAATATTTGGACTTCCTGCTAGACTATTTCTCGAGTGGTAATTTGGGATAGCTGTCGATGTCGGAGCTAATAAACCGTCATTTAGCCTCTAAAGTCGAGGAGGCACTGCAGACTAGCCGCATTGTCAACATAGTTGGACCACGTCAGGCCGGCAAAAGTACGCTGGTCAAAAATCAACTGCCGATCGCCGAGTACCTGACTATGGACTCGGACAGTATCAGAAACTCTATGCAAGTCGATGCCTATGCCATGTTACGCAGCATCACCAACAACCATAAGATAACTTCATTACCGATTGCCCTTGATGAGGTGCAGCGCGTCCCTGAGATCTCGCTTGCTATAAAGCGCATCGTTGACGAGGATAATAGGAAGGGTCAATTCTTGCTGACAGGCTCGGCTAACGTCTTTGATTTAGCCAGCAGTGGAGACTCTTTAGCAGGGCGAGTACATACGCTCCTGCTGCGCCCGCTCAGCGTAGCGGAAATACACAATGCCGGCCCTTGTCGTTTGCTCGATGCTGTTGAAAGTACACCAGAAACAATTATCTCAGCACTGCCCGTCGTCAAACAACATTCAAGAACAGCTGCCATAGAGCTAATCTTGAGAGGCGGGTATCCGGAGATTCGTGTTCTGGATGATCGTCAGCGACTTGAGCGCTACAATGGCTACATTGACAGCATTGTCGTAAAGGACGTGCCTGTTGTATCTCCGGTGCGCAAACCAGACTTGTTGCGCCGCCTGATTGATCAGTTGGCGGCACGCACTGCACAAGAACTAAATATGACCAATCTCTGCAATGCTGTTGGTGCTCGCAAAGAAACCGTAGGAAGTTGGCTCGATACACTAGAAAGGGTTTGTCTGATTCAGCGATTGCCATCATGGGCGCCATCTTCAGCAAAGCGCGCTGTGCATTGGCCAAAGCTGCATTTCCTTGATACTGGCTGTGCTTCAGCACTGCGAAATGAGACACAAGCTAGTTTTGATTTCAGTGCAAACCCGGCATCGCTGGGCTCTATGCTTGAGACATTCGTCTATCAGGAACTTGAAAAAACTCTTCCCCTGGTCGGCAGTCATTGGAGACTGGCCCACTGGCGTTCTGACAATGCCGAGATAGACATAGTCGCAGAGTGTCCAGGCCGCAGCTTAGCCTTGTTCGAAATTAAGGCAACATCTTCAGTATCATCCTCTGATTTTAAATCGATTGATTGGTTCTTGAAGGATGGCCCTGGTAAAGCCTATGGCGCTAGAGCGGTCGGAATTGTAGTTTATCTGGGAGACCAAGTACTGACTATGGGCCCTAGAAAAATCTGCCTGCCGCTTTCTATTTTCTGGTCCTACTGATGAAAAAAGAGAATGATTAGAAATCAAGACTGGTAAGCATGGCCTCGGCAAAATCCAATTGTCGAAGCATCCTCTCAACCATGCGGTTCGTGCCCGAATCCAACAGATTAGACTGAGTTGAAAGAACCTTAAAATGCGCAAGCATCGGCTTAAGCGAATTCGCAAATTCGACTACTTTGTCCTTCTCCCCAGCCTGAACGGCACAAGCCAGTGCCATAAGGCAGGCGATGTTGTCTCGCCTGGCATCACGCCAAACCAAATTGAATAGTTTGCTCTTCTCTGGTGCAGTCGCGTTTATGGGGCTATTGACCAATTCTTTGAAAAGAACATCTAATCCTTCATCAATCAACTCTGGTGAATGAGTCTTTTGAAAGTGACGACTGGCAAGCCCTAGCTTTCGCACTGGTTCTGAAAAGTGCTCAGCAATTTGATACTCACAAAGTAACTCACCGACTTGCTTCTGTCCCAAGCAGCGCTGAAGTTCCACAAGCATGCCACCCCTATCTACAACTCCCCTGATGATCATAATCTGCAAGACATCATCCGGCTCAGGGTCTTTCCAGCAATGAACAAGAGGAATATCTACGCCACCGGCAGCAAAGGACCTGGCACCATCAAAGCCTTCAAAGAACGAATTAGAATAACCAACAACTGAGAGTCTGTCTCTAATTTTTGAATAGAGCGCTTGGTGCCACGAATAATAATTCTCGTTACTGATGCTAGGCTCTTTACCATCGATCATTTAAAACTCCGTCATGGTTTTTCCAATTGCTCAACTCGCCCTGACTCAGCAGTTCTGACCTTGCTCTTCGGATTTCTGGAAAGAACTAAGCCCAGTATTACTCCCGGTACAAGAAAATAAGGAGAGCACTGGAGCAGCTTCCTGGCAAAGATTCCCCGATCGCTATCCGTAAGACTCGCCCCGGCATAGATGTTCCGAAGTACCGGTGCAAGCGCTTCCTCACAACCAGTTACGCTCACAAAGGCTATCTCTATTGCCAGCGCAGAAGATATTGTAAATGCCAAGCACACAAGTGTTCGTTTCAAACAAATCCTCCGTCAAAGAACAATTTGACTCGCCCATCGGCAGATTTCTTTAGACATACAGGTGATCTCCTTTGCTTATGCCACTGGTGACAAGACAGATCCTGCTGCTGCCGATCTCTAACTCTTCCTTTCATCTTTGGCTAGAGACGAGATCCGCCTGCACCATTCCGTCGAGCTTCTCGAATCTCCGTGCCTGCTCCCTAGTGTCTTCACACAGCTCTTTAAGAGCAGTTCTCAAAGACTCCGGACTGTATGGTACAAGACCGCCATCTTCTAAACATACCAGGCTACCATTGGCGTTATCGCGATTCTTGATGGAGGGGATGAACACAATCCAATAAGAGTATCTTTCAACAATGTGCTTTCCATGAGCCACAGCTCCAGACAACTGACTGTCTTTGAACGCTATAGAAAGATGGGCGCTTATCGGTATTTCGGGATCAATGCTATCAATCCACCTGAATAGTCCATATCTGTAATTATCTTCCTTTGCTTTAGACTTTTCCTCTTTCATAAACTTCAATAGAAGAACCATCTCGCAATTTGCTCGCTTTGCAGGTTTACATGAGCTCGGTCCATCTCCCGCCAATGCACAAGTAGGCGCTAGTGCAACTACGACAACTACTGCACCGAGACAAAGCTTCTGAAGAAATCCCAGATCAACCATCAAAGCCCCATCTACAATTAACCACATATGAATGTACCCGCCCGGCCGATTCACCCTCGCCCAAGTCGGCGAAAAACTCCGCCCGGGGTGGTAGAAACCGTCTTCTAACGAAACTACAATGTGCCTACTATGAAAGCTTGGGTCAGACCTGCAAGCCCAAGAAACACCCAAAAACCTAGAGAACCCAGGGCAACAGAAGACCGGCCTCTCGTGACCCCAAAATCAAGCGTCATTATCACTACTAGCTGCCTGGTCTTTGGTTTTACCAGCCTCGGCTATCTCGTGCCGCTTTCTATCGTGCATCCGGCGCCGCAACTGCTCACCGCTATCGCCCTGGAGGCAGTCTGGTTTTTGAGTTACCTGGGCTTCAGCCTCTATCGCCTCAAAAGCACCGGCGGCAGAGCGCAAGATGCTGTTATAAGCGAACTGGTCAGCCAGGTAGCGGTCATAGAAGACAACCGCAAAAACGGCCGGCGCGTCCTCATGGCCATGGCACTAATCACCTGGTTGGCTATGCTCATTGATCTCTCCGCCTTTTTGCTTGCCTTTTGCGGACAGTTCAATGCCTCTGCCGCCATTTACCGGGCCGTGCCCATTTCTACCTGCCTGGGGCTCAATGTAGCCGCCTCTCTCGAAGTGCTGGGAGGTGCCTATGTGGAAGCCGGAAAATATCCCCAGGCACTCTCTATTTATCGCGAGGTGGAAACCATCAGACAGAGCCATTATGGGGCGGTGAGCGAAAAAATGGCAGCCATCTTTGCCGATTACGGCGACCTCTATACCAAGATGGGCACCTATGACAAGGCGGAAACAAGCTACAAAACCGCCATTGACCTGGCCAATCAGATCTTGGGTAACCAGGGCACCGGCCGCGCCTACACCAGATTAGCCAATCTCCTCACCCAGATCGGCCGCCTGCCGGAGGCTGACTATTACTACCAGAAGGCTCTCACCATGAGGGAAAAGCAATTTGGCAAAGAAAGCGCTAAAGTTGCCGAAACCCTCTTCGCTTATTCGGTGCTGCTGGAAAAAAGCGGTAAAAAGCCGGAAGCCAAACTGTCCCAAGAGAGAGCGGAGAAAATCTATCAACGCCTGAAAGCCAACAGTAAAACAGGCAAAATCGACTACCAGCCGCTTATGGTCATGGCCGTTTCTATTTTTGTTTCGTGGCTTCTCTTTGGCAAGAAAGGCTATCTTACCGAGCTTGCCGTGCGACGCCTGAAGAATCGCATAGAAACAGGCTCTAAAACCAGCGCCAAAGATCTAAAAACACTGGCCCTGATTTATCAATATCAAAACAAGAAGGATGAGTTGGAGAGGCTCAAGCTGCAAAACACCCGGGCATTATAAAAAAATGCGGTGGGACCGAGCCAAAACCGGCAAAACTTAGCTACCTTAAGCTCTGTCGTCGAGCCTTCCAGAAATTACGGACATGAACACCCAGCAAGCAACTACTTTCGACCCTAACAGCCTCGGACAGAAAGACTCCAACATTTTCGGTCTGCCTTTCAGCCCTGAGCAGGCACAAATGATTTTGATTCCTGTGCCGTGGGAAGTAACGGTTTCCTACCGCGCCGGCACGGCCGGCGGACCCGCTGCCATCATGGACGCCTCAAAGCAGGTAGATCTTTATGAGCCACTTCTGGAAGACGCCTGGAAGATAGGGCTCTCCATGCTCGATTTACCCGAGCACCTGCTCTTGATGAATAGTCTGGCCCGCAGCAAAGCAGAAGCTTACATTCTCTTGCTGGAAAACGGTGAGAGTCCGGAAACCAGTCAGACCCTCAAGACGCTGCTCAACGAAATCAACGATGCCTGCGTCTCTATGAACACCTGGGTCAAGGAAGAAGCTCAGAAGCTCTACAAACAAGGCAAGTTTGCAGCTGTTGTGGGTGGCGATCACTCTACGCCTCTGGGTTTGATCCAGGCAGTAGCAGAAAAATTCGGCGATTTCGGCATTTTGCACTTTGACGCCCATGCCGACTTGAGAGACGCCTACGAAGGCTTTACCTATTCCCACGCCTCCATTATGTTCAATGCCCTTAAAGTGCCGGCTCTCAAGAAGCTTGTGCAGGTGGGTATCAGAGACTACTGCCAGGACGAGCACGACCTGATAACAGGCTCCCATGGACGCATCATCACTCATTTCGATAGAGACCTGAAAGCTCGCCTCTACAGCGGTGAGTCATGGAAGGAAATTTGCCAAATGGTGGTGCACCAACTGCCTGAGCAAGTCTACGTCAGCTTTGACATAGACGGGCTGGATCCAAAACTTTGCCCCAACACCGGCACACCGGTACCGGGCGGTCTGGAACTTGAGCAAGCACTCTTTATGGTGCAAATGCTTGTGGAAAGCGGCAAGAAAATTATCGCCTTCGATGTGAACGAAGTGGCTCCCGGACAAGACGACGAATGGGACGCCAATGTAGGCGCTCGGCTCCTATACCGCCTGGCCAATCTGGCCGCAATCAGCCAGGGCCTGCAACCAATCGTTTAAGGGAACTGCAAGCCTGAACTTACAGGCCTGGTCTTAGCTCTCGCCTTCTTCCGCTTCGTCTTCTTCAGCCGGAACGTAGTCATCGTCTTCATCGCCGCCGTCGTGATGAGCGCCGTTACCGCCGTCGGGCAGGCCTTTGAAGCTTATGACAATGTGGCGTCCTTCGCCATCGCCCTCGCTCTCGGAAGCCAGTTCCGGAAAATTCTCTTGCAGGTAGTTGTGCACCAGGCGACGATCGTAAGCCGACATCGGTACAAGCGGAAAGCGCTCCGAGTCGCCATTCAATACGGCTACCGCGCCGCGCTTGGCCTGATCTTCGAGAGTGCGACGGCGCCTGCCGCGATAGTCGCATACATCGACAATGAAATGGCTTCTATCAAGAGTCTGGCTCTTCACCATCTGACGAACGACGAACTGCAGAGATTCCAGTGTGGCGCCGTTTTTTCCAATTAGAATGCGGGCGTCATCAGACTTGCAATCGATACGATAGCAAGTTGTGGTGTCATCCACATCTTCCTGCACTACCTCGGCTTCGATATCCAGGATAGCGAGAATCTTTTCCAGGTAGCTCCTAGCATTGTCGTCAAATTGGCTTAGATTCATAGTTTACTTCTTCTTTTTCTTCTTGGACTTGCCCTTTTCCACAGTCTCGCCTTCCTTGCGGTCAGCCAGTTGATCCGGATCGAATTTGAGTTTGGCGCCATTGTCGGAATTAGAACCGTTGTTCTTGCCGTTTGCAGGAGCCGAGCCGATATCGATAACTTTGGGGTTGCCGGATTTATTTCCGGCGCCTTTCTTATTGGCGGCATCAGGATCTATTAGATCGGGAGCCGGTTGCCTCATGATGAGCCAGGTCTGTAAGGTCTGTACAACGCTCGAGACGAGCATGTAGAGGTAGACGCCGGCGGGAAGCGGAATGATGAAGAAGGTAGCCGTCATGGCGATAGGCATCATCTTGGCGGTGTCAGCCTGCATTTTCTGCTGATCGTCCATCTGTTTGGGATCTTTGGGACCGGTCATAGTCAGCTTGGACGACAGGAACATCGTCACACCAAAGAGCACAATCAAAGCCACCAGGTCCATGTTTTCCGGTTTGATTAAATCAAGGCCGGTAGCCTTTTTACCTAGAGAATTGATAAAGAGGAAAGAATCGTTTTTGGCTACGCCTTCCACAATTGCTTCAACGCGGTAATCGCCTTTTTTGAAGAATGTGGCGTGCCCTTCCTGGTCTATAACGGCATCTTCAGCCTTGGCAGGGGCATTGCCCTGCTGCACTTGCCACTTCACTTTGAAGTCGGCAGGCAACTTACCTTCTACGGCGCGGGTGGCAAAATCTACTTTGTCACCCTCAACGCTGGTAGTCTCACCGGGGAAAACTATCAGCTTGGCCACCAGCCCATCGTGACTGACATAAGGGCAGTTGGCGCCGGATACTTCTTTGTGATTACGCTTGGAGATGTCTTTTGCTTCAACCACTTTCACAGGCACGTCGATAGCATGATCGCTGAAGGGCGGGCCGTTGAAAGTACCGAAGAGAGCGAAAAGAATGGGAAGCTGAACCAGCATAGGCCAGCAGCCGCTCATGGGATTTACTTTATTGACGGTCCAGAACTCCATCATTTTGCGCTGGAGCATTTCCTGGTCGTCTTTATAACGCTCTTGCAGTTCCTTGAGCATCGGAGACAGTTTGCCCATGCGCTGCATGTTCTTGGTTGATTTGGAAACCAGAGGCCAGACCAGAGCTCTCACTGCCAGAGTGAGCAGGATAATAGCCAGTCCATAGCTATGAGTCTCTTTTACGACCATCTGCATAAAAGGAATCATCAACTGGTATGTAATAAAGTCCACTCTCAGGTTACCTCAGATAACTACCTTGTACCGGCATGGCCACTAAGCATTTTCAGTGGTTCAAAGCTTTCCGGTACGTCATCCACCCCACCGTCGTGCCATGGATGACATTTGGCCAGACGAACTGTGCCCAGCACCAAACCCTTCAGAAAGCCGAAGCGCTTCATACTGTCAGCAGTATATTGTGAACAGGATGGATAAAACCTGCATGATGGCTGTCTCAAAATACGAGTCTGCTGGAAAAGCCAGATAAGAACGAGCGCCACCCTTGACATTAAGCCAATCTTCTTATTGTCTTGCTTGAAAATAGCGGTATTGGTCAGGTACTTCATTACTGAATGTTGCTCGGGTTCGGCTCTCCAGCTCGATCACTATAGTTATAGTCGAAAGTTGGCTCTCTGTAACGATCGTTGGTGCTGCCTTCAGGTCAGTTAGGGCGACCAAACTTCTTGTTTGCTTTTGTAAGACAGTCTCGCACTGCTGCCTTCAACTCTTCAAAGGTTACCTTAAGCGCATCGGGACTGATAACAAAAACGAGAGCGTACCAGTTGCTGAGACCTTCCGAAAGTTCTTTCACAAGAGCCGCCTCGCTTCTGACGGCTCTGTAGGCTTCTCTCGCCCTGCGCTTGCAGCGGTTACGCTTGCAGGCACTCTTAAGCACTTTCTTAGCTATTGAAAAGCCTACTAGAAGCCTGATTTGTCCGGATATGGTGATGCCTGCCGCAGCGGCCCTGACTTGTTCGGGCTGGCTGGCTTGCCCGGCCGATGCCCCTGAAACCGAGTTCAAAGCTTTTGCCGCACCAACTGCTTGTGCGCCGCCCTTTGCCTTAGCCAGTCTCCTGGGAGTAAAGCGGTGCAATACATATAGAGTCAAACAACCTGAAGACACCGAACGCCTGGCGGTGTAAGCACGGGTGAATACGCTTGACTTGCGGGCGCGTTCAGCAGTGGGAAGCATCCCAAGCTCTTAGACGGAAAGGCGATAACGGCCTTTAGCGCGACGAGCTTTGATTACCTTTTGTCCGGATTTGGTGGACATTCTTTTAAGGAAACCGCTACCTTTCTTGGCTTTGCTGATTGAGCCTCTCAGTGTTCTTTTCATGACCTAACTAACTCCTGACCTGAATTCAAGTAAAAATTTTTTGGCGTTCTATCTCGTTCTATCGAAAGAATAGCTATGCTATCATCTATTGCAAATACTTCGAGACGTCTGCCCTGAAGGCGGACTAAAAATTTACGAATAATTCCTCACTTAGAGACCATTCAGGTGAGTTAGGGTTCACTTTTGGCTCGGCAATCTTGCTGGGCTATTTGCTTGTCCCTGATTTATCGAGGCGACGGGTCGGGAATTTTGTTGGGTCTCTTACTACAAGTGAAAGATCTGAAAATCTGCTCTCGAAATGTTATCTGGTAACTTGAATTCGCCCTGATCACAAGGCTATCTTAGCCAATTACCACCTAGGACCTGTGCCGCTAATGACAAACTCCAATAACGATGATGTACGCCTCCTCAAGTCAAACAAAGATATATGGAGCGAGGCGCGAATCATACTGGAGAAGAAGCTCAGCCAGCCCAGTTTTGAGAGTTGGATCAGACCGGCGCAGCTAATAGAATTCAGCCAGGGACAGGCTACCATTGCCGTCAGCAATGAATTCATGCGCGGCATGTTCACCAATAACTATGTAGACTCAGTCTGTGACGCCATTTCGCAGGTTACTGGAGAAAACGTCTCAATCAGAGTAGTGGTGGACGCTTCCGTTAAATCGGAAACCTATACTGCCACCATAGCCAGTATCAGTGACGAACCGAATAATACCGCCCAGCATGATTCTCAAGCCAATCACTATCTAGGAAACAGCAACAGCGGACACGGTCATAACGGTCACCATCTGCTCGGTAACCAATCGAGCCCGCCCTGGGCTACCAACAACCAGCAACCGGTGAGCACCAGTGCTCGCCTGCCTGATTCGGTGCTGACAGCCCGCAGCAACCTCAATGCCAAATACCTGTTTGAAACTTTCGTAGTCGGTGCTCACAACCGTTTCAGCCACTCGGCCGCCCTGGCTGTGGCCCAGCGACCCGGTCAGGCCTACAACCCCCTCTTTATATATGGAGGAGTAGGACTGGGCAAAACCCACATAATGCACGCCATCGGTCATGAGATTCTGCGCCACACCCCCAATGCCTCCGTGCGCTATATAAGCTGCGAGAAATTCACCAACGAGCTTATCAACTCCATTCGCGACGACCGCATGTCCGACTTCCGCAAGCGTTACCGCCAGGTAGACGTGCTCCTGGTGGACGACATTCAGTTCCTGCAAGGCAAAGAGAGCACCCAGGAAGAGTTCTTCCACACATTCAATGCCCTGCGTGACTCCGGTCGCCAGATAGTGCTGTCATCCGACCGGCCGCCCAAAGCCATTTCGCACCTGGAAGAGCGCTTGCGCAGCCGCTTTGAGTGGGGTCTCATTGCCGATATTCAGGCACCGGACCTGGAAACCCGCGTGGCTATCTTGCGCAAGAAGTGCGAAGCCGAGAACATGCGCATCGACGATGAAGCCCTTGAATACATTGCCACAGTATTCACAAGCAACATCAGAGAACTGGAAGGCGCTTTGATTCGTGCCAATGCCTATTGCAGTCTCACCGGAGAAGCCTTATCAATCGCTTCTCTGGCAGGCATGCTGCAGCCTACAGTGCCCGGTAACAAGCCCAAGGTGACAATCACCGCCGACCGCATCATTCAAACGGTTGCAGCCCATTTCAGAGTTGAACCGAGTGAATTGCGCTCAGCCAAACGCAGTCAAGACCTGGCTTTGCCAAGACACGTTGCCATGTATCTGGCCCACGAGCTAATCAAGATGAGCTTTCCAAGAATCGGAGAAGCTTTTGGCAACCGCAAACATACATCTGCTCTATATGCGCACTCTAGAATCAAAGAGGCATTGCCCAAAGACCCCAATCTAGCGCAGGCCGTGAAGCAAATCCAGGGCCAGTTGGCAGATTAACTGCCTGTAGAAAACTTGTGCAAAACTTGTTTGTTGCTTGTAAGCCCGTTGTGTAAATCCCACCCCTTGGCGTATATACAGCTTTTTCTTATACACATCCCACCGACAAGTTTTCTACAGGGGATCTTCAAACAGAGTTTGCCTTTCAGGGCTTATCTACAAAAATTGGCTTCCCCTCCTACTTCTATATAACTAAATTTATTGAACTAACAAGAGTAGAAATGCTAAAGATGGCTCAGGTTGCCAAAAACCATTCAAAGGGCGTTGAAATAATTGCCCAGTGACGGTAACCTTTAAGGCACGGGGAGATAGACAAAGGAAGATTTCCAATAGAGCAAGCGGCGACATGGAAAACCACTCCTTTATATATACATAGAATACCCCTGGTCCCAAGGCGCTTCGTTCAAAGTCAGTTTGACCGGCTAAACAGGCAGGTAAATTGCGGAAGAACTATCGAGCTTGACGGGATGCACTCTTTAGATTTCGAGGTTACAAAATGCACTTTGCAGTCCAAAAAGATGTCCTGGTCAAAGCCCTAAAAGATGTGACAAGCGCCCTTGCCACTCGTGTTGTTCAACCGATTCTCAGCAACGTGCTGATCGAGAGTGTCGACGAGACTGCCGTCAAGTTTCACGGTACAGATCTCGATTTGACCATTGAAACCAAAGCCTCGGCTGTTGTCTACACACCCGGCGCCATCACCTTGCCCGGTAAGAAGCTGCTCGAAATCGTATCCAAGCTACCCAGCGACCTGGTTTCCTTTCAAATCAACAAAGATACCTTCGAAACCACGGTTACCTGCAAACGCTCTAAATTCAGCATCACCGGTCTGCCCGCCGATGATTTCCCTAAGACCACTGAAACTCGTTCCAAAGACGGCGTCTTGATGCCTTCTGATGTTCTGAGAAAGAGCATTGTACAAACCGCTTTTGCCGCCGCCAGTTTCGACACCTCCAGCATCCTGGGCGGTGTTTTTCTCGTCATTGAGAACGGCAATTTCGAATGTACCGCCACAGACGGCTCCCGCCTCGCCCACCGCTTTGAAAAACTGAACGTAGCCGTTCCAGCCGCCAGCCGCACTGAAGGCGAAACCGAGACCGAGGGTGAAGCTAAGTCGGCCACAGCTACCCTGGAAAAACCGCTCAGCCTGAAAGCCATCATTCCCGCCAAGTCTTGCACGGAAATTGTTAAAGTGCTCGACTCTCAAGATGGGAAAGATGTGAGACTGGCTGTTGTGAATGGTCAAATTACATTTGAGACCGAAACACATTTCCTTTCCACCCGTTTGATCAGCGGCGAATACCCGGCTTATCAAACTCTCTTCCCGAAAGACTACAGCCATCTGGTCAGCTTCAAAAGAGAAGAAGTAATGCAGGCCATCGAGCGTGTTGCCGTCATGTCCGACGACCGCACCCACCTGGTCAAGCTGCATTTCGAACCCGAGATGTTGCAGATTTCAGCCAACACCCCCGATGTCGGTCGCGCCCAGGAAGAAGTCTCCATCGGTCTTGAAGGTGAGAGCATCGATGTAGCCGTTAACGTGCGCTACCTTACCGATGTGCTGCAAAGATTGGGTGTTGAAGACGTCAAACTGGAAATGACAGGCGCTCTCAAGCCGCTCATCATCAAAGGTATCGGCGACGAGAACTACAAATACTTGCTCATGCCCGTGCAAGCTAAGTAAGCCGAAATCATAAACATAGTGAATTCAATTCAGCGCAGCAAAGCCATTCTCATCAGTCTTGCCGTCTTTCTGTGCCCTGCTGCTCTGGCTGATACCTGGTCCGATCTCAAATCTGTCAGCCAGGCGCCCAGCCTTATCTACTGTGAAGGCGGTGACAGTAATCAGCCAACCCAGCTCTGGCTTTGCTTCAATCGCCTCTACAGGGCTAATTCCGTCAATGCCGGTACCCTCAAAGGAAAGCTCAATTCTGCCACCCCTGCCGGCAAGATTTACTTGTTGCTCTTGCTCAGGCAGACCGACCCTACCGAAGGCAGCCACCTCATGGAAAAGCTCCTCAAGAACAAGGAGAAGGTCTTGTACAAAAAGGGCTGTATGCTGGAGACAATGACCGTAGAAAAGCTGTGCCGACACCTGGCTGCCGGTCAGGAACTTGTGAAACTGCGCTAAAACTGTAAAGGCTTGCTTCTAGCCCGGGTTGCCGCTTCGAGAGGTTTTGCAGATGACCCAAAAGCAAAAACCCGAGCCACGTGCGAAGTCTTTTGTGGGCACTCTTGCCGAGCTTTGCGTAATCGGCCAGTTTGTCATTCTGGCCTTCCTGGGCGGTTACGTTCTGGCGGTCTATAAAAACATGGCTGAGCTGGATGCTGCATCACAGACCGCCGCCAATACCACTCTAAAGGCGCAGCGGCCTGCATCACCTGGAACTGTCACCCCAGAGGCAGCAAAGTCAGGCGGAGACTCATCCGGTGAAATAGTAATGCCGGAGCCGAGCCCGGAGAAACTATCGACAAGTTCTATTTCTCAGGAAGACCTCAGCGATTTGGATGCTCGTCGACGCGAGCATTTTGCCAGGCTGATACACTTGCCGCCTGGTCGCTCAGCCAAACGAAAAGGCAAGGGTAAGCCTGTTCTGGTAGAAAAACGCAAGTTGCTAGGCACACCTTTCTACATAGCTACCGTCGACCTTACCGATCCTGATGCCTTCGTTGGTATTCTTCTGGCGAACGGTGCCAGCCGGGCTAACTGTGCCGGTTTCAGCAGCGGCGATGAAGACTTCCGCTCTTTTGTCTCTCGCGCCAACGCGGCCGTTGTGATGAACGGTACTTTCTTCAGCAAAGACCAGGAGAAGCGAGTCATGGGCAATATGGTCTCTGGCGGTAAAACACTAAAGTACAGTCAGTGGGAAAACTATGGCACTACCGTGGGCATTACTGCCAGTAATGTTCTGGAGATGCAAACCGCTCGCCTGGAAGGTCAACCGGATTGGTCTAAGCACTGGTTCTCCCTCACTTGCGGACCAAGGTTGGTAAAAAACGGTGTGGCACAGGTTGATGCGAAGGCAGAGGGTTTCGCCGATTCCCATGTCTTGTCCATTGGACCGCGGGTGGCTATTGGTTACCCTGCCTCTAAAGACAAACTCTATCTGGTTACTTTCATAAATGGTCTTTCCCTTGAACAGGAAGCCCGACTTATGAAAGCCATCGGCTGCAGCGAAGCCATGAATTTAGACGGCGGGGCATCCCGTGCTTTTGCTGTGGGTAAGGACGTGAAAGTATCTCCCTCTCGCCCTCTCACCAATGTGCTTGTCGTCTATGATTCGGCTCACCCGGCGCCATCGGCACTGTCTCAGTCTTGGAGGAAGTTTGAGTATTCACCTTAGTTACTAGTGTGAGCGCCAGGTGCCCAGCAATGAATGTTCATCTATGGATGGGTGTTGGAACACAGCCATGTTGCCCGGTGCTAGGCTGGAATCAGATGTGTGCGTTGAACTTGGGCGAGGTTTAGGCTTGAATTCGGAAGAACCTAGAGGTAGCGAGCCTCCTGCCTGGTACATAGTTTTATTCTGGTGTTATCCCATATTGTATGTATTTGTGGTTGGTCTGCCACTGCGAATGCTGCCGCCGGATTCGAATCTTGGAGGGATTTACGGTCCTTTAGTTCTGGTGGGTTTTCCTGTGTCCGTAGCGTTTTTATATGATCGGAGCGCCTGGTTTAGAAAAGCATTTCTGGTAGTTTTGCCGGTGTGGTTATTGCTCTGGGGAATGTCTTGCAGCATAACTCAGGGCGCCTTAAGTGCGGCTATTTCCAAGGCGTTTTCAGCCGTGGTCAGTCAAGCAAAGAACCTACATTGAAAGATTGATGCAATTCAATCCTTGACCAGTCGGCTTTCTGCTTTATTGTCGGTACCGGCTACAAATGGAGTTGATAAGGCGAGGTGCCGACATGTATGCGAAAAATCCTAATGGTTGGTTATCCTCAAAACCCCCAGCCTGGTTTGTGGTTGTTTGCTGGTTTTACCCATTCTTGTATTGGGTCTTAGGTGTTTTGCTTTTCATGATAATGCCCAAATCTTTTGGGGTGCTGTTTATGAGCAACTTGTATTTGCTCTGCTTTCCAATTCCTCCCGTAATGATGCTTTTTTATAGCAGTTGGTACAGAAAGATGGCTTTGATTATCTGGCCAGTTTCCTTTCTTGTTTTAGGTACATCCTGCGGCATCACTCAGGGCGCCTTGAGTGCTGCTATTTCCAAGGCGTTTTCAGCCGTGGTCAGTCAGACAAAGAACATGCAGTGAGCAGCTGAGACCTCTATTCTTAACCAAATTGCTAGATGCTTGCCGGTTGCCACAGGCTAAAATAAGGCTCTGCCGTTATTGAATCAAAGGGGAAAACCATGGCTCAGACGCTCTTGCAAATGTTGAATGCTGAACAGAAGCCCAGTCGGCTTTCGAAGAGTGCGCTCATTATTGTTGATGCTCAAAGGGAGTATCAAGACGGTGCTGTTCCTCTTACAGGTTTTGAAAAGGCTGTAGGGGAAATATCCGCTCTGCTCGAGCGAGCCAGAAAGCTTGAAACAAAAGTCTGGCACATACGCCACAAAACCTTCGATGGTGCGCCAATCTTTGCCCCGGACGGTAAGTATTTCCAGATTGTCGATGCTCTCACACCGGCTGCCGGTGAGGCAATCGTCGATAAGCAACAGCCCAGTTCTTTTGCCGGCACGGATTTGCATGAACAGTTGCAAAAGGCAGGCATTAAGGACCTCATCGTCACAGGCTTTATGACCCATGCCTGCATCAGCACCACGGTTCGTTCCGCTCACTCCCTGGGCTATCCTGTTACCCTGGTGGGCTCAGCTTGTGCCACTCGCGATCTTCCCGATATTAACGGCGGCCTGGTGAAAGCAGCCGAGTTGCACAATGCTACTCTGGCAGCACTGAAAGACCTGTTTGCCACGCTTGTTACTTCAACGAAGGAAATCGAGGACTGATTTCCCGGCAATAACTAAATAGAATTGCTCTTCTCCAGGTCTTGCCTGGCTCTGGCCGGATTCCCCATCTTTTGCCAGAGGGCGGCTCGTTTCTTGTAGGCACTGGCGCTTGGTTCGCCGGAAACAAGTGTGTCCAAGTCTTTCATGGCCTCTTTATAGCGTCCCAGACGCTCATACAGCTCAGCCCGCTTAGACAGCGCCAGCTCATCTCCTTCATTGCCTTTGACAGAGAGCATGGCACTGTAAATGGCAATGGCTTGATCTGCCTTGCCGCTCTTTTCGTAGCACCGGGCTCGCTGGTGCTCGTATTCCGCTTTCTTGCCGGGCTTTTCGAGTTTGTCCAGGGTCAAAAGGCAGTCGTCGTATTTGCCGGCATTTTCCTGCAGGTTGGCCAGAGATTTCAGAACGATTGGATTGTCTTTATTGGTGGTGGGGTGTGCCATAAACTTCATGTAGCTTTCCAACGCCATTTTGTCTCGTTTGAGATTGCTGTAAGCCACAGCCTGAGCTTTGAGAGCAAACTTATCAGGGTTGGGGCACTTGAGAGCTTTTTCCAGGTAGCCCAACTCGGTGATGTAATCGCCGTCTATGGCTGACAGTTCGCCCATTTTAGTGTAGGCGCGGCTCATGTTGGGCTGAATTTCTAGAGCTTTCAAATAGCATTGTTTTGCCGAACCGTAGGTGCGGTCGAGTACACCCAGGTCTTGAAAGGCTTGCCCCAATAGCACCCATGCTATGGCATTTTTTGGTCTGGCTTTGACTACCTCGATGAGTATGTCTTTGGCTTTTTCCGCGTGGTCTTCTCTCAGATACTTATCGGCTGTTTCTATCCTTGTCTGAATAGGGTCTTTACCCGCTGCCTGTGCCTGTTCCATTGCCAACATGGATAGAGACGAACAGAAAAGTATTGTGCTCATGGTGAGAAAGAGGCGATGATATTTGCGTTTGTACATTGATGGGCTCTAGGTTTGAGTATTGCTGCCAATTGAGTTTGCGGATGTGATTGGGAGTCGCAGGAGTAGCGGAAATTTCAAAAGGGCGAGTCAGTGAGTTTCTTTGCTTCTCGGAGATCTGCTTCTGCTTTTGTTTTGTCGCCCATGAGTTTATAAATGTTGGCTCTTTCCATGTAGCTGGTTGCGGTAGGCTCTAAATCTATATTGCGATTGAGGTCTTGCAAGGCGCCGGGCAGATCCTTGTTCTTCAATTTTAGTCTGGCACGAGTACGAAAAGCTTCTCCGTCATTGGGGTTAGCCTTAAGAAGTATGTTCATGGTACTGATGGCGTCACTATATTTTTTTTGCGTTTCCTGGCAACGGACTATCTGAAATATCGTCCAGTCTTGTTTCTTAAGCTCATAGGCTTTCCGATAATTGGTTATAGCGTCTTCGTATCTGCTAAGGTTTTCCAGAATAGTGGCTTTGTCCCTAAAAATGGAAGCAGCATAGGGATCAACTTTCTCGGCTTTTTCAATCCATACCAGAGCTTCTTTGAATTGCTTCTTAGTAGCATGAATATTTGCCTTCACGTGGAAGCAATCTTGATGAGGTGGTTTGCAAGCCAGGGCTCTGTTGGTGTACTTCAGTGCTTCGTCGAGGTTGCCTTCCATCAAGCATATGCTTGCCTTGTCCAACCAGGCTTCGCTGAAGTTTGGGTCTAAGGAAAGCGCTTTATCAAGGTACTTGTTGACTGGTCTACCGCTTTCAGTATCACCCATTTCAGTCTTGTAGGTTCTGCTCAAGAGCATGTAGTAACCAGGGTTTGCATGTTTAGTTGCACAGACGGCCTGCATTATGTCTCTGGCTTCAAGTATTCGCTTATGATCCAGCAGCTTATCTGCTTCTTGGTAAAATTCCTCGGCCTCCTTTGCGGTCATCTTATTTCCCAGAATCCTTGCTTTGACGGCAGATTGTCTTGCATGGTCCAGAGCCGCCTGCAATCTTTTCCCTCCCAGTTTCTCGTTTTGATTCTGGGCAAGGGAGGCTGAGTTCCCGGTAGCAAAGGTAAATGCGATCATGGCCAAGATGAAGAGGCTGTTTGTACCAGCCTGTAATTTCATTCTGTTTTGTGACTGAGGTTGCATCCCTACTCTTTTTATTTTGTTGCCCAAAGGTACTTTACCCTTTGTACCAGCCTTTCTCAAGAGTGAGCCGGTGTTAATAGAAGTCAGTTACGGGGTCGAGACCGCGATCCCTGTTAAGTTGGTATTGCCCACCAGTACCAGCTTTTGGCGGTTTTGCCGCCACCCTTAGAGCCTGTCAAGGACGTAAACGCGCCGACCTGCTAAAATCGCCACCTGGTCAATGACCTTGTGTTTTTCGGGGATTGCTGCATGAAAGTTTCTCATTTGCTTTGTTTGGCGACTGCTCTCAGTTTGAGCATGGGCTCGAATTTTGTGGCCTTTGCCGATTGTGATGGTAATGCTGATAAGTCTTCTTGTTGTGAGGGCAAGAGCACTGATGCCGCTCAGAAAGGCTCTAATTCTGCTCCTTCCGCCGATGAGACCGGAGCCCCCGCTGCCGCACCTACGCAAGCAGACGCAAGCGCAAGCAGCACCGCTGTTCAAGATAGCAAGAAAGGTCGTCCGCGCATCGGACTAGCCCTCGGTGGTGGTGGCGCCCGTGGTGCTGCTCATGTGGGCGTACTGAAGGTCTTGCAAGAGGAAGGCATTCCAATAGACCTGATTGCCGGCACCAGTATCGGCAGCGTAGTTGGTGGGCTTTATGCTTCCGGCATGAACATAGATGATTTGGCTACCAAATTTGAAGATGCGGAGTTGATGAAACAGTTTATGACAGTGCCGATTTCGGTGCGTGTCCTCGTGGCGCCCATTATGGTTATGCCCAGGTTCTTCGGCTATCATCCTTATGACGGTCTATACAACGGTGTTAAGTTCCGCAATTATGCCAATAAGCTGGCCGGCACTCACAACACCATCGAGAAGCTCAAGATTCCTTTCGCAGCTGTTGTGACCAGCGTTGTTGACGGTGAAAGCTGTCGCATTACGGAAGGCGATCTCGGCACTGCCATGCAGGCCAGTACTGCTGTTCCAGGTGTGAGAAAGCCTGTGCAAATAGGGCAGAAACTGTTTTGTGATGGCGGTTTGATTTGCAACGTGCCCGTCAATCATGTGCGCGACATGGGTGCTGATTTTGTCATTGCCGTGGACATAGATGAACCGCTCAAGCCAGTTCCCCTGGATAATTTCCGCAAGATGGGCTCTATGAGCAAACAGGCTTTGCGCATACAGCTCAACTATCAGGACGTAGATCAGGGTAAAGACGCCGATATAGTCATTCACCCCGATACCGAGGGTATCGGCTTGCTGTCACGCAACAAGGGTGACGCCAAGCGCGGTTATGAGGCTGGTATCAAGGCAGCCAGAGCGGCAATACCAGAACTGAAACGCAAACTGACTGAGAAAGGCATTCTTTGCGCCAAGTAGGCCCTGAGAAACTACATGGTTTTCCGGTAGCCATAATTGGGCAGGCTTCGTGGCCGGCTCGCTGAGTCTTGGCGGCAATTCATCGCTGGAAAGTTTACTTTCTGATAACAGTCTTTGATCTTCCCGGTGGCTGCTTTTAAAGCGACCGGGCTACTATGTGCATGTTGGGCGTTTTCAGGTTCTGGTATGAGAAAAACAAACTCTTTGGTTGTGAATTTGGTCGCTATGGCACTGGCTTTCTGGCCGGGCTGGCAGCCCACTCTGGCGCAAAAGCAAGCAGTACCTGCTATTACCGCTAGAGATCAGGCAGAGGTTCAAGAAGGCATCGATGCTGCCGAGAATGCGAAGGTGAGTGCGGTCAAGAGCGGCAAGTCTTCGTTCTCTTATGAGAAGCACAGGTTCAGCCTGGTGGTGCCGGAGGAGCTGAAACTTCAGGTGCTTGATCACCGCGGCACAAGGAGTTTCAATTTTCTGGGCAAGGAGCGCGGCGACAAAAGCCGGCTGGTCTTAGGTATTTTGATAATGCTTCCCGATAGTTCTGGGGCTTTGCCTTCTGTCTCGGAGATGACCGAAGGGATGCTGCATCCCTATAAACAGAGATGGACTGACTATCAGCAGAAAGCAACCAAATTGGTTATTGCCGGCGGAAAAGAAGTAGCAGCCGTCGAGTATAGCGGAGCATACGGTGGTAAGGTGAAGGCTAGAGGTATCGTGGCTGTCCATGCCGTCAAAGGAGCGCTCTTCATAATCACCGGTACCGACCGGGAGGAATATTTTGCGGATTCAATGAAGGTGATACGAAAGCTAGT
>Ga0268298_10002070_pt1 | contig 22508 bp, 14 predicted proteins | sample WWTPWeurt_MetaG_FD_194462 | JGI IMG/M metagenome (GOLD analysis project Ga0268298, IMG submission 194462) | Activated sludge microbial communities from WWTP in Nijmegen, Gelderland, Netherland - WWTP Weurt | ecosystem: Engineered > WWTP > Aerobic digester > Activated sludge | place... | reverse complement strand
CGCCGCCGCGCCGCGTGAGCTGTAGATTGGCTAGCCTCCGGGTGGACCGTAAGCCGCTTTCCCGGGGGGGTACGCCGCACCACGAACCACTCCGCGGCGCGCGAGTTCCCGTCGCGGGTGCAGGACAGCGCCGTGGCATTCGCCATCAATCTGCGGGCTCTGCCCGCCCCGGGGAGGTACCCCGTGCTCTACGTCGCCGAATGGAGACCGAGGCCCTGTACATCGCCTCTGGCACCAACTGGGTCTGCGGGCGCCCGATCTGGGGTGACGGCAACGATGTCGATGACTGGCCGTCAGAACGCGTTGTCGCCGCCGCGCACGATGGCTTCGTGGCCGGGGTGCCCTGGGACCTGCCCGTTGGCGATCCCGTGAAATCCCGGTCCAGGCTCCCTGTCCCCGAGCGGCGACGGCGCACCGCCCCGGCGACGTCAACTTCCCGGTCGCGTTGACCCGCCCGCGACCTTTCGCCGAGCCACCGACGCATGCCCGCTTCCCTCCTCCTCCTCCACGGCACCGACCCCCGCGAGCTGCTGCTCCACGCGGCTGACGGGTTCCTGGCGCCGCCGGCGCCGGAGGATCCCGCGGCCTTCCCCTCGCCCCGCTACCTCCTGGCGCTGCGGCAGGGGGGCCTCCGCGAGGACCTGATCCGGCTCGCCGCCGAGCGCGGCCACCCCGGCTGGCTCGACCCGCCGCTCTGCACCTTCCAGCAGCTCCCCGAGGTCCTCGGCGCCACCGACCGCCGCCCCTGCGACGACTTCGAGCGTTCCACCATCCTCGCCATGCTCATCCGGCGGGGGAGCCGCGGCCCGCTCGGCCGCCTTCGCAACCCCGAGGCGTTTGTGGGCGCCGTGGATCGGCTCTTCGGCGAGCTGCTGTCGGAGGGGATCACGGCCGATGCGTGCGAGGCGGCCGTGGCGCCGGCGGCGGGGAAGGGGGAGTTCGAGGCCGCGCGCGACACCGAGCTCGCGGCGCTCTACCGCGACTACCTCACGCTGCTGCAGGGCGAGGGGCGCCGCGAAGGCCGCGACCGGCTGCTCGACGTGGCGCTGGCCATCGCCGATCCGGCGCGGCTCACCGAGCGGCTCGGCGGCCGGCGCGAGATCCGCTTCGCGGGGCTGCAGGACCTCCGCGGCGGCTGGCGCGCGCTGCTCGGCGCGCTCTGCCGGTCGTCCGCCCTCGACCGCATCGTCATTTACTCCGCCGAACCGCTCGACCTGGGTCCCGATCTCCCCGCCACCGGGCAGCCGCTCGGTAGCGGCCACGCCCTCGCCACCCGGCTGTTCACCGAGCGCCAGGAGCGGGTGCCGGGAGTGGTGGTGCAGGCCATCGCCGCGCCGGATGCCGAGCGTGAGCTCGAGGAGGTCGCGCGCCGGGTGCGCGCGCTCGCGGACGGCGGCACGCCGCTGCACCGCATCGCGGTGGTGGCGCGGCAGGCGCGCCCGTACCTGGACCTGGCGCTGCACGCGCTGGAACGATTCGGCGTGCCGGCCACGGCGCGGCGCCGGGTGGCGCTGGTGGAGGTGCCGGCGGTGCGCGCGCTACGGGCGCTGCTCTCCGCCGCCGCCGATGGCTGGTCGCGCCACGGGCTGGTGGAGCTCGCGGAGCAGCCGTACTTCGCCAGCGGGCTCGACGCCGCGGTGCTCAACTACGCCGGCTACCGGCAGCGGGTCTCCGGACTGGACGCGTGGCAGGCTGCGCTCACCGCGCTGGCGGCGGAGTCGGCCCGGAGCGAGGCGGCCCGGGAGCGTGGGGACGACGAGGAACGGCGCGCGGGCCGGCCGCGCGCCGCGCGGGCGCGGCTGGCCGCGGACGGCTTTGCGCGGTTCGCGGCGCTCGCCGCCCCGCTCGATGAGCCGCGCAGCCTCGGCGCATGGGCCGACTGGCTGGTCACCTTCCTGGAGCAGGATCCCTGGGGCGTCCGGGAGCGGATGATGGAGGTGCCGGCGGGCCGCCTCGACGTGGTGCGGCTCGACCTCGCCGCCTGGCGCGGGCTCGCGGACGCGGCGACGCGCTGGCGGGAGGCGCTGGCCCGCTGGGGCGACACCGCGCCGATGACCGTGGACGACTTCCGGCGCCGCGCCGAGAGCCTGCTCGACGGCGACGTGGCGCTGTGGACGCCGAGCCAGGACGGGGTGCAGGTGGTCGAGGGGCTGGCCGCGGCGTACCGGCCGTTCGAGCAGGTCTTCCTGGTGGGGCTGACCGCGGGGCAGTGGCCGCTGGCCGCGCCCCGGTCGCCGGTCTTCGACGAGAGCGAGCGCGCCGCGCTCACCGCCCGGGGCCTGCCGCTCGAGTCGGAAGCCACCTGGGACCGGCTGGAGCGTGGGCTCTTCCGGGTGCTGGTGGCGGGGGCCGAGCGGCAGCTCACCGTCAGCTGGTCACAGCTCGACCCGGGGGGAGCGGACACCGTCCCGTCGGCGTACGTCGAGGCGCTGGGCGACGTGGCGCGGATGGACGGCGCGGCGGAAGGGGAGGAGATCCCCGCCACGCGGGTGGTGACGCCGGGGGCGCGGATCTACCGGGGTGCCGATGCCCTGGCCCGGGCGCGGCACGCCGCGCCGATCGAGCATGGACGCCAGTCGAAGGCGGTCTCCCCGTGGAATGGCGGGATCGAGGATCCCGCGTTGCTGGCGTGGCTCGCCCGTGAGCTCGGGGAGCAGCGGCAGTGGAGCCCCACCCAGCTCGAGGCGCTCGCCAAGTGCCCGTGGAGCTGGTTCTCCTCGCGGCTGCTCCACCTGGAGCGGCAGGACGATCCCGACGAGGCGATGGACCACCTCACCCGCGGCACCCTGCTGCACCGGGTCCTGGCGCGGTTCTTCGAGCGGGCCGCCGGGCGGCTCGGCACGCCGGCGCGGCTGCGCCCGGAGCACCTGCCGTGGGCGCTGCCGCTGCTGGCGGAGACGGTGGCCGCCGCCCTCACCGAGGCGGGCGACGCCGGTGAGTGGCTGGGGCACCCGGCGCTGCTGGCGGCGCGCGAAGGGGAACTCACCCGCCTGCTCACCCGGTACCTCACGTGGGAGGCGGAGGAGCACGACGCGCAGGAGACGAGCACCCGCGGCAACGCGCCCAGGCGCATCCGCACCGGGGTGGTGGCGCACGAGGTGCGCTTCGTGGACCAGGTGCTGGAGGTGGGTGGCCTGCGGGTGCGGATCCGGGGCAGCGTCGACCGCATGGAGCGCGGGGTGGACGAGCGCTTCGCGGCGGGGGCGTACATCGCCGCGGTGGACTACAAGACCACCCGCTACGCCGCGCCCGGGGGCGGGAAGCCCGGCGCGTGGGATGACGGCGTGGTACTGCAGGTGCCGCTCTACGCCTGGGCGCTGGCCCGGCTGCACGAGGGGGCCACGGTGGCGCGGGTGGAGTACCGCAGCCTCAAGAAACCAGGCAGTCACCACCTGCTGGAGCTGGCGCAGTACGACCGCAAGGCGGGCGCCGTGGTGGCCGACCCGAAGCACGTGGCGCGCTACCAGGCGGCGCTCGCGGCGGTGGCCCGGCACGTGGAGGGCGCCCGCGCGGGCCGGTTCCCCGCGGCGCCCGCGCCCTCGTGCGGCTGCCCCAGCTTCTGCCACGCCATCGACATCTGCCGGGTGGCCGGTGGCCCCGTGAAGGTGGGACGCCCGTGAGCGCGTGCCGTCCCCCCACGCCCTCGCAGTGGGCCGCCATCGAGGCGGTGGACCAGCATGTGCTGGTGGCCGCCGGCGCCGGCACCGGCAAGACCACCACCGTGGTGCAGCGCATCCTCTACCTGCTCGGCGTGGACTTCGATGGTCGCCGCTGCGCCGCGCCCCTGGCGCTGCGCGACCTCGCGGCCATCACCTATACCAACGCCGCCGCCGCCGACCTCAAGCGGAAGCTGCGCGAGGAGCTCCGCGCGGTGGGGCTGCGCCAGGTGGCGTGGGAGGTGGACACCGCGCGCATCGGCACCATCCACGGCTTCTGCGGCGACCTGCTGCGGGAGTTCGCGCTGCGGGCGGGGCGGAGTCCCGCGCTCCGGGTGCTCGACGAGGGGGAATCCACCGCGCTGGTGGCCGCGGCGGTGCACGATGCCGTGGTCGAGGCGGTCGAGCGGGAGGCGGTCCCTGGCATCGGGCTGCTGTTCGAGCGCGCCGACGCCGGCACCGTGGAGCAGTGGGTGGCGCGGCTGGCGGCCGACGAGTCGCGGCTCGAGGCCCTCCGGCGGCACCGCGACGCGCACCCCGAGGCGGAGCGCGTGCTCCTCGACCTGGCCTGGCTGGCGCGTGATACCATCCGCGACCGGCTGGACCGGGAGGGGGCGGTCGACTTCGACCGGATGATCGTGTGGACCCGCGACCTCCTGGCCGGCGACGCCGGTATCCGCGCCGCGATCCGGCGGCGCATCCGGATGCTGATCGTCGACGAGTTCCAGGACGTGGACCCGATCCAGCGGGAGATCGCCTACCTCCTGGGGGATCCCGAGGCGCGCGATCCCGCCACCACCCGCCTCATGCTCGTGGGCGACCCGAAGCAGAGCATCTACCGCTTCCGCCGCGCCGACGTGACCGTGTGGCGGCGGGTCGAGGACGACTTCACCACCCGCGGCCTCGGCCGCGTCCTGCCGCTCACCGACAACTTCCGCTCCCTCCCGCCGATCCTCGGCTTCGTGGAGGCCACCGTCGGTCAGCTGCTCGACCAGCCGATCGACGGCGCCACCCTGCAGCCCTTCGAGGTGCCGTTCCTTCCGGTCGACGCGCGCCGTGACCCGGTGCCACCGGAGGCGGAGCCGGTGGTGGAACTGCTCCTGGCCGAGCCGCCGGACGACGAGAAGGTGCTCGCGGACCCGCTCCGCGCCGCGGAGGCGCGGGCCATCGCGGCGCGGGCGCTGGAGCTCCACGCCGCCGGCACGCCGTGGCGCGAGATGGCGCTCCTGCTCCCGGGGTGGGGCTCCCTCGAGCGGTACGAGTCGGCGCTCGCCGCGGCGGGGGTGCCGACCTACGCCCTGCGCACTGAGGGCTTCTTCGAGCGGCGCGAGGTGCTCGACCTGCTGGTGGCGCTGCAGGTGCTGCGCGATCCCACCGACGACCTGGCGCTCACCGGCTTCCTGCGCGGCCCCTGCGTGGCGGTGCGCGACGAGACGCTGCTGGCCCTGGCGCGCGCGGGGGGCCCATCATTCCACGCGGCGCTCACCACGGTGGTGTGCGCCGAGGCGCCGCTGCTCCGCTGGGCGGCCGCGCTGATCGAGGAGCTGACCCCGCTCCGCGACCGGATCCCGACCGCGGAGCTGCTGGAGCTGCTGCTCGACCGGACCGGATACCTGGCCCACCTGCTGCTCTTCGGCGACGCGGGGCGGCAGGCGGTGGCCAACGTGCGGAAGCTGCTGGGTCTCGCGCGCGCGCATCGCGCCGGCGGGCTCGGCGACTTCCTCCGCATGGTGCAGGAGGTCCGGCGCCGGGGCGACCGCATCGGTGAGGCCCGGCTCCACGGCGCGCAGGACGAGGTGGTCACCATCACCTCGATCCACAGCGCCAAGGGGCTCGAGTGGCCGGTGGTCTTCTGGGCCGACCTGGGCCGCATGCCGCCCCAGGACCGGGGAGAGAGCCTGCTGGTGGGCCGGGAGCGCGTGGCGCTCAAGGATGCCGATCTCGAGACCAGGGAGCAGGACGCCGCGTACCTGGCGCTCCTGGCGGGGGAACAGGCCGAGGCGCTGGCGGAGCGGAAGCGGCTCTGGTACGTGGCGGCCACCCGGGCCAAGGACCTGCTGGTGGTGTCGGGGTTCCAGACCGGGGAGCAGCCGAAGGAATCGGCCGCCGCGCGCATCCTGCCGCTGCTCCAGCGGGAGGCGAGGGACCGCTTCCGCTTCCAGGCGCGGTCGGGGCACCACGAGGGCGCCGTGCGCCCGGTGGCGCTCGAGGGTGCGCCGACCGATGCGGCCGCGCCGGCGCCGCTGCCGGCGGTGGAGATCCCGGCGCCGCTGCCGCCGCTCACCGTGTCGGCGGGCCGCGGCCGCCACTCCGCCACGGAGTTGATGGCCCACGAGCGCTGCCCGCGCCGCCGGTGGCTGCGCTACGTGGCGGGGCTGCGGGAGCCGGCGGTGGAGCGGAGCGGCGGCGCCTTTCTCGGCGCGGTGGCGCGGGGGTCGCTGGTGCATGACGTGCTGGAGCATGCCCGTGAGGGGCTCGAGTACGAGACCGCGCTCGAGGCGGCGATCGGCCGCTGGGACCCGGCGGCGCCCCCGCCCGACTCCCCCGAGGGGCAGGGCTATCGTGAGCGGCTCCGCGCCGAGATCGACGGGATCCTCGCCGATCCCGGCTATCGCGCGCTCGGCGCGGCGCCCGAGGCGCGGCGGGAGCTGCCGTTCCTGCACCTGGTGGGGCCCGGGGTGGCGCTCGAGGGGAAGATGGACCTGGTGGCGTGGCGGGCCGGCGGGTACGCCATCCTCGACGTGAAAACAGGCGGGCCCGACGAGGCGACGGCGCGCCACAAGGCGGGATGGTACGCGCCCCAGCGGCAGGTCTACCTGGCCGCGCTCGCGGCGATCACCGGGAGGCCGGTGACGCAGTTTGCCTTCCACTTTACCGGGACCAACCTCCAGGTCGGGGGGCCGGTGACGCCGGGGGAGGTGGCGCAGGCCGCGGCGGCGGTGCGCGAACGGGCCGAGCGGATGCGCGCCGGCGAGCCCGCGCTCACCGACCGGCCCGAGGAGTGCGGCTTCTGCGGCTACCGGGCGGTGGGGTGGTGCCCGGGGGTGGGGTGAGTGTCCCAGGGGGCCGTTAGGGTTGGGCCGGTGGCACCCTGTCGCCACCGCCCCAACCCCGAGGAGGCTCCATGTCCCTGGTGGTCGATACCCTGGCCCGGCTGCGCCTTGGCGTGCCGACGACGCGCCAGAACCTCACCCTCTTCCCGCTGCTGGACAGCGACGCCGGCGGGCCGCAGTATGTCACCCTGCGCACCGCCCTCTCATCAGGCCGGCTCGAGGTCACCGAGGTCTCCGAGGCGGGTAGCGTGCCCACCCTCGTCGCCCGCAACCTGGGTGAACACCCGGTCCTGATCATCGATGGCGAGGAGCTGGTGGGGGCGCGGCAGAACCGGGTGGCCAATGTCTCCATCCTCGTGGCCGCCGGGAGCACGGTGGCGATTCCGGTGTCCTGCGTGGAGCGCGGCCGGTGGCGGTGGCAGAGCCCCCAGTGCAGCGACTCGAAGCAGGCCATGCATGCCTCGGGGCGGCGGAAGAACATCCGGCAGGTGAATCAGTCCCTGCGCAGCGACCGCGCGTACCGCGGGGACCAGGGCGGCGTCTGGGAGGAAGTGGAGCGGATGGCCGTGCACCTGCGGGTGGAGAGTCCCACGGAGTCGCTGGGGGACGTATTCCAGCAGCACGAGCAGGCACTGGCGGCCTATGCGGAGGGCGCCGCGCCGGCGCCGGGGCAGTGCGGCGCCGTCTTCGCGGTCAACGGGATGGTCCGGGGCGTGGAGGTGTTCGAGGACCCCGTCACCTTTGCCGCGGTGCTCGAGAAGCTGCTCCGCAGCTACGCGCTCGAGGCGATGGACCAGCCCGGGCCATCGGGCCCCCCGGCGGATCGCGCGGCGGTGGAGGCCTTCCTGGCCGCCGTTGGGGCCGCGCCGGTGCAGCGGTTTCCCGGCGTCGGGGGTGGCGAAACGCTGCGGCTCGAGAGCCGCGAGGTGGTCGGGGCGGGGCTCGCGGTGGCCGACCGGATCGTTCACCTGGTGGCCTTCGCGGCCGCCGGATGACAGGGGGAGACGTGATGCGGCACGATGGGAGCGCGGTCCGGTGACACGGCCCAGGCGGAAGCCGACGACGGTCCGGCGGGTGAGCCGGACCGAGCGCTGGCTCAACCTGCTCGCCTTCCTGCTCGACCGCCGCTATGCCGTCACCCGCAACCAGATCCTGAGCGAGGTGGACGACTACCGCGCCGACTGGCTGGGCGGATCGCAGGCCACCCGCGAGGCGGTGCGGCGCAAGTTCGAGCGCGACAAGGAAGGCCTGCGCGCGCTCGGCATCGTGATCGCCCCCGATGCGCAGAAGGTCGAGGCGGAGCACACCGACCAGGAGGTGGAGGCGTACCGGCTGCGGCCGCGCGACCTCTATCTCCCTTACCTCGAGCTCACCGCGGCGGCCGGCCGCCCGCGGCAGGGCTACCCCATCCCGAGCATCAGCCTCAAGCCCGACGACCTCGCCATCCTGCGCCGGGCCGCGGAGCGGGTGCTCGCCCTCGGCAGCTCCCCCCTCGGCGCCCCCGCCGCCTCGGCCCTCCGCAAGCTCTCGTTCGACCTGCCGGTCCAGGCCGCCGGCGACGCCGAGGTGGTGCTGACCCATCCGGTGGGCGCCCAGGCGGAGAAGGTGTTCCGCACCCTGCGTGAGGGGGTGGAACGGCGGCTCGCGGTGCGGTGCCGCTACTACGCCATCCGGCGGGATGAGGAGGCGGAGCGCGACATCGAGCCGTACGGCCTGATGCTCACCTGGGGCCACTGGTACTGCATCGGCCGCGCGCGCGACCGCGACGCCCTGCGGGTGTTCCGGCTGGACCGCATGCGCGCCGCCGCGCTGCTCGACGGCGCGGACGCCCGGTTCGAGATTCCGCCCGGCTTCTCGGTGCAGCAGTACCTCGACCGCGCCCCGTGGGAGTTGTCCGACGGCCCGGCAACGGCGGTGCAGGTGCGCATCGCGTTCCCCCACTCGCGCTGGACCCTCTCCGAGGGACTCGGGCGAGTCATCGAGTCGCTGGAACCCGATGGCAGCGCGGTGCTCGAGTTCGACGTGCGCGCCCCGGAGGCCTTCCTCCGGTGGCTGCTTCCCTTCGGCGCCCAGGCCGAGATCCTCGGGCCCGCGGAGTTCGTGACGCGACTGGCCACGGAGCGCGCCCGGGTGCGGGCGCTGTACGCCTGATGGCCGAGCTCGCCGAGACCCAGGTGCAGCGGCTGGTGGCGCTGGTGGCGTGGATGTCACAGCGTGACACCGGCCGCCCGGTGCGCTACCGCGATGCCGCGCGCGCCCTCGGCCTGTCCGAGGAGCTGCTGGAGGCGGACCTGCAGGTGCTCCTCAGCCTCACCGACAGCTACAAGCCGTGGCTCAGCAGCCTGAGCGTGGCGCTGGTGGCCAACGGCTTCACCCTGAGCAGCCGCGGGGCGTTCCGGCGCCCGCTCCGCTTTTCCCATGACGAGGCGCTCGCGCTGCTGGTGGGCCTGGCCGGGCTCCGCGGGGCCGCCGCGCTCGCGGGGAAGCTCGGGGCGGGGTTCGCCGCCGCGCCGCCGGTCACCGAAGTGGAGCGCAGCTGGGCCATGGGGCCGACGCCGGCCGAGCCGGTGGCGCCGCTGCTCGCGCTCTTCCGCCGGGCCCGGGATGAGCGACGCAAGGTGGAGCTGCGCTACTGCGGCAGCGGTGGCGAGCCGTCGAGCCGGGTCGTGCACCCGCACCAGGTGGTGCAGGCGGCGCGCGCCTGGTACGTGGTGGCCTGGTGCGAGCGGGCCCGCGCCCCGCGGCACTTCCGGGTGGAGCGGGTGCTCGGGGCGCGCGCCCTCGAGGAGGGTTTCGAGCCGCGGAAGGAGCTTCGCCGGGTGACCCGTGTCCGGGACCTCCTCGCCGCCGACGGCGCCGTGACCGCCACCGTCGCATTCAGCCCGGTGATCGCCCGCTGGATCCGGGAGCTGTACCCGGACGGGAGCGAGGGGCCGGATGGGCGCTACCTGGTGCGGCTCCCCGTGGCCGACCCCCGCTGGCTGGCCCGCGAAATCCTGCAGTACGGCGCCGAAGCGGAGGTGCTGGAACCGGCCTCCCTGCGGGACTTCGTCCGTGCTGTGGTGAGCTAGCCTCCGGCCGAGCCTCCCCTGCAACCATGTCCGCTTCTGGGACGTCCAATACCAGTAGCGGACGATCTGCCTTCCGGGCCTTCCGCTACCCATTGTCCCACAAAGAGTTGAGAATCCCGGATCGGGCACGGCGCCTGCCTTGTCTCCGGGCAGACCCTCTGGAGCAGGCATGCCCGCTGTCCTCACCGATCCGCAGCCGATGTCCCCCGCCGCCGAGCTGGAACGGTGGGGGGCGGGTGTGGCGCGGCTGACCGGTGGCCGGTATGAGGTGCGGCGGCTGATTGCGCGCGGGGGGATGAGCGTGGTGCTGCTGGGCTGGGACCTGCACGAGGGGCGGCACGTGGCCCTCAAGCTGCTCGATCCCGCCGAGGGGCAGTCGTTGGAGAACCGGGAGCGGTTCCGCCGGGAGGCGCGGATCGCGCGGGACCTGGCCCATCCGCATGTCGTGCCCTGCTACGGCTCGTTCCACCAGGATGGACTGACCCTCACCGTGCTGCGGTTCATCCCGGGGCAGTCGCTGGCCGACCGGCTGGAGCGGGTGGAGCGGCTCGCGGTGCGCTCGGCGCTCAACCTCCTCATCCCGGTGGTCGATGCGCTGGCGCACGTGCACCAGCGGGGCGTGATCCACCGTGACGTGAAGCCAGCCAACATCCTGCTGCACCAGGACGACGACTGGGTGTTCCTGACCGACTTCGGCGTGGCGACGCTCCGGACCTCGGAGCACTCGCGCTCGGAGGTGGCGAAGGGCTTCGGGACGCCGGCCTACATGGCGCCGGAGCAGGTGCTCGCGCGCTGGGACGCCGACGCCCGGACCGACATCTATTCGCTCGGGCTCGTGGCGTACCAGGCGCTGGCGGGGCGGCTGCCCTTCGTGAGCGAGACCACCATGGGGAGCGCGGTGCAGCGGACGGTGTGGGATGCGCCGCCGCTGCGGCAGTTCGCGCCCGAGGTGCCGGAGCGGCTGGCGGCGATCATCGACCGCTGCCTGGCGCGCGAGCCGGGGAGGCGGTGGCGGAGCATGGCTGAACTGCGGCGCGCGCTGGAGCGGTGCCGCCGCCGGCTGGTCGCCGCGGAGGCCCGTCCGTCACGGCTCCGCGCCTTGATGGAACGGCTCGCCGGGCGCGCGCTCTCCGCGGCGCCGCGGCTGGCGTCGCTGCTGCTGCTGTAAGTCACGGGGCGGCCGGCTGAACCACGCCGGCCGCCCCGTCCTGCCCGTCAGACCTCCGCCCGCGACTACCGAACCGTGACCGTCACCACATTGCTGGTGTCCGCGGCGCCCTGTGCGTCGGTCACCAGCATCCGGACCGTGAAGGTGCCGCGCTTGGTGTACTTGCGGGTGGCGGTGATCGTCCCGGCCGTGGTGCTGGTCCCGCTGGTCTTGCCGTTCCCCCAGATGAAGGAATAGCGCCACGGGCCGTTGTCCGGATCGGTGAAGGTGCCCGCCATCCGGACCGAGCCGTTCAGGCGGATCGTGGTCGAGGTGGTGGCGGCCAGCGTGGCCACCGGAGCCGTATTCCCCGGGGTGCCGCCGGTCGTGATCTTCCACGACAGCGCGTGCACCGGGCCCCCCGGCACCAGCGGACCCTCGCCGACGATCTCGGCGTTGTTGTTGATGCTGCGGGCCAGGGTCTGGGTGGCGCCGGGCCAGGGCGGCAGCAGGATCGCCTGGCCGTTGCGCCAGAACGCCGAGGCGTAGAGCACGCCCGGCGCCGTGGACGTGCCCCAGCCGACGATGTCACCGGCGTCATTGACGTCCACCGGGGTCGGCTGGATCACGCCGGCGGGCACCGGCAGCGACTGGATCGCGCCGTTCACCCAGCGCACCGGGAAGCCGCCGTTGCTGGTGCCGACGATGGTCCCGGTGTTGTTGAGGGCCAGGGCGGCCGAGGCGGCGCCCGCGGAGAGCGCGCCGAGGTTGGTGAAGCCGCCGGCCTGCCAGAGGAACGCGGTGGAGCTGAAGGTCGTGGTGTTGGTGCTGATTCCCACGACGCTTCCGGCGTCGTTGATATCCTGTGGGTTGGTGCTGGCGTAGCCCGCCAGCGCCCCGATGTCCTGCAGGAACGCGCCGTTCTGCCACAGGACGCCATGGGTGGTGATGGTCAGGTTGGGCTCGCGCACCATGCCGACGATCCGGCCGGAGGTGTTGATCCCCCGCGCCGTGACCCGGAGGCTGTCGCCGCCGGGGAACGGCGGCAGGCGGTGGTAGGCGCCGCCGGCGTCACGCCAGATGGCGTAGTTGATGGAGGTCCCGCCGATGTCCTCGTTCAGGATCACCTCGCCCGCGTCATTGGTACGGACCGGGATCAGCACGCCCGCCCCGTTGTAGTTGGGGATCGCGGTGATGGTGCCGGTACGCCACAGCGCGGGGCCCAGGTTGACCGTGGGGCTGCTCGCCACGCCGGCGATGAGGCCGGTGTTGTTCAGCGTGTAGGCTGACGAGTACGTGCCGCCGGGGAGGACGCCGAGGTCGGTGATGGTGATGGTGTACGGACCGACCACGACATCAACCGATGCCGTCTGGGCCAGGCCGCTAAACGGGGTGTCCACGGCGGCCGTGGGCGAGGGCTGATCGGCGCAGGCGGTCGCCAGCGCGAGGACCAGGACGAGGCCGAGGCCCCGGGAGCGTGCGGTGGATGGCATGAACGGGGGAGCCTTGAGAAGAGTGGGGAAAGGCCGAATGGCGAATGCAATGATAGTGATCGCCGGTGAACCAACCATGAACCAGCCGTGCGCAGCGTTGCGCTACGCCGGGTGTCAACGCAAGCGGTGGGCCTCGCCTAAGTCGTTGGGCCGCAACGGCACAAGTCCATCGGGCGACTCGATTCGGGACGGCTGCATCGCGGTGTGCGGGCTGGAGCATCCCGTAGGGGGCGCGGGCCGCGGGGGCCGGGATGTCCGGTGCCGCAGGGAAATGCCGCCATGCCTCAGGACCCCATGGAGGAGCGGTACCGATGCTCGAGCTTCGCCGGGCGGCCCCCCTCGCCGCCGCCATCCTGCTGGCCTGTGCCCCTGACCCCAATGCCCCGGCCCCAGTCGGCCCGCCGACGGTGGCTTCAGGGCCCGCCGGGGTCGCGGCAGCCGTCCTCCCGTGCGCCAAGCGCTGGAAGGCCGCCGTGAGCGGTGACTGGAACGTCGCCGGCAACTGGACCCCCGCCGGGGTACCGCGCGCGGGCTCGGTGGTCTGCCTCGATGCCCTCGGCAAGGTGCCGTACACGGTGACGCTCACGACTGATGCCACGGTGGCGGTCCTGCGGGTCGGGGGCGGGCTCGCCGCCGCCAAGGCCACCCTGACCTTCACGCCGGCGGGGGCGGCCCGCACCCTTGCCGTAACCGGGGAGGTGCAGGTGGCGCTCGGCGGGACCCTCCGGATGGCCACCAACGGGTTCGATGGAACGCTGACGGGTGACGCCCTGGTGATCGATGGGACCGTCCACCTGGGGGCCACGCTTCCCCTGACCACCAACTACATCACCGTGGATTCCCTGGTGAACCGCGGGCTGCTCGCGGTGGACACGGTCATCGTCGGGACCTACATCACCCTGACGGGCCCGATGGCCCTGCGGAACGCCGGCCAGGTCCAGATGGCGGCCGGCGTGCACGTGATAGCGACCGCGCCCGCCGCGAGCGCATACCTCGAGGGCGGGGGCATCTCGGGCATCAGCCTCCTGACATTCGGTGGAGGAGGGGGGAACACGGTCTTCGATGTCTGGTGGACCGGTGGCTCATTCACGGGGACAGACCTCGCGGTCAACAGCGGCACCCTGCACCTTGGCAACACCGCGCTGCAGGGGGTTGCCGTCCTGGATCCCTACGGCGGCACCTCGATCCTCGAGGGGGATATCGGGCCCGGGGTCCATGTGCATGCCCGGGCGGGGCCGACCGGCGGCACGCTGCGGCTGCAGGCCCCCGCCGGCGGCGTGCTTCGCAATGAAGGTACGCTCGAGTTCTACTCCCAGACGGACACGCTCCTGGTGCAGGGGGCCAGCCTCGCCAACGCGGGCCTGGTCCAGAAGTTTGCCGGCGTCACCGACCTGGACCTCGACAGCGTCACCAATGCCGGCACGATCCAGGCCCAGGGCGGCACCCTCCGGCTGGTCCGGAACACGGGCTTCCTGCGGAACGCCGGCACGATCGACGGCGGGCATTCGATACCCCACGTGATCCTGAGCGGCGCCGAGTACATCAGCGAGGCGGGCGGTGTGCAGACGGGTGGGCTCTGGGTCGAGAACGCGGTGGTTTCGGGAACCGGCGCGCTCGGGGACGTCACCCTGGTGAGTGCCTCGCTCGAGCCTGGCGCCCCGGTCGGCGTGCTCACGGCGACCTCACTCACCATGGATCCGGCGTCAGGCATGATCTTCGACGTGGCCGGGGAGACGGCGGGGAGCTACGACGTGCTGGACGTGGCCGGGCAGGTATTGCTTGCCGGCAGCTTCACCCTGCGGGAGGTGGCCCCCTTTGCCGGTGGCACCTGCGGCCAGGCGCTGCCGCTGATCCTGGACCAATCGCCGCTGCCGCGCGGCGCCTTCACCAAGCTGACCGGGCTCTCCCCGGGGCTGGGGCGAGGGTACCGGCTCTTTGCGCCGGCGGGCAGCACGTACCTCGTGGGGTACAACCCGATCCCGCTGGTCTCGCTCGCCCCGGCCACACTCGCGGTCGCGGAAGGCGGGCCCGCGGCGGGTTACGCCATTTGCCTCCAGCACCTCCCGACCGCGAGCGTGACCGTCAGCCCGGCGTCCGTCCTCGGGCAGCTGCAGTCCATGGCGCCGGTGACCTTCCTGACCGCCGACTGGGGTCTGCCGAAGTCGGTGACGGTGATGGCCGTGGACGACATCCTGGTGGAGCCCGGACCGCAGGCCGACGAGGTCATGCACACCGTGACCAGCACCGATCCCCTGTATGCGCCGGCCGGATTGTCGAATGTGGCCGTCAGCATCACTGACAACGACGGCAGCGCCAATCTCGAGCTTTCGGTGACCAGCGCCCCACCGGTCGTCCCCGGCGGCGCCCTGTTTACGCTCGCGTTCCGGGTGGGGAACAGCGGCCCGGACGCCTCGGTGGGCAGCAGCTTCGCGATGCCCGCGAGCGCGGGGTATCACTACGTGAGCTCAACGGGCGTGCTGGGCTGCAGCGGAGACCCGGTCACGGGCGTGCGCTGTGACCTGCCAGGAGTGGCGAGTGGCGGGGCATCCTTCACGTTCACCGTGACATTGGGCGCGGATGCGCCGGGCAGCTACCCGACGACGTACAGCCTGACCTCGGTCCAGGCGGACCCGGCGCCCGCCAACAACTCCCGGGTCCAGACCATCACGGTCCAGTAGCCGCCGCTCAGGGCCCCTGGAACCGCCGCAACAGCCCGTACTCCGCCGCGGCGCGAACCATGGGCAGCCGCTCGACGGTGGCGCCGAGGCCCCAGAGCTGCACGTAGCCCGCCCAGGGGCGGTCGGCACGGAACGAGACCTGCCAGGCGGTGGCCCAGCCATCGGTGTCGGTGGCCAGGACGCGAGTCACCACCGAGGGGGCCGTGGGCATGTCGCCGCGCCACTGGCCGTGGAGGCCCCAGCGTTCCCCCTCCGCGGTGGGCCGTGAGGGATACTCGTTCCAGTCGGTGGAGTCGGTCTCGAGCCCGGCCAGCCCGCGCGCCAGCGAGAGGTCGTGGCCGAGCGGCGTGCCGGCGGAGTCCCACACCAGCGCTCCCGGGAGTGGCCCCAGCCAGACGATCTTGCCGCCCGCGGCGAGGTAGCGCTGCCACCGCCCGTTCCGCCCGGTGTCCGCGCGGATGGTCTCTGGCAATGCGTCGAGCGCGAAGACCACGACGCTCGGCGCCTCGTCGGCCAGCTGCGCCGCGAAGAACCTCCCGAGCGCCGCGCCATCGAGCACTTCGTAGCCCAGTCCCGCAAAGTACTCCCGCGCCAGCCGCGCCCCCGGCATCATCCCCCGCGGCGCCAGGACCGAGTCGTAGTAGACCGCCAGCCGGGCGGGCGCGGGCGCGGTCTCGCCGATGGCGAGCAGTTCCCCGGCATCGGTGCCCACGTAGATCCTGTCGTCGGCCACCACGGGGGAGCCGTACAGCGCCTCCTCGAGCCGCAGCCGCCACACCAAGGCGCCGGTGGCCGGGTCGAGGGCCAGCAGGTCGCCCCAGGGAGAATCGTTGGCCTCGGTGCCCACCACCAGCCGCTGCCCCGCGAGCACGGGGGAACTGAGCACGTTGGCGCCGGTGGCGTAGCGCCAGCGTTCCGTGCCGGTGGCGGCGTCGAGCGCCTGGACGAACTGCCCGTCCGAGCTCCCCACGTACACCGCACTCCCGGACACCACCGGCGAGGCGCAGACCCAGGAGCCGCGGTGGGTAGCGCGCCACAGTCGCTCGCCCGTGGCGAAGTCCAGCGCGTACAGCCCGCCGTCGCGCGAGCCGACGAAGACCCGGCCCTCGTCGATGGCGGCGGAGCCCTGGATGGCGCGCCGGTCGAAGCCGAAGGCCTGTGAGTCGAGCGTATCGCCGATGGTGCGGTGCACCCACTTCTCGGCGCCGGTGGCCAGGTCCAGGGCGTAGACGCGCCCATCCCACGAACCGATCACCACCGTGCCAGCCGCGATGGCCGCGCTGGCGCGCACCCGCCCGCCGGTATTGGCGGTCCAGCGCACCGCGCCGGTCATGAGGTCCAGCGCATAGACCCGTCCGTCGGCACCGCCCAGGATCACCGTGCGGCCGGAGACGGTCGGGGAGGAGGCCCAGAGATCCCAGGCGCCGGCGGGATAGGTATTGAAGGGGAGGGCGGGGCCGGCGTGGCGCGACCAGCGTAGCCGGCCGGTGGCGGCATCCACCGCGAAGAAGCGGCCGGCGTGGGTCGCGGCGATCACCAGGCCATGGGCCACCGCGGGTGAGGCCGTGACCGGGTCGCCGGCGGCGAAGCGCCACACGATGCGGCCGGTGGCACGGTCGAGGGCGTAGAGGGTTCCATCTCCGGCGCCGACGTAGATCCGGCCCGCCGTGACGGCCGGCGTGCTCCGGATGGCCCCGCCCAGCTGCCGACGCCAGACGATGCCGCCCTGGCCGGTGAAGAGGGGCGCGGCCGAGACGCCGGTGTGCGCCGCGTCGCCGCGGAACATCACCGGGCCGGCCTGAGCCGGGAGCGATCGTGCCGGACCTGCCAGCAGGAGAACCAGCACCGCGAGTGTGCCGGGGTGGAACGCGGATCGTGTCATGGAAGGGGCGCCCTTGGGGTTGCCGGGCTCCTACGATACCGCGTGGTGCGGAGTTACGCACGCTCCCGGGCCGCGCTCCAGGCGGCAAAGGCGGGATGCCGGGTCACTGGCAGCCAGCGCTGCGCGGCGGAATGGAACACCTCCCAGGCGGCGGTCACGCCCCCGCTCCGGATCGCGTCGGCGAGTTCCTCGACACTGCTGAAGGAGAATTCGCTCCCTGAGTCGTTGCGCACCTTGATCTCCGCCATCACCACCGTGCTCCGGGGTTGGGGTCGACCCCTGGAGTAGCAACTCCCGGACCCGAACCGCTAAGCGGTTGCTTCCGAAGCGCTTCCTTGGCGGCCGTCGCGGGATCGGGCGGGGGCGGGGCGGCGCAGGATGCACGGCGGCGGGAGCGCGGGCGTGGCGCCACAGGGCGTGGTCACCGTGGCGGTGTGCGCGGGGTACGTCGGGGCTGTGCGGCCGGTCACCCCTTGGCGAGCCGCCGGTGCAGCATCCGGTACGTCCCCGCGCTGAGCGTCAGCGCCACCACCGCGATGCCGGCCACGAGGGCCACCCGCCGCTCCATCACGCCCGCGCCCAGGGCCACCGTCACCAGGGCCCAGGGGAGCTCCGCGATCGCCAGCGACAGGAGGTACCGGGGAAAGGAGTAGTGCACCAGCCCCAGCAGGTAGCCGGGAATCTCCGAGGGAAGCGCGAGCTGGAACAGCAGCACCAGCCCGAAGGGGGCGCGGTGGGAGACGAACTCCTCGTAGCGGGTGAGCTGTGCCGCGGAGGCGAGCCGGTGGATCACCGGACGCCCCAGGGTCCGGCCGATGGCGTAGGCCAGCATGCCCCCCAGGAGCCAGCCCGACCAGAGCAGCAGGCCGGCGACCGGTGTGCCGAAGGTCGTGGCCAGGAACGGCGCGATGGCCGCGGTGGAGACGAAGGCAAGCATGGCGCTCACCGCCGCGAACAGCACCACCAGGAGCATGGCGGTCAGGGGGTGGGCCGCCTCCACCCGCTGGATGACCCCGGCCAGCTCGAGCATCGGTTCCCGCGCCTGCTCGGCAAACAGCACCAGGGCGAGCAGGGCGGCGAGCACGGCCACCAGCAGCGCCCGCCGGGAGGCCAGCGGGTGGTGCGCGGGAGGTGCGGCGGTGGCGGCAGGATCGGGCATGGGCTTAAGGGAATCTACTCCCGCCTTGTCTCCGGCTTCATGGACCGGGAGGTACGATGCCATCCGGGGAAGCCCGTCCGCTCGGCAGGGGAGGCGACATGTCCAGCATCCTCATGGTCTACGGCTCCACCCACGGCCAGACCGGCCGGATCGTGGAGCGGCTCGCGAGCAACCTGACGGTGGCGGGCCACCGGGTCACCACCTGGAAGGGCGACCAGCTCCCGGCGCGGCCGGTGCTCGCCGGGTACGATGGCTACGTGATCGCCGGGTCGGTGCGCTACGGCAAGTACCAGCCCTACCTGGTGGAGTTTGCCCGGGCCAACGCGGAGCGACTCTCCGCGATGCCGAGTGTCTTCGTCTCGGTGTGTGGCGCCCTGATCGGCGACTGGGCCGCGGGGCCGGCGGAGGCACGGAAGTACGAGGCGTCGTTCCAGCGGCTGACCGGCTGGACGCCGAGCCTGGCCCGCTCCCTGCCCGGGGCGCTCAACTATACGCGGTACGGGATGCTCACCCGGTTCATCATGCAGATGATCAGCCGCAGGACCGGCCGTCCCACCGATACCAGCCGCGACTGGGACGGGACCGACTGGGCCGCGGTCGACCGCCTGGCCGGGGAGATCGGGGAGCTGGTGCGTGCACCGGCGGTGGTGCATACGGTGGAATAGCGGCTCGGCGGCCTTACCGCCCTATCGCCCTATCGCAAACGCCACCACCGCATCCCCCTGCGTGAAGCCGAACAGCGCATTGCCGCCCGCCGCCACGGCCACATACTGCCGGCCACCCACCGCATAGCTGATGGGCGGCGCGTTGACGCCCGCCTCCGCCTGGTACGACCAGAGTTCCTGCCCGCTCGACGCGTCGAACGCCGCAAAGCGACCCTTGCCCGCCCCCGAGAAGACCAGTCCCCCCGCCGTCACCAGCACGCCGCCCACCAGCGGTTCCGGGGTGCGTACCTGCCAGGCCAGTCGGCCGCCGTTGGCCAGGTCGAGCGCGGTCAGGGTGCCCCACGCCTCGCCGGTGTTCTGGGTGCTGGCGTACTCGAGCACGCTGCCGTCGGGCCGGGTCACCCGGTGGGCGATGTAGCGGGTGGGCAGGTGCAGCGCGCCGACGTAGAACAGCTGCAGGCTCGGGTCCCAGGCGGAGGGCGACCAGTTGGCCCCGCCGGCGATGCCGGGCGCCACCACCACGCCCTCGCCCGGCTGCGGCGGGGTGAACAGGTTCCGCTGGGGGACGAAGGCGTCGGAGCGGAACAGCAGGGACCCGTCCCGGCGATCGTGCACGAAGACCCAGCCGAGCTTGCTGGCCTGCGCCACCGCGGGGACGCGGCGGCCGCCGTGGGTCACCTCGAGCAGGACCGGCGCACTGGCCACGTCGTAGCCCCAGCGGTCGTGCGGTACCTGCTGGTACGCCCACACCAGCGAGCCGGTGCGCTCGTCGAGCGCCACCAGCGACGAGGTGTGCCGGTTGTCGCCGGGGCGGGAGGCGTCGGCCATCTGGGGCGAGGGGTTGCCGGTGCCGAAGATGAGCAGGTGGCGCTGCCGGTCGATCACCGGGGTCGCGTAGATGGAGCCGCCGCCGTATCTCCACGCCTCCGCGTGCGCCGGCGCCGCGGCGCGCTCCGCCGCGAGGTCGCGATGCAGCGGCATGCCGGCCGCGTTGGCGGTGTACGGTCCCTCCCAGCCGGCCGCGGTCACGTCGAACTGCCACAGGCGCGCGCCGGTCTTTGCATCGAACGCCGCCATCAGGCCGGGGCGTCCGTACTGCCCCGACACCCCCACCACCGCGAGCCCCTGGTCGGGGTGCAGGCCGTACCCCACGCCGGCGATCCCGACGAACACCCGTCCGTCGTGCACCAGCGGTGCCGCGCTGATGCCCACGCCGGTGGAGCCGGTGGCGCCGACCTGGCCCAGGGGATCATCGGCGCGGAGCTGGCTCGAGGCCTCGGTGGTGCCCGCGTACTCGGCCACGGTCACGTCCCAGCGCACGGCGCCGGTGGCGGCGTCGAGCGCGATCAGCCGGCCATCGACGGTGCCCACGTACACCAGCCCATCCGCCACCGCGACGCCGCGATTGGCCGGCCCGCAGCAGAGTTTCTCGCTGCGCGACGCGTGCCGGTAGCGCCACCGCTCGCGGCCAGTGGCGGCGTCGAGCGCCGCCACGCCGCTGTACGGCAGGGAGACGAACATCACGCCGCCGGCCACGATCGGGGTGGCCTGGAAGGTGGCGGTCACCCCGCTGTGCCAGGTCCAGGCCGGCGCCAGGTGGCCCACCGTCGCGGGGGTGATGGCCGTGAGGGGCGAATGGCGCTGCCCGCCAAGGTCGCGGCCGTGCAGGGGCCAGTCCTGCGCCGCGAGGGTCGCGGGGAGGAGCAGGGCGAGCAGGAAGGGGTGGCGCATGCGTCTCTCGGGTGAGGGCCGGTACGGGAGAATACTCGTGCCGGCCGGCCGCGTCAGCCGGCGTGGCTTGAAGCGTTCCCGATTCCGCCCCATCTTGGCGCCATGCCCGACACCGCGGCGGACCTCATTGCGCTGCACTACGACGAACTCCGGAGCCTGGCCCGCGGGCTGCTCCGGCGGGAGCGGGTGGGCCACACCCTTGACACCGGCGGACTCGTCAACGAAGCCTGGCTCCGGCTCGCGGCGCAGGCCGGCCTGGGAGAGCCCGAGCGGGCGCGGTTCTTCGCCATCGCGGTGACCACGATGCGGCGCATCCTCGTGGACCACGCCCGGAGCCGCCTGCGGCAGAAGCGCGGGGGCGGGGCCCAGGTGGTGTCCCTGGATGACGCCGACCAGCTGCTCACCACCGAGGAGGCCGATCACCTGGTGGTGCTCGACGAGGCCCTCGAGCGCCTGGAGCAGGTGAGTCCCCGGTCGGCGGAGGTGGTGCGCTACCGGTTCTTCGGCGGTCTCTCCCTGGAGGAGACCGCGGCCCTGCTCGGCATCTCCGGCAAGACCGTCCAGCGCGACTGGCTCGCCGCGCGCGCCTGGCTCCGCAAGGAAGTGGCCCAGGCGCTCGACCTGCCCGACTGACCCGCGCGCCGGTGTCCGTCCGGCGCGGCGAATCTCGCCATGTGGCAAGGATGCCCGACACCAACCCGACCCCCCAGCAGCGCTGGACCCTGATCGCGGAGCTGTTCGCCGGCGCGCTCGAGCTGCCGGCGGAGGCCCGCGCGGCCTTCGTGCGCGCCGGTGCCCCGGGCGATGCGGCGGCCCAGCAGGAGGTCCTTGCCATGCTCGACGCCCACCACTCGGGCGAGCCGCTGCTGCTGGAGGAGGAGCGCCGGTTCCGCCCCTCGGACCCGGCGCTGCGCGCCGGCGACCTCCCGCCCGGCACCCGGATCGGGCCGTGGCGCGTCGAGCGGCTGGTGGGGCAGGGCGGGATGGGCGAGGTCTATCGTGCCGAGCGGGTGGATGGCGCCTATCGCCAGGCAGTGGCCATCAAGGTGCTCCGCCCGGGCTACCACACGGCGGAGACGGTGCGCCGCTTCCGGGTGGAGCGGCAGGCGCTGGCCCGCCTGGTGCACCCCGGGATCGCCGCGATCATCGACGGCGGGGCGCTGGAGGACGGGCGGCCCTACCTGGTGCTGCAGCATGTCGACGGGGTGCCGATCACCCGGTACTGCACTGAGCGCGGGCTCGACCTGGCCGCACGGCTCCGGCTCTTTGTCCGGGTGGCACGGGTGGTGGAGTTCGCCCACGGGCAGCTGGTGATCCACCGGGACCTCAAGCCCTCCAACATCTTCATCGAGGCCGACGGCACGCCGCGGCTGCTCGACTTCGGCATCTCCCGGATGCTCGATCCCGGCCTCGACGCCTCCCTGGTGCGGCCCACCCGGCCCGAGGGCCGGCTGCTTACGCCGGAGCACGCGGCGCCGGAGCAGCTGCGGGGCGAGCCGTGTGACACGCGGACCGACGTGTACGGGCTGGGCGTGCTGCTGTTCCAGCTGCTGACCGACCGCACGCCCTTCCCCGCGGCCCGGCGCACCCTGCTCGACCTGGAGCGCGCCATCCTCGACGCGCCCGCCCCGCTCCCCAGTGCCGTCGTGGATGGCCCCGCGCGGCGCCGGGCGCTGCGGGGCGACCTCGACGTCATCACCCAGGCCGCGCTCCGGAAGGAGCCCGACCGCCGCTATCCCTCCGCGGCGGCGCTGGCCGACGACATCGAGCGCTACCTCGCCGGGCTGCCGGTACGGGCCCAGCCGGACCGGCTGGGGTACCGGGCGCGCAAGTATCTCCGGCGCAACGGGGTGCTGGTGGGCAGCGGCGCGCTGCTGGCGCTGCTGCTGCTCGGCTTCGCGCTGACCGCGGCCACCCAGGCCCGGCGGCTGCGGGTGGAGCGCGACGCGGCCGAGCGGGAGCGTGCGGTGAGC
>Ga0268298_10002069_pt1 | contig 22511 bp, 30 predicted proteins | sample WWTPWeurt_MetaG_FD_194462 | JGI IMG/M metagenome (GOLD analysis project Ga0268298, IMG submission 194462) | Activated sludge microbial communities from WWTP in Nijmegen, Gelderland, Netherland - WWTP Weurt | ecosystem: Engineered > WWTP > Aerobic digester > Activated sludge | place... | reverse complement strand
TTTGTGTACTCCGACAGCGCCGCAGACATGGGCAACTCGTCGTCCGATGGAGAATTTGCCGCGCACTATTCCTACCTGGTTCGCGAGAAGTTCCGCCTGACGAAGCCCGGGAGGCTGACGGCGGTGCATTGCTCGGACCTGCCCATGACGAAGTGGAAGGATGGCGCTGTCGGCGTGAAGGATTTTTCGGGCGACATCATCCGCATCCATCAGGAGGCGGGATGGATCTACCACTCGCGCCGCACCATCTGGAAGTGCCCGGTCGTCGAGATGACGCGCACTAAGCACGTCGGGCTGCTGTACAAGCAACTCCGATCCGACAGCGCGAAGTCTCGCGGCGGGATGCCTGATTACCTGCTGACGTTTGTGAAGCCCGGCGAGAATGCCTCACCGATCACTCATGAGACAACAGACTTCCCCGTCGAGCAGTGGCAGGAATGGGCGTCTCCGGTATGGATGGACATCAACCAGACGAACGTACTGAACGTGAAGTCGGCACGCTCAGAAAAGGATGAGAAACACTTATGTCCTTTGCAGCTCGATTTGATCGAGCGGGCGCTGGTCTTGTGGAGCAATCCCGGCGACGTCGTGCTGTCGCCCTTCATGGGGATCGGCAGCGAAGGGTATCAGGCTGTTCGTACTGGCCGGCGATTCGTCGGCGTTGAGCTCAAGCACGAATACTGGCGTCAGGCTGTCGAGAATCTGAAGGGGGCAAGCGGGCAGTCCGACTTGTTCGCCGCGTGATTCGTTGCTCGGTTGGCTCGACAGCGCAACGAACGGAGGCCCCATGAGGACCGTCTACAAGTTCGCCGTTCTGCTGGACGGCGACAACATCGTGGAACTGAATCGGTCGGCCGGGATCATCCACGTCGGGATGCAGAACATGGTGACGTTCTGGGCGGTCGTTGACCCTGAAGCCCCGAAGGTGCGCCGCGTGTTCCGCCTGTTCGGGACCGGGCACCCTGTCCCCGACGACTACGTGCCGGTTGGCTCGGTGTTCGACGGGCCGTTCGTGTGGCACCTGTTCGAGCGCGTCGGGCTACCGGGTAGCGACGCAGGGAGTCTGAAATGACCCTCAAGCAAGACATGAAGGTCTACTACGAGACATTCCCTGACGCGCTCAAGCAATGCGACTGGTGTAACCGGAAATTCCGGACAGTTGCCGGCCTGCGCACCCATGCCCTGCGGATGCACCCCGCCGAGACCGCGCCCAACCGCAAGCCGAAGTGCAGCCGGTGCGGCGATACGGGCTGGCTGGAAGGCGACCCCGTGCGCGGCATCAGCGACGAGCCGTGCGGCTGCGATGAGAATTGGGAGGAATAGTCACCATGAGTGAGCATCCCGACGAATCCGTAAACCAGATAAACGATTACATCGCCAAGTGCCGCGCCATACATCGGTCGCATGTCGCTCCTGTTCCGAGGTTCGCGCACGCGGTATCCGCGCTGGCAGACGAGCGCGATGCGCTACTGGATCGAGTGGAACGTCTTGAGCAAGCGATATGGGAGGCTTGCGATTCTTTCCGTTCGCTGGGCTGCTCGTCCGATGCGGACGATCTGGAAAACGCCGTTAGAGCATCTGCCAATGAAGAAGTGGTGCAGAAATGAACACTTGCCCGGATTGCCGCAATGACTTCGTGCAGCCGTTTGTTTGCACGACGTGTGGGGCCGAGAAGCTCTACGACGAAACTGTGCGCTCCCAAGCAGCCGAACTCGCCGCCCTGCGCGCGAGGGTCGCGGAGGCCGAACGGCTGGTCGCGGAACTGCGCAAGACCGAGGACATCCAGTCGGCCACGATCCGCGACCTGCACGGAGAGATTGAGACGCTGTGCGGCCACCTTGGCCGGATCAGGGATGGAGGCGCACGCACGACGTCCGGGAAGTGGCTCGATTGGACGCGATCCACGCTTCGCGAGGTGGCGCAGGATGCGCTTGATCGGAAGCCCGTGCCGGTGTTCAGAGACGCTGGTAATAAAGGGGGAAGCCGCGATGGCAATGACTAAGAAGGAACGCGCTGCCTTTGATGCAGCCCTACACACGGCCCGCGTGGCCGGCGCACTGCGCTGGACTGAAGGGCCGCCGCGCGACATTCGGCCGCCTCAGACCGGCATCGTAAACGGCTGGGACTTCAACGCTCCGTCTCAGGTTGTCACAAAGGCTTGCACCGGCCCAGTCACGCACAGCTTTGGAAATTGGGACAGGACCACGACGCAGGGCTGCCGCTCCCTGTACTCGACGCGGGAGCGCGCATTGCGCGCGCTGCGGGCGGAGCTGGAAAAGCGGTTCGCAACAGACTTGGCGATCATCGACCACGCCATAGCCGAGGAAACTAGGCTTTCTGGCAGCGCACCGGAGGAACGAAAGTGACTGACATTCACTCAGTGATGGCTGCGATGTGGCGGGCACACACTTGCTCGCCATCGGAGCGCGTGGCTCAGTTGATGTTCAACGCACTGGACATGGACGGCCGGGCGCGCATGGCTGACGGCACGCCCCGTGACATCTTCTATGTCACGAACGAGGAACTGGCGAACGCCCTAACCCGGTATGCCGATAGGATATCGTCAACCGTGCCTGCTGTTCTACCGGAGGGCAAGTGAACGCCAAGCGCAAGCGATCAATCGGGGAGCGGCTGGAGCGCAACGGCCATCTGCGCGTGACCACGACAAGCGATGCCGTCGAGTTGTGGCGCATCTGCGTGTGGTGCAATCGGCGGGAGGCTGACACGAAGGGGGTTGCGTGCTCTGCGCCGGACGGTGACGGGCACCTGTTCAGGCTTTCTCCCCACGTACCAGGTACTCGCGATGGCGACTGAAATCCGCACCATCACATTCTCGCCGCGCGTAACAAGCGCAGGACGCCCGCACGTCAAGGCAATGGGGGCGCCGTGCTGGTATCGGCCTGACGCAACGGTTTGGGAATGGATAGGCGCCAGCGAGGATGGGCAGGTGTATTACTGGCAGGAGCGCGAGAAAGGGCTACCTGCCCGCGCCACAGATAGCCCAAAAGATTCAACCACAGGAGACTGACGACATGAGTTCACTGCTGACGAAGAAAGCGACCGGCAAGCTGGTCATTGCGATTCTGGATCGCGGCTGGGTGTTCATCGGTCGCGCGACCGAAGATGAGCATTCGTTGCAGCTCGAAGGTGCCGACTGCATCCGTTGCTGGGGAACGAGCAAGGGGATCGGGCAGCTCGCGCTCGAAGGCAAGCAATCCGAAACCGTGCTGGACCCTGCTGGCAGCCTGAGCGTGCCCAAGGGCAGCGTGATCGCGCTCATCAACGCGAGTGAATCGGTATGGCCGGGCCGGTAAGCGCGCTGCCGACGTCCGGGTCCGGGTACGGGAACGGGGACGGGTACGGGAACGGGTCCGGGTACGGGAACGGGTACGGGTACGGGGACGGGAACGGGTACGGGAACGGGTACTGGAACGGGTACGGGGACGGGTCCGGGTACGGGTACGGGTACGGGAACGGGAACGGGAACGGGGACGGGTACGGGTACGGGAACGGGTACGGGTCCGGGGACGGGTATCCCGGCTCTACGTCATGAGCGCCACAGATAGCCGGGAGGGAACGTGAAACCACTGCCGAGAATCGAGGGCGAGGTCCAGCGGTATCAGCTCGGGCCGGACGGCGATGAGTGGGTGAAAGCCGACGACTACGCCGCCCTGAACGATTACGCCGCGTTGGTCCAGATGGAGCGCGACTCGGCCCGCGCCGAGGTCGAGCGGCTGCAGACGCGGTGCGAGGCCGCCGAGAAGTACATTCGATCCACCCGGCACACGGTCGAAAGCCTGCCGAGTGGGTACATGGAGCGGATCGCACTGGAGATCTTCGAGGAAGCGATGGCAGAGACGTCGTCGCCCCGCACGGTCCCAGTTCACCGCACGGGCGCGGATGGGTTCGTCGAGGACTGGACCGAGTTGCAGCACGTCCCGGCCCCGATCACGGCCCCGATCTTCGACCCGATGGAGCCCGGCACCGTCGTTACCATCGCCGACGCGAACGGCGTGCCGATCTGGTATCGCATCGAGTTCTGCCGTCGCCGGCCCGATGGGTCACTGTGCGACGTCGGGCTACGTCCGCTGACCGCGCCCTAGCGCGGCCACGCCCCGCAGACATTCACGGCAGCCGCGGCTCCGAGGGCTCGGTCCCGCTCCACTCGCGCAAGTAGGTCTCCACCTTGAGCAAGTAGGCCTGCACCTCGGGCCGAGAGATCTCGCTCGGCGGCAAGTTCGCGCAGGCATCCGGCGAGCTCGGCGGGTTCGGGCACCGTATCGCGACGGGCTGCAAGGTCTTGCAGCCGGCGAGTAAGAGCGCGGCGGTCGTCATACAGGCGACCAATTTCGGTGCGGGCATCGGCGATTCTCCGGTTCGATTCAGCGATGACGCGGGCTTCCCGTTCTTCCCGGGCATCGGCCGCGGCCTGCGCGACTCCCGCGGCCTCTGCGGCCTTCCGGGCCGCCTCCTGCCACGGCAGCACGGCCTCGGCTGCCCGGCGGTCACCGTAGGCGTCAACGGCCCACCAGGTGCCACAGAGCACGCCCGCGGCAATCAGGACGACGAACACACCCTTCCAGTGCGCCCAGAGCCACGACCAGACGCGCAGCGCCAGGTCGAGCGCGATCACGGTGCCGCATCCTTCCCGGCCATTGTCGCCGAGCGTCCACCTGCTCGCAGCAGGTCCGCCAGGCTGTTGGTCGCGTAGCCGATGCCGAGCGCGCTGGACAAGTTCAGGGTGTCGGTCGCGATCAGGACCGCGAACGCGAGCCCGTTGCCGAGGATGGCCGTCACGGTCTCCGGCCAGTACTTCCCGAAGTACTCCAGGCAGGTCGGGACCACGATCCCGTCGCGCCGCGCGGAGACGATCTGCTTCACCGCCGACAGTGCGGTCGCGATGTACATCGCCGCGAGCAGGATCAGGGGGTGCTCGAGCAGGTGCTTCAGGGTTTCGGTCGTCATGGCGTGAAAGCCTCCAGAGTGGTGCGCAGCAGCCGGCGCATCCAGCCGCGGCCGTAGCGGGCAAATGTGGGCAGCGAGGCATAGATCAGCGCCCGCTCCGCCTGGAACGCGATCACGAACGGCTGGGAGCTCGTGGCGACCTGGGAGAGCAGCGCTTGCGCGCGGGCGACGCCCTGATTGACCGCGCAGTCGAACAGGACCAGCGCCGGCCCGTACTTCCGGGCGTCGAGCTGCAGCCGGTCCCAGTAGTCCCGCCGGTAGATGGCCTTCGCCTGGTCGAGCGTGAGGCTCTTGATGTCAAGCTGCGGGTAGGCGCGCTTCGAGATCCCGAACTTCGTCTCGCCGCCGGGGTCGTGGGGGTCTGCTGAATACCCGCCCTCCTCCCCGATCAGGAAGCGGAAGGCGCGGTCGAAGTTGGACATCAGGTCTTGTCGACCTTGCCGTCTAGCTTCGATTCGATGCGCTCGAGGATCAACTCGACGCGAGCGGCGTGATCGCGGAAGTCATCGCGGCGGACGTAGGTCTCGGCATTCGCTTTCTGGATCGCTAAGACCTCGCGCCGCATCTCCTCGATCGCCGACCATGTGGCGCGCAGTACGGCGCCGCCGAGCATCCCTAGCAGGCCGACGACGATGTTCCAGGCCTCCTGGCCGCTCATCGGGAGAGCCTCCAGCCGACGAGCAGCACGTCCCGCCCGAGGTTCGGGTCGGCTGTGTCCGCGTTGCTTCGGTGCCTGTAGGCCAGCGACAGTCGATCGGTGACCCGCCAGCGCAGCAGCAGGGAGAAGTTCGCCCGGGTGTTGTAGACGTCGGCCGAGCTCTGCGCCGCGAGGCCTGCGCCGATGTCGAAACGTCCGAAGCCGTCGACCAGCAGGCACTCGGCGACGCCCTGGTTGCGCTGCGGCTGGCCGTCGTAGGTGCTCGAGCCGACGATGCCGAACCCGCATTCGTAGTTGTAGTCGCCGACGCCGCGGTTGCGCCAGGACTTCACGAATCCGATCGAGGGCGTGTGCCCGCGCACGATGGTGGACCCCGCCTCGATCTGCAGGCCTTCGCCGCGGCAGGTCGTCGCATAGGCCAGCGTCAGGACGACGACGAAGCCGACGAGGACATACCGGACCGGGACCTTGTGCGGGAAGATGCGCGCGATCCAGTCCAGCACGCGCGCACGGGCGCGCCTCGCGAGGTCGCGATAGTCGAAGGCCATTTGGGGGTCCTCTAGCGGATGTCGAAGAAGTCGATCTCGATCTGGCCAGCCGCCATCAGGGTGGCGCCGCTCGAGAAGAATTCGATTCGGCCGACGAGGTAGTAGTCGTTCACCGTGGCGCCGAGCGTCCAGGTGACCGACTCCTCCTGCCAGACGTTGACGGTGCGGCTGTTGATCGAGGTCAGGCCGCCCGGGCTGGAAAGCTTGCGATGAACTGTCGAGACGGATCGGTCGTCGCTGTAGGTCACGATCGATAGATCGAGGAAGACCGAGTCACCGCCCGGGCTTGTGGTCCAGGTGTTCAGGCGCCGCCAGCGGCAGTACGCCGTGACCGAGCGGCCCTTGATGACGCGCACGCGCCGGATCGGGAAGCGGTTCGGATAGTCCTTCTTGTCGGGCGTCTCGAGGTAGACCAGCGGATTGCCGCCGCTTGTCAGGTTCTGGCCTGCGACGTCGACCAGGGCCCGGCCGCCGATGACGCCTCCTGTCTTCGAGAGCGTCCACGCCGACGGAACCCCGGTGCGCCAGAGCGTGTCCTCGGCGTAGATGAAGTCGGGGTCGGGCGCCGCGAAGCTAGAGTAGTACGGGTCGAGGTTCGGCGTGAGCGCCTTGCGGTGCTGGTCGCCGAAGCTGAGCATCGTCCAGCGATCGAGATGCGTGGTGCGCTGGGTGCTCGATCCGTAGTTGTGGATGATCACCGGAGCGACGCGCACGGTACCGCGGCGGAGGGTGTAGTACCGCTCGCCCGCCAGCAAGTAGCTCAACTGGTCCGACGTCTCGGTGACCTGGTTGACGTCGCGGAAGCGGGCCGACCGCTCGACCCAGCTCGAGGTGAGCGCCTCGCCATTCCAGAGCGGGTACAGGAAGGTTCCGCCTTCGACGTTGAGCGCGATCTGGGTGCCCGCCGCGTAGGCATTCGGCACGGTGACGCCCGCCGGCAGCGTGTAGCGCCAGACGCCGCCGCCGAGGTCGGTCTTTGTGATCGAGGAGAGGCCCACCGACAGGAAGTTCGAGAGCCGCGTCCAGTAGCTTGGGTTCAGCGCGTAGCCGTTGACGTTGAAACACAGCGCCTTGAACCCGGAGACCAGCGACCAGTCGTCGGCGTGCGCCAGGACGTCGAGCGTCGTGGCACCTGCGGAGACGCTGGCGTTGAGCTCGGCCACGCGCGAGACATGCGCGCGGGCATGGGTGATGTAGTTGCCGTCCTCATCGAGGCACGCGACGCCGGCGAAGACGATGTTCGAGGCGTCCGGGCTCTTCAGCGAGAGTCGGAATTCGTACTCGTGCAGATCGGCGACGACCGGGATCGACTGATCCGGCGTGATGTTCGCGCTCGCCATCGCCGGAGTCGCGAAGTACGCCCCGCCGGTGTCGACGCCGCCGGTGGCGACGTAGGTCAGCGCCGGGGGCGTGAAGAGGCCCAGGCCCGTGAAGTTGCGGTTATCCCCGAATTCGCCCGTGCCGTTCGTGATCAGGTTACCGGTCGAGGTCATGGTCGCGCGGTCGTCGGCCTTCGCGTCGCCGGCGATGTCGACCCAGCGCGTGCCGGTCCACTTCTCGACGCGCAGGTAGTCGACCTGCGTCGTGCCGTCGCCCTGGTCGTAGTTCGCGATGATCAGGGGGCGGAAATACGCCGCGCCCGTGAACAGGGTCGAGGGCTGGTCCTCGCTCGGCGCATAGCCGACCGGGGTCGTGCTGACGCCCGAGAAGTAGCCGATCGAGCTGACCCAGGTGCCGAGCGGCACCGAGCCGAGATCGAGCCCCGAAGCGCCGATGTAGTGCTGGTTCGCCTGGCTGTTGAGGCCGTTGACGTTGAGCAGCGTCACGCCGTCAGCGGCGACCGCGGCGACGCCCGCGAAGAGCCGGTCGTTCAACGCATTGGTCGGGGCGACCGTGAGGCGCGCGCGCACCGTCACCCGGTAGAAGCCGCCAGGGTCGAAGGGGACGTTCCGCTTCAGGACGAACCACCGCTGGCCGCCGGAGACCTGCAGGACGCGCCCGCCGTAGGATCCCTGGCCCGTGGGATAGGTGACGATGCCGTTCCCGCTCACGGAATCGTAGCGGTCGGCGACGTTCTGGCCTTCGAACGTCTCGAGGAAGTCGACCTCCTCGGGGACGTCGGCATTCGCCACCGCCTGCGCCGTGGCCTCGACCAGCGACACGGTGCCCGGGAACCAGGCGGAGTAGACCGTCGTGTTGTCGTCGATCTCGAGCTTCGTGCGCGCCCAGTAGAAGCGCCGCTCCTGCTGCACGAGCTGGTGGTTCAGCACCGAGCCGCGGATCGTGTCGACGAGCACCGCGTTCGCGAGCGTCGACGCCGACGCATAGATCTCGGTGACGACGTTCGGGATGTCCGCCGGCGTGACCGTGACCTGGATATAGCCCGGGCCCGCCGCGGCGGAGAGGCCGGACGGCGCCGGTGGGGGCTCCTCGACGTCTCCCGAGGGCACGACGACCGCCGGGATGTACTGGATCCGATGCGCGGCGTTCGAAAGATCCGCGGCCGAGACGATCTCGGGGCCGAGGTAGCCCGCGTAGGGCTGTTCCGAGCGGTTACGCCGCTGGTGGGCGCGGCTCGGCATGAAGAGGATCGGGAACTCGGCCGAGTAGAACGGCTGGGCGACCGTGCCGGTGACGCCGTAGAACTTGCCGGTGACGTCCGGGGCCGCGATCGCGGGGCCGGTGTCCATCAGCCAGAGCAGCGCGCCGGGGCCGCCGGCGCCGCCGGTGCCGGGGTAGAAGTTCTTGCCCTGCTCGAGGTGCGGGGATGGCGCCGCGGTGTCGGCGCCGCGCAGCGTGATCTGGCCGGAGCCGCCGAAGGTGCCGCCCCGGGAAATGATGCAAAGCCCCGCTCCGCCAGCGCCGCCCGCGCCGCCGTTGGCGCGCAGCGAGCTCTGGTAGATCACCTTGCCGCCCGGGCCGCCGCCGGTGCCGCGCAGGTCGGACGGGATGCCCTGCAGCGTATTGCCGGAGATCGCGAGCGTGAGGAACGGGAAGGCGTCGAAGCGGCCCTGGGTGGTCGGAATCGGCTGCGATTCGAGCTGCGGGTTGCCGCTCATCTCGGTGACGCGCAGGCCGTCGAGGCCTCGGCTGTTGCCGATGAAGCCGGGGTTCCCGGTCAGGTAGGGCTCGACTGCGCCGTCGTCCGAAACGCCCGCGAGGCCCGCGTAGTTGCCGTCGATCGTCCCGTTGATGGTGAGATACCCCATCACCCGGAGCTGGCAGTTGTGCTGGATCTTCAGCGTGACGCCGTTCTGAATCGTCAGGTCGCCCAGGTGGTAGAAGACCGCCCCGGCGTTGTTCATGTCGGCGTTCCCGCCGATCGGCGTCGCGGGCGCTGCGGTCATGATCCCGCTCGCGATGGTGACGCCCGAGACGGTGTTCAGCGCCGTGCCGATCGCGCTGTAGAACGCATCCGGGAGCGGGTAGGACGTGATGTCGGCCGGCGGGGTGTTCGAGGGCCGCGCAGTCGAGCCGAAGAGATCGACGTCGAGATCCCCGGTCGAGTGGTTCAGCGAGATCCGCTGCACCTCGAAGGCCCGGTTGATCTGGGAACCCGATCCCGCGAAGTCGCGCAGATTCTTGACGTTCAGTTTGACGACGTCGCCAACCTCGAGCCCCGAGAGGCTCGCGAGCAGCTTCGCCTGGAGCCGCTCCGGGGGCGCACTGTACCGATCGCGCAGGGCGAAGAGCCGCTGCCAGATCGTGACGTCGGTCGCCTTCGATCCATAGATGCCGCGCCATTCGAGCTTCTTCAGCGTGGCCCGGCCGTGGACCGCGACGCTCGCCTGGTCGACGAACCGCGAGCGCCGGCGCGGCTCCTTGCCGTCGTAGCTCCAGTCGATCTGGAAGTCGTTGATCAGCCCCGGCATGTCATAGGACAGGCCCGAGTGGCTGACGATGTGATCCTCGGTGAGCGTCAGCACCGAGGCCGCGTCCGACGTCAGGGCGGCCATGCGGCGCAGGCCCAGCTTCCCGTCGGCGTAGACCGGCGAGAAGCAGCCCATCACGGTGTAGACCTGCTTCTCGAGGAAGGCCTTCCCGTCCTGCGCCTTCTCCTGGGCAAACCGCAGCGTCAGCCCCTTCGAATCGTCAGTCGTGTCCCAGAGATCCGCCCCGATGCCGGTGAAGTCGCCGAGCTCGACCATCGTGGTCGAGATGCCGAGATGCCAGTGCGCCGGCAGCGTGCTGCTGGTGCCGTGGATGACGCCGGTCAGGATTGCGTAGGCGAGCTTCGCCGCCGGCAGTTCGAGGTAGATCACCTCCTCGACCTTCGTGCGCTGATCCGCCGCCGTGGCCGCGTCGACCGCGTGCGCCTTGGCGCGGGTGTTCAGCGCGCCCCGGGTGCAGTTTGTGAACGAGTCCGGGGTCTTGTCGGCGACCGGCGCCCGAATGATTTCGTCCTGGACCTTGAAGTAGACGTAGGTCCCCGAGGGGCCGTCCGACCAGGCCGCGCCGTGCTCGACCCCGAGGAAGGCCGAGGTGTCGTAGACAGCGATCGTGGTGTCGGTATCGGTGCAGGAGAGGCGCAGCGTCGTCGCCTTGGGTTCGAAGATCTCCTTGCGCTGCTCGCGGGTGATGTCCGCGCACTCGATCTTGTAGGTGCCGAAGTCGAACTCGGCGTCGTAGATCACCTGGGTCTGGAAGAGCGAGAACTCGGACCAGGTGAACCCCTCGAAGCCGCGATACAGGCGAACGGTCTTGCCGCGCAGGCCCTTCAGAGCAACGAGCTTCGTGCGGAACGCATCCGTCACCGCGGCATTGCGGTCGACCAGCGAGAACGACATCGATCCGATCTCGGAGCGGCCCTCGTCTGGGACGATGCGCTGCGAGACGGCGTCGACGTTCTCTAGGATTCCGTCGAGCACGATGCCAGGAACGCCGGAGATCCCAACATGCGAGGTGCAGTATATCGAGCCCGTGTCGAACTCGATCATCACCACGAAGCGGGCGCGCTTGTCCGAGGACTGATCTGCCGTAGCAAATCGGGGGCTGACGTACCTCATACAACCCGCAGTCGGACGCCGCGAATCTCGAAGTAGTCGTTCTCCCCGCCCTGGCCCATAGCGATGAACCTCGGCTCGCTATATCCCTCGTCGTCTCTGATCACGCTGCACTTTGAAGCGGATGGAGTCTCGGCAGATCCATACGGGTCGAACTCGAACGTCTGTCCGTCTGCGGTGCTGCTGAGAAACTCTCGCATATAGGGCAGGAATAGCCCCGAGAACGGCCGGAACTCAACGTCCCAGTACACGCGCTCACCATAGAACAGGGTCTCGACACGACCGGATAGCGATTCGGTTTGGCGTCGATTTGTTCGCACCGATCGCTCGGCCGACTGCAGCGAGAGCGGGATCGTATAAACGACGCCCGAGGAGCGGCCCGGGGCGAGGTTGCGACGCGCTTCATAACTCACGTAGGCCATTAGGCGGGCTGCAGGTCGAAGGCTTGACGGGTGCTCGCACCGAAGAGCGTCACGTCGCGATCTGTTTCGGAGCGAATGAGGTCTACCATCTGGTTCATCTGGTCGCGCCCGATGTAGCCGTTGATATAGATGTTTGTCTGAGCGCGGTTGTTTGCGCCCTCAGCCACGGTCTCCTGCGCCTGCGAAGCGTCAAGACCTCCCACGGCGGATCCTCCGGCGCCTACGCCGATCGATGCGGACGGGTTATCGAAACTGACGGATCGAATCTTGGCGAGTTGCACCGCACCGACGAGCGCGGCCTTTGCCATGAGAGCAAAGTTCGGGAATGCTTTGGCGATATTCTTTGCCGTAGAGACAATTACCTCGCCTGCCGCAATCGCCTGCTGAATGCGGGCAAACTTCTTGGAGAGACCCGCCAGCCCGGTAAACGTCATCGCCGCAATGTCGAGCAGCGTTGCCCGCTTGATCTCTTCGAACGTAATCTCTTGCAGTCCAAGGTTGCGACGAACTGTCGCAATCAGGTTTGCAGAGTCCGCCTCTACCTGCAGTGTTTCCTGCGCGTGCTCGACCTGTTGCTGCAGCAGTGTGTCAAGGTGCTGTTGCTGGGAAGCCTCAGCACGAATCTGCCGATCTAGCTGGTCTTCTAGTTCGTTGCTCGCAATCGCCGCGCGAACCTCTTCCGCCTCAATGGCGGATTGCCTGGCTGCATCGGCCTGCTCTTTTGCACGTTTCTCGGCTTCTCTGGCCGCGTCCTCATCTACCTGCTGCTGAAGGCGCGCAGTTTCTCGGTTAAATGCGTCGATATCGGCAAGAAGTTTCCGGCGATCTGCTTCAGAAGCATTGCTCTGCTCAAGTTGAGCCTGGGCGGAACGGACCAGCTCGATCTGCTGACGTGCACCCGCAATTCTAGCTTCCAGATCTGAAACCGCATTTTCTACAATGCTGCCCCCGCCTATCCCGGTCCCAGAAGCAGAAATTTGCGCTTTTGCGCGCTCCAGGTCTCGGATCTGCTGCTCAAGGATCAACGTCGGATCGTCCGTTCCGACTATCCCGATAGCGATCGTCCCCAAAGCCCGAGACCCAAAGCCAGCGATCGTGGCGTTTAGCTTCTTGATCGCCCTGTCAGCGGCGTCGATCCCCTGAGCAGTCTGGGTCGACAGTGTGATCCCAAGCCGATCCGCCTCGGCCGTCAGTTGACGGATACCTTCGGAGCCCTTGTTCAGGAACGGGATCAGATCCGTTCCGGCTTTTCCGAAGAGTTCGACGGCGATTCGCGTCTGGTCAGCCGGGTCGGTGATATTCTTGAATGCGTCCGCGATTCGGCCGAGCTGCTCTTCGAGCCCAAGGCCACGCAGGGCCGACGCCTCTAAGCCCAGCCCAGCCAGTTCCTTGCGAGCACTCTCACTTCCTGCGCCGGCCAGCGAGAGCGTCTTCTGCAGTTCCTTGATGCCGGTAGAGAACGATGCGAACTCGACATCCGCCTGCTCGGCGGCAAACTTCAGGCGCGAAAACGCCTCAACAGACACGCCGGCCTTTTCGGCTGCAGTCCCAATAGCATCTGCCGCTTCGAAGGTTTGCTTTGCGAAAGAGATGATCGCTTGCGTCGACAAGAATCCAGCGAATACTCCGCTGACACTCTTCACAACCTTGCCAAAGGACGCGAAATCGTCCTCCATCCCCTTCAGGCGCTTGTTTACCTTCTGCAGCTCGGCCGTAAACTTCGCAGTTTCAGCGGCGAAGTCGATCGTAACTGTGCCGGCATTAGACACGGGAATTCCTCGATTTCAGGAAAGCGCGCTGCTCGGGGGTGAGACCGTCAGGCTTGCGCCTGTAGGGGTCGCGGTAGAAGTCGGTCGGCTTCATGGCCTTGGCGTTCTTGCCGCGCGGCGTGGTGTTAACGATCGTCGACGCCACAACTCCCATGCGCCAGTTGTCGACCTCGCAGCCCCAAGGCTCAAACTGCGCAAACTTCAGGAAAAGCGTGAACTCCTCGGAGCCCATGCGCTCCGAGAGTTCGCCGAGAGTGCAGCCGAAGGTGAGGCACAGCCGAATGGCAAACCTCAGCTCTGGCTGCTCTCGGATTTTTTTTCGGCATCGGCCTCCTTGGCCGCCGACACGCCAGACTCATCCATGATTGACGTCAGCAACCGACTCGCGATCCGCTGATCGAGATGGCCGACTTCGTCAGAAGAGTCGAAGAACGGCCGACCCATCTCGTCGAAGCAGCAGAGCAGAATGATGTCCTGCCCCGTGAGGCCCTCGCGGCCGTGTGCCTGCTGGTGCGCCAATCGCTCGCCGATCGTCACGTTCCGAACGTAGATCGAGAGACCTGACACCTCGGGAACCGGAACCTCGCGGAGCTTCTTGCCGAATAGCAAAAGCTCCGCTTTGAGCGGATTCTCGGCCATTACGCCGCCTCAGAATAGGCGCCGTCGAGCGTCACGGTAATGTTGGCCGCGACTTCGTTCTCGTTCTCGATGTCTTCCCACTCCCACTTCGACACGAAGCCGACGTAGTCGAAGGTGTAGGCGCCAGAGTCGGACATCACGACCTGCCAGTTTCGACGCTTGGCGGTCGAACTGGAATTCTTGGCATCCGCCCGCAGCGCCACATGCACGGCGTCGGCCGGATCCCAGACGATGCGGAACGAGAGTTCGTTCTCCTCGAGCGCGCCTCCGACCGATAGCGGCGCCGCCGATTCCAGTACCTTGAACGACTTGGTCGTCTGGACGTCGGACGGCAGCTTGATCGGGCGGACCTTGAGGATCTGCGAGAACGTGTCCGAGCCCGGCGCCGGCAGGCTCGCGCCCGCAGCCGTGCCGCGGCGGATGATGGTGCCTTGCCCCGCGTGATATGCCATGTGCTACTCCTGGTAAAGAAAAAAGATGTCGAGCGGAATGCCCTTGATCACCCGATCGCCGTCAACGAAAGAGACTTCATCACTGGTATTGTCGATCCGCGTCGCAGCGACCTTGGTCGTGCCCATAAACCCCTGAAAACTGCGAAAGTGATCGCGGATGGCGCGCTCGATCGGCTCGCCATCCGAGTACAGCAATGCAAAGATCGCGACGCGGATCGTGGCGCGACTGAACAGCGCCTCACCGGTGATGGTTGTCGGCTGGCTTCCGCTGATCTTTCCCGTCGCAATGAACGGCAGCGGAGCGCCTTGTGGAACTTCCTGGTGATACACACGAGCGCCGGCCGCGGTTCCGAGCGAAGCGAGACGCTGGATTAGGTCACTCTGCAGCATTCTGTTTCTTCAGCGCCCGCATGACGGCGCGTTCGATGCGATCACGAAATATTCTTGTCGCCTCTGGCCCTGCAGACCGCAGCGCGCTGGCGAAGATGCCCTTGCCTTCGACGCGCTTTCCAATCGTGCCTAGCAGGAACCACCGTTCGCTCTTGCGACGCGCCCACCCCATCTGCCGGTGACCCCACTCGATGAGATGCCCCCAGTAGATGCCGCGGATCGGTCGTTTTCGCCTGTAGACGAGGTTCGCAATCGCAACCGCGGTCGCGTCCTTCGTCTTCGGCGCCACGGAAACGGTGAACCGCGTCCCGGACCCAAAGGAACCGCCAGTGTGGCGCAGATAGACGCGCCGAATCGCTTTCTCTAGCGCCCCCGATCCGCTAGGAAGTCGCGGATCCATCGAGCCGATCAGCGCCCGCGCGTTAGCCTTGGCATGAACCTCGATCGGCTTAGATGCCGTAAACAGCACCGACCGCATCACTTTTGTCCCAGCCACCTGCCCGAGCGACTGCAGGCGTTCCTCGACGTCCCGAAGGCCCGTCACGGAGACGGAAACAATTGGTGTGTCAGACACGTTCGGTACACATGAGCTGCATCTCTCGATGCTTCTCGTCGCGGTCAATGACGGCGCGAATGTCGAACACGCGAGCGACATCCGTGGCCGGGTCGGTCCACCGCAGCCGATGCTTCGGCGTGATCCCCGCGAAGTGCCGCACCGTCACGCGGTGCGACATGTCCGCCTGAACCTGTTGCGCGGCGATGAACTCCCGCCCCGACAGTGGCTCAATCGCAGCCGACAGGGTCGCCACGGTCGTCCACTCGTCTAGCGGCTCGTTCAGCGCGTTGACGGTGCCGGCACGAGCCTGTAACTCAACGCGATGTCGAAGCCGCCCGGCGCGCATCAGACGCTGCGGCCTAGGATCAGAACGTCGTAGCTAACCGACGTTCCACCGGCGCTGTTCGTGAACGTGATCAGATCGCCCGTGCTCGCCGTCACGACGATGCCCGACCCGCCCCATACCTTTAGGATCCAGTCGCCAGGAGTGACCGCCTCACCGTCGCTGGCCGCGAGGTAGATCGGCACGCCGTTCGATGCCGGGCGCGTCACGTTCACGTTGTTGGTGTTGGTCGACGCCGCCTTGACCGCGAGCAAATGAATGCGCGCGAACGAGATGGTTGTATTCAGCGGGTCACTGACCTGCAGACCGGCTAGGTCGAGATTCTCAGTCCCGCTCGCGGCGAGAGACCGGCCCTTAGAGTCATAGACGCGATCGATCTGTCCGGCTCCGGTGCCGCTCAGGAGATTGGCGATCAGGCCCCAGTTGATTGGGTAGCTTGCGCCGTTGGCCTGGTCCAGCAGGCCCTTGATGTACGTTTCGACGTTTGCGTAGAGCGACATGAGAAATCCTCAGTAGAAGACGCGGTAGGGAAAGAGCAGCGACTCGACGCCCATCGGGAGTTCCGACGGCGACTGGCCGACGATCACGGCCTCGCGGTTCTCGTAGAAGTGGCCGACCAGAAGCAGGATCGCCGCGCGGATCGGCTCGGGGATCTGGGTGTAGCCGGCGACGTAGGTCACGACGATGGTTCGCGCCTGGTCGCGTACCGCGGGCCAGGTCACGCCATAGGCGCGCTCGATGACTCCTTGATGCGCTGTCGTGTCGACCCGGTACTGATCGGCCGCGAGCGTCTGCGTCGCGCCGTTCGTGTCGGAATAAGTGATAGAGGTAACCGACTGCAGAGGCGGACGCGGCAACGTGATGCGATCGCACGGCCATCCGCCGTCTATCGTGAACTGCAGCGTCTGCGTGGCGAGCGCGCGGTCGAGATAGGTCTCGGCATGGGTGCGGGCCGCCATGATGTAGCCAGCGAGCAGTCCGTCTTCTTCTGTACCGTAGATGCGGCAGTGCGCCTTCGCCTCCGCAAGCGAGACCGGATCGGCTGTCGGCGGCGTGACGACGGTCAGGCCCACGGTCAGCCCTTCGCCTTGTTCTCGGGCGCGGCCTTCTTCGCCTTGCCTTCCGGCTGGTCAGCCGGAGCGGCCCAGCCTTCTGATGTGGCTACCGCGATCAGTTCGGGATCGTCCGCTTCGACGACGGAACCTTCGGAGTACTCTCGAACCTCCACGCCGCGGTGCGCGAACAGGAAGGTCGACTTGATCTTTAGCTTCATGGGTGTCCCCTAAACGACGGCGGGGGCCCCGTGGCCCCCGCCGTCTGCTTCGTTTGCGCCTGGATCAGGTCGTCGCGATCTTCAGAAGCTTGATCGCCTGGGTGTTGCGCAGCTTGCCGCCCACCCGCTTGCGGACGTAGAACTTCACGAAGCCGGGGCTCGTGATCTCATCCCTGGTCATCCGCATCCCGACGCGATCCGCGATCAGGTAGCCCTCGCGGAAGTCGCCAAACGCCACCGGGAAGGCGTTCGCAGCCACCGCCGGCATGTCCTCGGCCTCGGTGATCCCGTACCCCATGAAGGTGTCGGGCTGGCCGGCCACCAGCGACGGCTGCCACAGGTACTGATTCTGCGAATCCTTGTACTTGCGCATGGCCGCGAGGATCAGCTTGCTCGTCACCCAGCGAGCGTTCGCGCGGTAGCGAGCCCGCAGCGCGTAGATGACGTCGTAGAAAACGTCCGCGCTGGTGGGCATCGCCGCGGCCTGACCCGACGGGATGTACTGCAGCGTACCGAACGCACGGCTCGCGTCCACGGTCGACACAGGAGCCGGGCCGGACAGGAAGCCGGTCGGCTTGTTGGTGCCGTTGCCGCTGACGAACGCCGTGCCCTCGCCCTGCGCGATCGCCTCGGCCGCCGAACTGATCAGCCAGTTCTCGACGTCGAAGAAGAGGTCGTCGAGCGACTCCTCCGAGGCCTGCGGCTTCGCCGACGCAGTGCCGAAGGTCGGCGCCACCTCGGCGAGGTCCGGGGTGTTCGTCTGGTTGCGGGTACCGGCCTCCGCGACCCACTCGAACGCCGCGCCGTTGACGTCGAAGAGCTCCTTGTAGTCCGGGCTGCCGACGGTGCGGACGGTGGCGATCTGGCGGATCGGGGAGATGTCGACCGAGAGACGCGCGATCGCGCGCTCGATCACCTCGGGCAGCGCGAAGCCGCCCGCCGAGCCGGTCGAGGTGACCGTCTGGGCCGCGCGGGACTCGAAGCCATCGTCGTCACGGCGGGCACCTGCCTCGACCTTGCGCAGCTCGCGAGCGCGGAGCTGGAGGGCCGTGCGGCGCTCCGGGTCGCCGGGGTTGCGCACCCAGTGCAGGAAGGCCGACTTGTAGGCCTCGGCTTCCTGCGACGGGCGCTCGCCGCTGGCGCCGCCTTGCACGCCCGGGCGCGCGAGCTTCGTCTCGACCTTCTCGAGGCGGGACTTCGCCTCGTTCAGGCCGTCGATCGCCTGGTCGATCCGAGCGAGCTTCGCATCGAGGTCGGCCGTGCCCTTGCCGGCCTTGATCGCCTCGAGGCGCTGGTCGTTCGTCTTCTTGTACTCGTCGAAGGCGCCGGCGATCTTGTCGAGCGCCTCGGCGACCGAGGACAGGGTCGGGGTGTCGCGACGCTCGTAGAGCGCCACGAGGGCGCCGGCCAGAACCAGGCGCGAGCGGAAAGCCGCGAAGTCGCGGGTCATGGTGTTCATTCTGAAATCCTCGTCATGTGGTTAGGGAATCGAGCAGCCGCTGGGCGGCCTTAATCGCGTGCGCGGTCGATTCCGCGGCCTCTCGCCGCTCCTCTCCCATGCGCATGACGCGCGAGACGAATCCCGTCGCGTCAGCCTTGCTGAATCCTGCCTCGCGCAGGATTCGCTCTGCATCCTTTGGCGTTACGGCCTCGTCGGCTGCGGCCTTCACGTTCGTGACGCGCGCCTTCGAGTTCGCCGGGAAGGTCACAAGCGACACCTCCCATAGATCGATCTCGGTCAGCGTGCGGACCTCGCTCTCGCGATCGTAGGTCCACTGTTTCGAGACGAAGCCGATCGAGAGGCCATTCAGCGCGCCGAGCTTCAGCAGCGAATGTGCCTCCTTGCCGCGAACCGTGTCGAGCGCGAGCCGGCCCTTCACTCGCAGGCCCTTCTCGTCCTCGACCATCTCGGACCAGACGCCGATCGGTTCGTCAGCGTCGTGCTGCCAAAGCATCGCCGGCATGGTTCCCGCGGCCTTGTGGTCCTTCAGCGACCCGACGAAGGCGCCGGACGCTATCACGTCGTCATAGTCGTCCCGCACGCCGAAGACCGAGCCATAGCCCTCGATCGTGCCGTCGTCCGAGACGGCCCGGATCTCGAGCGCGACCGAGCGAACCTCGCGCGCCGTGCCGGCGTCACGCTGCTGGATCTGCTGGCGGGTCTTGTGCATTGCCTGGGTTCCCATTGCCGGTGTTCATGTTGAGCGGCGTCAGCGGTTCGTCGAGGCCTGGCAGCGGATCCTTGCCTTCCTCGTCGCGCACCTCGTTACGGGTGTAGATACCGAGCTCGACCATCGTGCGCGCCCAGGCTGCGCGATCGTTCATCGATCCGGACAGCAGGTAGCGAACATCGAACTCCGCGAAGAGCGGCCCCGATCCGTCGAGCAGCATCTCGTCGATTCGCTGCGTCCATGCCCGGTGCCACGGCGCGAGCGTGTGCTTGACGTGCGCGCCGAAGAAGGCCTCGGTGCTGGCGAACGTCGAGGACTTGTCCGAGTGCCCGACCATGATCGGAAAGACGCCATATCCGCGGCATATTTCTTCAACCTGGAATCGTCGAGTTTCCAAGTGCTGCGCGTCGACGCCGCTAATAGCCGTCGAGATCCACTTCGCCGATCGGTCGAGCAATAGGGGCGTGCCTGCCTTGTCAGGCCCCGACCGGGTCTTGATCCATGTCGAGAGCCGCTCGTACTGTTCCGGTGCCAAATTGCCCTCGACCGAGTACACCCCGGTCGGGCGCATCCCGTTTGCGTGCATGGCGGCCTGGCTGCGCTCGGTTGCCATCGCGAGCCCGACCGCGCTGCGCGCCAGCACGACGGCGTCGAGGCTGTTCACCCAATCCCACTGCACGCCTTGCAGTACGAAAACCTCGTCCGGGGTGAACTCCCCGATCAGTCCGAAGTCGTCCCAGCACCGATATCGGACCTCGTAGCGTGCTATGTGCCGAACATCCCAGCGGCCCGGCGCGACGGGGATCAATTCGGTGACGCGGCGATTCGCGCCGCGCACCTTGATCGACAGACCTGCGCCGGCCAGCGCCGCGTGCAGCGTCATCATCCGGCGCCACTCGAAGGAGGTCTGCCACTCGTTCGGCCGGCGAGATAGGAGACGATACTCCGGGATGTTCTCGGCGCGCTCGCGGGTGCGGTCTGCCTTGTACCGGAACACCTCGAGGCCTGGCGTGGCGCAGCCGTCCGCGATCACCTTCACGCAGGCGAGCACCGTCGAGACCTGCAGGGCGGTTTTCGGCGTCACCGCGACACCCGCGACCATTCCGCCGCCGCCGCCGCCATCGATAAGCGAGGCGATCTGATCGTAGGTCAGTTCTGCGGCCTTTTTCTCGCGGCCGAATATGCGATAGAGCCAGCCCATTATCCCGCCTGATCCCAGAATGACGACGTCGATTGACTGACCATCGCCCGCCCGAGCGCGGTGATCGCGGCGATCACGCCGTCGATCTTGTTCTCGGGCCGCTCCTTGCGCGGATAGATGTTTTCCTTCGCGTCTGTGTGACAGACGACGTTCGATACCATCCACGTCAAGACGGGATCTCCGTTGTGATGAAGACGCCCCGACCGAGCCAGGGCGTCGAGCTCTTTCATGGGCGCCGAGAAATTGCCGACCGTGTTCCGGAACTCGACCGTCGTCGCGCCGTTGGCCTGCAGGCGCTGCGCGAGCTGCGTCGCCTGCCAGGGGTCATAGGCCACTTCGGCGACCTGGTGCGCACTCGAGATCGCCAGCACGTCGTCCTCGACGGCCTGGAAGTCGAGCACGTCGCCCGGGGTGACCGTGACCAGGTCCTGCGTCGCCCAGCCGCGGTACTGGCTATTCCGGCCGTCGTCGATCGCCTGCTCCGGCAGGAAGTACCGGCCGAACAGGTAGTAATGCGCCTGCCCGTCGATCACCTTCGGGAAGATCGCGACGCGCGCGGCCATGTCGGTCTTGCTCGCGAGGTCTAGCCCGATGTAACAGGGCTCTCCCGCGAACCGCTCGATCGTCAGGTCGGGGTCCGCGCATCGGTCCCACGCCCGCATGTCCATCCAGGCCTGATCGGCGTTTACCCAGACGTCGAGGTGCTTCGTCTTGAAGTTCGCCTGGGCCGCCGGCATCTGCATCGCCTTCGCGGCGAGCTGCGCCACGACGTCGGGCTGCACACTGACGCCCCAGTTCGGATTCGCCTTGCGCCACGACGTCTCGTCGGTCCAGTCGTCGCCGTCGTCGATCGTGTAGATGATCCCGAAGTGCGACTCGTCCTCGATCACGCCCGACAGGACCTTCGTCGTGTAGGTGCGCAACTCGTAGCAAATCCCCGCCCGATCGCTGCCCGCGGTCGTGATCGACCAGAGCATCGACTGCGGGCGCTTGCCGGTGCCGGTCTCGAGCACGTCATAGACCTCGCGGGTCTTGTGCGCGTGCAGTTCGTCGACCGCGGCGAAGTGAATGTTCAGGCCGTCGAGCGAGTTCGAATCCGACGCGAGCGCCGTGAACTTAGAAGCCGTCGAACTCTGCACGATGTCGTGCGCCAGCACCTCGACGCCGAGTTCGCGGCAGAGTTCCGGCCGCCGCCGCGCCATCGCCTGCGCGTCCTTGAACACGATCCGCGCCTGGTCGCGCGTGGTGGCGGCCGAGTACACCTCGGCGCCGCCCTCGCCGTCCGCGAAGGCCGCCTTCAGGCCGACGCCCGAGGACAGGGTCGACTTCGCGTTACCGCGCGGGACCTCGATGTAAACCCGCCGGAATCGCCGCGTCCCCGTCGACCGCTTCCGCCATCCGAAGACCGTGGTCAGGATGAAACACTGCCAGCCCTCGAGGCGGATGTTCTGACCCGCGAGCGGTCCCTTGATGTGCGGCAGTTCCTCTGCGAACTCGCACCACTCGCCGGCCTCTTCCTCGTCGAAGAGGTACGGGCCCGAGGTCGCCCAGGTCCGCAAGTTCCGCCGCTGTCGCTCGACCGCCTGCTTCACGAACTTGCAGGCCGGGATAGTCCCCGCCTTGACCGCGTCCATATAGGCCAGGGCGCGGACTACGTAGCGGTTAGTGAACTGGGGACGGATCCTTCCGGGCTGCGCTGACTTTCGCCGCGAACTTCGAGAAGGGGCTGGCTTGCTTTTCCTTGGGGGCATGAACCTTCGATGCATCCGAGGGCGTCATGCCCATCCGTGAGAGACAAGTCACCAGCAGCGCGCGATTCGCGCTCGACATCCCGACCGCGTCCGTCCGCTCTTCGTGCTTCAGCAGACAAGCCGTCTCAACCAGCCAGCGGTCACGGATCCGAAGCACGCCCAGCGGAGCGATGTCGGCGAGCTCGAACCAGATCGCCTTCAGGTCTTCAGACCAGCCCGGCGGCGGTTCCCCGAGCGGCCCGGCCGTCTCCGGATCCTTCCGGCGCCGCTGAGGATTCTTTCGAAACGCCCCGCGCAGTTCCAGATCTGCGGTCGGCTTCCTCGGACGTGCCATCAGGCGGTTTCCATTTTGGGGACACGCAAATTCGAG
>Ga0268298_10002068_pt1 | contig 22516 bp, 26 predicted proteins | sample WWTPWeurt_MetaG_FD_194462 | JGI IMG/M metagenome (GOLD analysis project Ga0268298, IMG submission 194462) | Activated sludge microbial communities from WWTP in Nijmegen, Gelderland, Netherland - WWTP Weurt | ecosystem: Engineered > WWTP > Aerobic digester > Activated sludge | place... | reverse complement strand
GACGATCTGCGCTTCACCGCGCCGCTCACCGCCATCACCGCCGCCGTGGTGGGCGTGATCGCCAACCTGGCGCTGTTCTTCGGCTGGCATGTGTGGTGGCCGCAGGGCTGGGGCGGGCCGTTCGACGCCGCCTCCGCCGCGCTCACCGTGCTGGCGGCCGTGGCCCTGCTGCGCTTCAAGCGCGGCGTGATCGAGGTCATCGTGGTGTCGGCCCTCATCGGGCTGGCGCTGTCCCTGCTGCGCTGAAACGCCATCGAAGGAGCTCTCTCATGAACACCCTCACCGTCACCGGCCTGCAAGCCCTGCAAGCCTCCGGCAGCCCCTTCGAGCTGATCGACGTGCGCCGCGCCGCGGCCCGCCGCCAGCAGGGTGGTGACATCCACGGCAGCCGCTGGCTCGACCCGGAGCAGGTGCTGCGCTGGAAGGATGAATTGCCCACAGGCCCTCGCCGCGTGGTCTATTGCGCGCACGGCCACGAGATCAGCCAGGGCATCGCCGCCATGCTCTGCGCCATGGGCCACGAGGCGCTCACGCTCGAAGGCGGCTACACGGCCTGGCAGCGTGCGGGCGCGCCCATCTCAACGCTGCCCGCGCGCAGCCGCTGGGTCACCCGCGAGCGGCCCAAGATCGACCGCATCGCCTGCCCCTGGCTGATCACCCGTTTCATCGATGCGCAGGCCGAGTTCCTGTACGTGCCGGCCGAGCAGGTGCTGGCGGTGGCCGAGCGCGAAGGCGCCACGCCCTACGACATCCCCGGCGTGGCGCTCTCGCACGTGGGCGAGCGCTGCAGCTTCGATGCCTTCATCGATCGCTACCAGCTGGCCGACGCGCCCTTGCAGCACCTGGCCCTCATCGTGCGCGGCGCCGACACCGACCGCCACGATCTCGCGCCGCAATGTGCGGGCCTGCTGGCCGTGTCGCTGGGCCTGTCGGCGCAGTACGCCGATGACCAGGCCTGCGTGAAGCACGGCATGGTGGTCTACGACGCGCTCTATGCCTGGTGCCGCTCGGCAACGAACGAAACACACCAATGGAAGTTGCCAGAAACCTCACGTTGATCCCAAGCCGCGGGCCTTGAGGCCGCCCCTACAATCGCCCGCCATGTCGCCGCTGCGCCGCCACCACCGCCTTGCCACCTGGGTGACCCTGTTCACCCTGGTGTTGACGCTGTTGGCGCCCACGGTGTCGCGCGCCATGGCCTTCGTGCAAGGCGAAGTGGCGCCTTGGGGCGTGATCTGCTCGGTCAATGATCAGCAGCCGAATGAGCACAGCACCAACCCGACTGGCCCAGTCGCGCATGTGCTCGATCATTGCCCTTTCTGCTCGCTGCAAAGCGATACCACGGGCCTGCCGCCGGCTCCCTTGGCCGTTGTGGCGCCTGCGGCATTGGCGCACGCCATGCCCGCGCTGTTTCTGCAGGCACCACGCACGCTGCATGCGTGGTCCTCTGCGCAAGCCCGCGCCCCTCCCCTGTCCTGCTGATCGCTGCCGCCGGCTGAGTTGACGCAGCGCCCTGTGCGCTGTGCGCATCGGTCCTTGTTTCGCGCCCACCTTGGCCACGCCCTGCGCTGCGTGCCGCAGGCGTTTGGCGCGATTCCAGACCGCGCTCTGGCGCAGCGCACCCCTGCTTGCCCTCCAAGCCCGAACCCTCTTTCGCCCAACGCTCAAAACGAGCGGATTGGGCCTGGCTCCGCACCACCAACATTCCGAAGCACTCCCATGCAACACATCAACACCCCCAAATTGCTCGCCCTGACCATTGCCAGCGCTGCCGCCCTGGCCGCCTGTGGCGGCGGCTCTGAAGACACCACCCCGCGCCAGCTCAGCCTGGACTTTGCAGCCTACGCCGGCACCACCCCCGTGAAATGCGGCACCGCGGTCGCCGGACTGGGCAGTGGCGCCGTCGAGGCGCAACTCAAGGACCTGCGCTTCTACGTGTCCAACGTGCGCCTGGTTCGCGCCGACGGCACCGATGTGGCACTGACGCTCACCGCCAATGACGACTGGAACCTCACCAAGGGCACCGACAGCGTCACCCTGATCGATCTGGAGGACGCCACCGGCTCGTGCGCTGGCGGCACCACCGCCACCAACCCGTCGGTGAAGGGCACCGTGCCCGCGGGCGACTACGTGGGCCTGAAGCTCACCTTGGGCGTGCCCTTCGCACTCAACCACAGCGACTACGCCACGGCCACCAAGCCGCTGGACGTGGGCGCCATGGCCTGGAGCTGGCAGTCAGGCCGCAAGTTCGCCAAGATCGAGGTCACCGACCCGGCCGGCGCCACCGGCACCTGGACGGCCAAGACCTTCAACGTGCACCTCGGCTCCACCGGCTGCACCGGCAACCCGGCCAGCGGCGAGACGGTCAAGTGCCTGGCACCCAACCGATCTGAAGTCGCCATCGCAGCCTTCAACCCGTCCACGCAGAAGCTGGCTGTCGACATCAAGGCTCTGCTGGCCGACACCAACGTCACCATCAACCAGGCCGGTGCGGCGGGCTGCATGTCGGGCGGCACCGACCCCGAGTGCCTGAACGTCTTCAAGGCCTTGGGTGTGGACTGGAAGGCCGACGGCACCGGCAGCGGCCTGCCGCTGAACAGCGGCTCCGCGCAGACCATGATCAAGTGCATCGCAAAATGAAGCAGCGGCGACCGAGCCGGCACCCCGCGCTCGGCGCCGTCGGCGTCACCCTGCTCGCAGGGCTGACGCTGCTGGCGTCTTGCGGCGGTGGCGGCACCACACTGCTTGAAACGCGCCCCAGCTCCGACGGCTGGGCCTGGGCGCTGCCCGCCAACTTCCCGACACCCAAGGTACCGGCCGACAACGCCATGTCGGCCGCCAAGGTCGAGCTCGGCCGCTTCCTCTTCTACGACATCCGTCTGTCGGGCAATGGCAAGCAGAGCTGCGGCAGCTGCCACCTGCAGGACAAGGCCTTCACCGACGGCCGCGGCCAGGCCATCGGCTCGACCGGCGAGCAGACCCCGCGCAGCTCACAGCACCTGGGCAATGTGGCCTACAACGCTACGCTGACCTGGGCCAACCCGTCCCTGGTGACGCTGGAGCGGCAGATGGAGACGCCGCTGTTCGGCGAGAACCCCGTCGAAATGGGCGTCAACGACAGCAAAAAGGCCGCGGTCTTGAAGCGCCTGGCCGACGACAGCGCCTACACGGCCCGGTTTGCGGCCTCGTTTCCGGGCGATCCCGCGCCTGTCAGCTGGGGAAACACCATCAAGGCGATTTCCGCCTTCCAGAGGACGCTCATTTCAGGCGGCAGCAAGTACGACCGCTACCTGCAGGGCAAGGAGCTGCTCGGTGCGTCGGAGGAGCGCGGCATGAACCTTTTCTTTGGTGAAAAGGCCGAATGCTTCCACTGCCACGGCAGCTTCAACTTCAACGACCAGATCGTGCACGCCGCCAGCCGCATCGTCGAGACGCCCGTGCACAACACCGGCCTGTACAACATCGACGGCAAGGGCGGCTTTCCCGAGCCCAACCGCGGCGTTTTCGAGCTCACGGCCAAGGCCGATGACATGGGCAAGTTCCGCGCGCCCAGCCTGCGCAATGTGGAGGTCACGGCGCCCTACATGCACGACGGCAGCATCGCCACGCTGTCCGACGTGCTGCGCTTCTATGCCGCCGGCGGGCGCGTCATTGCGTCGGGGCCCCACGCCGGGGACGGCCGCGCCAATCCCTACAAGAGCGATCTGATCAGCCGCATCGACCTCTCCGAACAGGAGCAGGTCGACATCATTGCCTTTCTCAAGACCCTCACCGACCATGCATTCCTCACTGACCCGCGCTTTGCAGACCCGTTCGCCAAGCGCTGAGCCACGCGGTCGGCTGCGCCCAGGCCGAAACCTCGCTTCGCTGGCCTGTGCCGCACTGTGCTTCACGATGACGGGCGCGGCCCGGGCCCACGAGCCCGGCGAGATGCAGTTGCCCGACATGCCCGGCTGGCGCCTCGGCGCGGCGGCTGCGCTGGTGGCCAATCACGCCGATGACACCTGGCCCACGCCACGGTGGCCGGGCGTGATGGTGCTGGGCCGATCACCCAATGCACTGGGCGACAGCGTGCGCCTGGAGCACGCGGTGCTCGAGGCGGCAGCACGCGTCAATTCACGCGTAGGGGCCATGGTGGCCATCGGATTTCACGACCGCGAGGCAGCCCATGTGGAGACTGCGCGGCTCGAATCCGATTGGTCTACGGCCTCAGGGCGCTGGATCTTGGGCGCCGGGCGCGACACCGTGCGCATGGGCACCACCATCGATCGCGCCGGCCACCTCGACCGCTTCAATCAGGCTCCGCTGGCCAAGCGCGCGGTGCTCAATGACCTGTGGACCGACGATGGCCTCACGCTGGCCTGGCAGCCGGCCGACGAGACCTGGCTGCAGCGCGTCGAGGCCGGTGTGTGGCGAGGGCGTGCATTCCCGGGCGGGCCGGGCGGCTCGGCGGTGCCCACCATGCACTTGCAGGCGGGCTGGGGCCATGTCACCGCCCACGCCTTCGTGGGCCACCTGCGGCCACAGGGGCGTGGCGCGGCCGTGGCTTCGATCGGCGCAGCCGGCCACAGCCATGCGGTGCCCGACTGCCGCCTGAGCCTGAAGCAGGTGGTGTGCTTTGACGGCCAAAGCGATGTGGCCAGCGCCAGCCTGCAATGGGCCAGCGACGATGAGCGCTGGACGCTCAGCGCCGCAGCGCTTGGCCGGCAGGACCGCGGCACGCTCTACTCCAGCAGCGGTGACGCGGCTTACCGAGCCAACATCAGTGGCGTGTGGGCCGATGTCGTCTGGCGAGCCACACCGGACTGGACACTGGCCCTGCGGCCGGAGCGCCTGACGCCCAAGGTCACCCTGAACGGTGTGGGCACCGCGCTGCTGGCGCGCGAGGGCGGCCTGCTGGACGCTGCGCCGGTGACGCGCATCACCCTGGCTCTGAGCCACACGCTGCGCGCAAACCTGAGCCTCTCACTCGAGGCAGGGCAGGAGCGGCAGGCCGGCAGCCGCGTCAACCAGGCCAGCCTGCGCCTGGTGTGGCAGGCGCCTGAGATGTTGAACGGGCGTTGGTGACCGATGCGCCGCAACCGAGGCCCCCAATGACACACCTCAGTCAAACTGACCTGGGCACCGAGCCCATACAACTGGCCGCCGGCGAGCGCCTCTGCGAAGCAGGCTCTCAAGATGGCCTGGGCTGGCAGCTGCTCTCCGGCGCGCTGCGGCTGGACCAGGGCGGCCCGGGCCGCGAGCGGCTGGTGCAGCTTGCGCTGCCCGGTGACCTGGTGGGGCTGGAGCCCTTGTGCGGTCTCCCGCGCCAAGTCTCCGCCATCGCGCTCGTGGATTGCTGCGTTCGAGAGCTGCTGCCATCCGAGGCTGGCCAAGATGGCGCCCTGGCCAGATTGCTGGCCACCGCCCTGACCCAGCAATGGCAACGTGCCGCCGACATGACCGGCCTGCGCACGGGGCCGACGCCCGAGCGCGTGCGCCGGCTGATGCTCATGCTGCAATCAAAGCCAGGTGACGATGCCGACGCGGACCCCCTGCCGGCGGGGCACCCGCATGCACTGCCCCGAATCAAGGACATCGCCGCCTTGGTGGACAGCGCGCACGAAACCGTCTCGCGCATCCTCAGCGGCCTGCGGCGGCTGCAGGTGCTGGATGAGCGGCACACCCAGTTTGCGCGCTTTGATCGCCAACGCCTGGACGAATTCCAATTGCCCAAAGGCATGACGCGGAGCAGCCCCTGGGCGCGTGCTCCGCATCTCCCCGCGTCCACTGCGGACGGCTAAACTTTACGTCTGTGGCGCAGGGCAAGCCGCCACGCACGAGCAGTCCATTCAACGCCTGCCAGCCTAAAAAGAGAAAGCAACATGCACCCTATCCGTCACATCGCCCTCGCAGCCCTCGTGCTTGCAGTTAGCGCAGCGCAAGCCCAAACCACCGTCAAGGAGCCCTGGGTTCGCGGCACCGTCGCGCAACAGAAGGCCACCGGTGCTTTCATGCACCTCACGTCCGCGCAAGGCGGCAAGCTGGTGTCTGCGTCGTCGCCCTCGGCTGGCGTGGTCGAGATCCATGAGATGGCCATGGAAGGCTCGACGATGAAGATGCGCGCCATCCCCGGCCTCGATCTGCCCGCGGGCAAGTCGGTGGAGCTCAAGCCCGGTGGCTATCACGTGATGCTGATGGACCTGAAGGCCCCGCTGAAAGAAGGCGATTCGGTGCCCATCACCCTGGTGGTGGAAGGCAAGGACGGCAAGAAGGAGTCGATTGAAGTGAAGGCGCCGGTCAAGGCGCTCGGCGACGCCAAGGGCGGCAAGAAGCCCTGATGTGCAGTGGTTCACGGTGGCCGATCGGCCACCGTGACGACTTGTACTTTAGTATTGATGGGTGTCAACCTATCGCCGCTACCGCCGCGCACTGACCTGGATCGCCCTGCTGGCCATGGCGGCCTTGTCCTTGTTGCCGACGCTCTCGCACGCGTTGGCATCAAGCAGCGGGCCATCGCCCTGGAACGAGATCTGCACTGCGCAGGGCATGACCTCCATGGCCGATGCGGGCAGCCCCGGCGAATCCGGTCAGAAGCCGTCCAGCGATCCGTCCCTCGGCAAGTTCGAGCACTGCGCGTTTTGCGGTATCGGCGCCGGCCACCTGGCGCCGCCGACGACCACCCGTGTGGATCTCGGCGCGCCTGAGTTGAGCAACGCGCTCCCCGCGCTCTTTCTGCAGGCGCCCTACCCGCTGTTTGCGTGGTGGTCGGCACAGCCTCGCGCACCACCGCCTTTGTCCTGATCCGTTCAGCCCGCACGTGGGTCGGCACCCTGCCCGACCCGGCTGCGATCAAGACATACGCCTCGGCAATTTCGCCCGCCGCCCACACCGCGGCGTCTGAGGCATGCGCACACCCTTCGCGGGTGTGCGTGAAAAAGGCCTTCGCCATGAAACACCCACTCTTCAGCGCGCAGCGCACCGCGCTGGCCACTGCCGCGCTGTGCGCCCTGTCCTCCCACGCCGCCGCGACCGACTCACCCGGCGCGCTCGCGGCAGCCGCAGCCGAAAGCACCATCATCGTCACCGGCCAGAAGGCCGCGCCCGTCACGCCCCTGCCCAGCACCGTCGAGATGGTGAGCGCCACGCAGATCAGCGAGAGCATCAACACCGTCACTGCCGCGGGTGCGCTGCAATACCTGCCCAGCACCCACGTGCGCGAGCGCTACATCGGCGACCGCAACGGCATCCTGGTGATGCGCGTGAACGGCTCCACCTCCAGCGCGCAGACCACCGTGTATGCCGACGGCCTGCTGCTGTCCAACTTCCTCAACAACAGCTTCAGCACGGCGCCACGCTGGGGCATGGTCTCGCCCGAGGAGATCAGCCACATCGAGACGATCTACGGTCCTTTCTCTGCCCTCTACCCCGGCAACTCGGCGGGCGGCGTGGTGCGCATGAACACGCGCACGCCCACCAAGTTTGAAGCCCACGTCAAGCTCGACCTGTTTGGCCAGCACTACAAGGAGTACGGCACCAGCGACAGCTTCACCGGCGGCCACGCCAGCGCCTCGCTGGGCAATGCCGTGAACGGCTGGTTCTACTGGCTCGCGGCCGACCACCTGGACAACCACGGCCACCCGCAGACCTTTGGCAACACCACCGCCAAGACCGGCGCGCCGGCCGCGGCCGGCAGCTTCACCGTGATGGACGGCGCCAATGTCTACCGCGACATCGACACCGCCGGCAAGCCGCGCATGATCGTCAGCTCCACCGGCATCGACCATACGGTGCAGGACATCGCCAAGCTGAAGCTGGGCTACCGCATCACGCCCGCGCTCACCGCGAGCTACACACTGGGCATCTGGCAGAACCAGTCCGAGGGCAGCGTGGACAGCTACCTGCGCGACGCCAAGGGCAACGTGGTGTGGAACGCCGGCCCCAGCTTTGCCAACCCGTTCAAGTTCGTGCGCATCGATGGCAAGGATTACACCGTGTCCAACGCCGCGCCCAGCCGCAGCCGCAGTGAGCACTGGATGCATGGCCTGAACCTCAAGACCAACACCGGCGGTGCCTGGGATTGGGAGCTCATCGCCAGCCTCTACGACCAGAAGAAGGACCTGTCGCGCTCGGCGGTGCCCACCAATGGCCTCGATTCCGGCTTGGGCGATGTGCACCCCGGCGGCCAGCTCACCGACGCCGCCGGCACCGGCTGGCACAACCTCGATCTGCGCGGCACCTGGCGCCTGGGCGCGCACACCGTGGACGCCGGCCTTCACCATGATCGCTATCAGCTGAAGTCAGTGACCTACGGCACCGCGGCCGCCCCGATCACCGATTGGCTGAGCAGCGACAGCGGCACGCTCAACACCAATTCCTACGGCAAGACGCAAACCGAGGCGCTGTATCTGCAGGACGCCTGGCAGATCGCCCCCGCCTGGCTGCTGGTGGCCGGCGGCCGGCAGGAGCGCTGGAAAGCCTTCGACGGCAGCAACTACAACGCGGGCAATGCCGCACCCAACCCCAAGAACCTGGTCTACGGCGACCGCGCCCAATCCAACTTCTCGCCCAAGCTCGCGCTGTCGTACCAGGCCTCACCCACGTTGGCGCTGCGCGCCTCGCTGGGCAAGGGCGTGCGCTACCCCACGGTGGCCGAGATGTTCCAGACCTTCAACGGCCCCAACAACATCCGCACCAACGATCCGAACCTCAAGCCCGAGCAGGTGAACTCGCAGGAGTGGGTCGTGCAACAGCAACTGCCCAACGGACTGCTGCGCGGCTCGTTCTTCTACGAGGACAAGCGTGATGCACTGATCTCGCAGACCGACGTCACCGTCACGCCCAACATCAGCAGCATCCAGAACGTGGACAAGCTGCGCACGCAGGGCGTCGAGGTGGCCTGGCAGCTCGGCGACGTGGGCCTGCGCGGCCTGGATCTGCAGGGCAGCCTCACCTACGCGCACTCGATCATCGTGCGCAACGCCAAGAACCCGGGGCTCGAAGGCACGGTGCAGCCGCGCATCCCCGACTGGCGTGCCACGCTGGTGGGCACCTGGCACGCGTCCGACGTGTGGTCGGCCAGCTTGTCGTACCGCTTCAGTGGCCGGCAGCACAACGGCTTGTTCAACACCGCGATCGGCGCCTACAACGACCCCAACCCCAACGTGTACGGCGCCGTCAGCCACTACAGCGTGTTCGATGCCAAGCTGCTGTACAAGATCAATCGGCAGTGGAGCAGCTCGGTGGGCATCAACAACATCGGCAACTTCAAGTACTACGTCAACCCCAACCCCTATCCTCAGCGCACGCTGTTCGCGAGCCTGAAGTACGACCTGTGATGGCCGCGCACACCACCACCATGAGCCACCCAATGAACCGCATCACCCGCGCCTCGCGTTGGCCGGCATTGGCCCTGGGCCTGGCGCTGGCCTTCTGCGCCGGCGCCCAGCAACATGCCGGCCAGCATGCACCTGCCCCCGCCAAGAAGCGCCCGCCGCCCTTGGCCATGGGCGCAGCGATCGCGCCCTCGGGCGAGCTGTGGATCGCGGGGCTGGACGCCGAGCAGCGCCTGTTCGTGCAGACCAGCACCGACGAGGGCAAGACCTGGGGCCCGCCGCGCACGCTGGCCACCGGCAGCGACAAGATCGCCGCCGATGGCGAGAACCGCCCCAAGCTCGCCTTCGGCCCCAAGGGCTACGCGGTGATCACCTACACCGAGCCACTGGCCAGGCCCTACACCGGGCAGATCCGCATGCTGCGCTCGAGCGATGGCGGGCGCAGCTTCTCGGCCCCTTTCACCGTGCACCAGGACCGGCAGCTGATCACCCACCGCTTCGAATCGGTGGCCTTCGATGCACGGGGCACGCTGCACACCTTGTGGATCGACAAGCGCGATCTCGAAGCCCGGATCGCCACCTTGCCGGCCAGCACGCTGGCCGCGTCCGGCCCATCCACCGGCCGCCGCACCAAGCCGGTGGTGGACTATCGCGGCGCAGCGGTCTACCGCAATGAATCCGCGGACGGTGGCGCGAGCTTCGGCCCCGACATCAAGCTCGCCGACCACAGCTGCGAGTGCTGTCGCATCGCCATGGCGCCCGCGCCCGATGGCTCGCTGGTGGCGCTGTGGCGCCATGTCTTCGCGCCCAACCACCGCGACCACGCCTTCGCCCCGGTGGCGGTCCAGGCCGGCAGCGAGCCCGCCCGCGCCACCTTCGACCGCTGGGCCATCGATGCCTGCCCACACCACGGCCCCGGCCTGGCGCCCGCCGCCAGCAGCGGCTACCACGCGGTGTGGTTTGGCGACAAGGCCGGCGAGGCCCGCGTGCGCTATGGTCGCCTCAAGCCCGATGGCACACCCGATGGCGAGCCTCAAGCACTGCCCGACGAGCGCGCCGAGCACGCCGCCATCGCCAGCGCCGGCAGCACCCTGGCCATCGCCTGGCGCAGCTTTGATGGCGAGGCCACGCGCTGGCGCGCCTGGACGTCCACCGACGACGGCCGCCACTTCACGTTGAAGGACCTCGGCCGCACGGCCGCCGACAACGACCACCCCCTGCTCGTGCAGCAGGGCCCCCGCATCCTCGCGCTGTGGCGCACCACCGAAGGGGTACGCGTTGAACGCCTGGCACCTTAAGACATTCGCCGCGCTGGCCTTCGTGGCTGGCCTCGTCGCCCAGCAAGGCATGGCCGCGCCCCGCGCTGTCGAGGCCTTCGACAAGGACAGCTGGGCCGCCCTGCAGTCCGGCCTCAAGCAGCCCGCGGTGGTGGTGTTCAGCACCACCGATTGCGCGCACTGCCCGGCCGTGGTGGACGGCCTGGCGCGCGACATCCGCCAGCGCCAGCTCAAGGCCCAGTTGCTCACCGTGGTGATGGACGCCGCCCCCGGCGAGGACGACGCGGCGCTGCTCAAGCACCCGCACTACGCCCGCGCCAACCGGCTGTTTGCCTTCTCGGGCCAGGCGCCTGCGCTGCGCCATTCGGTCGAGCCCAAGTGGCGCGGCGTGACGCCCTACGTCGTGTTCCTGGCGCCGGGCCAGGCGCCGCGCGCCGTCACCGGGCCGCCGTCCAAGGAGGACGTGCAGAACTGGGCCCGGCTCAGCAGCGCAGCGGCGCAGCGCTGACGACTCCAGCCCTCAGCGACGCCCACGCTTCGGCGGCGGCGGCTCCGGCTGGTGCCCGCCCGGAGGCGCGCTGAACAGCTTGGCCGCGCGGCCCTTCAGCTCGAGCAGCTCGCTCGGCGTGATGCTGTACTTGCGGCCCACCACGTCCACCTCGATGCGGAACTCCACCTCCTTGCTGCCATTGCTCAGCGTGCCGCAGGTGAAGTCGTAGTCCTCGCTCTCGGCCGGGAAGCCATCGAGCTCCAGGTCGTGGTCTTCGTAGCGCACGTTCACGATCTCGCCGCTGGCAAGGTCCAGCGTGCCGGTGCTCTGGACGATGTCGTCGAGCATCTCGTCGTGGATTTTGATCGGCAGTTTCAGGTCCATGGGGAGCGCTTTGACGGCCGTGTGATCGGCCCCGTTGACAGGGCGCGGATGATGCCACACCCGGCTGGGGTGCCCGGCTTGCAGGGTGTCACGACACCAGGTAGTAGGCCGCGGTGGCGCCCAGTTGATCTTGCGCCTTGGCCAGCTCGTCGCGGGCGATCACGCGCAGGTGCACCTCGTCCGGCCCGTCGAACACGCGGAAGGCGCGGCCCCAGGACCACAGCGCCGAGAGCGGCGTGTCGGGCGTCAGGCCCATGGCGCCGAAGACCTGCATGGCGCGATCGAGCACGCGCACCTGCAGCTGCGCGGCCACCAGCTTGATGGCCGACACATCCACCCGCGCGGCCTGGTTGCCGCGCTGGTCCATGCGCCAGGCGGCGTGCAGCACCAGCAGGCGGGCCTGGTCGATCTCCACGCGCGAGTGGCCGATCCAGTCCTGCACGTTCGAGAAATCGGCCACGCGCTTGCCGAAGGCGCGGCGCTCCAGCGCGCGCGCACACATCAGCTCGAGCGCCAGCTCGCACTGGCCGATGGTGCGCATGCAGTGGTGCACGCGGCCCGGCCCCAGGCGCGCCTGGGCCAGCGCAAAGCCCTTGCCCTCCTCGCCCAGCAGGTTGGCAGCCGGCACGCGCACGTTCTTGAAGACCATCTCGCAGTGGCCCTCGGGCGCCAGGTGGTGCATCACCGGGATGTTGCGCACCACGCTCAGGCCGGGCGCGTCCATCGGCACCAGCACCATCGAGTGGCGGTGGTGCTTGTCGGCACCGGGGCCGTCGTCCGACACGCCCATCACGATGGCCAGCTTGCAGTTGGGGTGCGCCGCGCCGGTGATGAACCACTTGCGGCCGTTGATCACCACCTCGTCGCCCTCGCGGGTGACGGTGGTGCGCATGTTGGTGGCGTCCGACGAGGCCACGTCGGGCTCGGACATCGCAAAACACGAGCGGATCTCGCCCTCCAGCAGCGGCAGCAGCCACTGTTGATACTGCTCGGGCGTGGCCGCCAGGTGCAGCAGCTCGATGTTGCCGGTGTCCGGCGCGCTGCAGTTGAACACCTCCGCCGCCCAGGGCAGGCGGCCCATGATCTCGGCCAGCGGCGCGTAATCGAGGTTGCTCAGGCCCACGCCGGGCTCGTGCTCGCGCAGGCCGGGCAGGAACAGGTTCCAGAAGCCGCCCTCCTTGGCCAGCGCCTTCAGCGGCTTGAGCAGCTCCACCGGGTAGGTGCCGCTCTCGGCCTGCCGGTGCCAATCCAGGTTGGCTGGCAGCACATGGCGCTGCATGAAGCGGCGCAGCGCCTCCTGCATCGCGACACTGTCTTCTGAGTATTGAAAGTCCACGGGGCCCGCCCTTCGCTGCCGTCGTTGATGAGGCCGGGCCAGCACGAGGCTCGGGCCCGGTCAATGCCACGCAGTGTGCTGCCAAGACCGCTGCGCCCTTGTTGCCGGGGCGACAGCGCCCGAGGGCCTGGCAAGCCAGCTTGCGTTTGGCTTGATCAAGCGCAAACCTGGCTTGCACCCGGCTGACCGTCCCAGGCCGGCCGCCGCCGCGCCGACATGACATAAATCACCCGCCCACCCTGTGCCAAATTGCCGGGCTCTCGGGACTTACCCTCCCAAGGACAGTAGCGGGCACGGTACTTGAGTCTGTAGGTTCGCATGCAGCCATCGCGCCGATGGTTGACGAACCCAGGAGACACCCGATGGAGACGTTTTACGAGGTGATGCGCCGGCAGGGCATTTCGCGCCGCAGCTTTCTCAAATACTGCTCGCTCACCGCCACCTCGCTGGGCCTCGGGCCGGCCTTCGTGCCGCAGATCGCCCATGCCATGGAGACCAAGCCGCGCACGCCGGTGCTGTGGCTGCACGGGCTCGAATGCACATGCTGCTCGGAGAGCTTCATCCGCAGCGCGCACCCGTTGGCCAAGGACGTGGTGCTGTCGATGATCTCGCTCGACTACGACGACACGCTGATGGCCAGCGCCGGCCACCAGGCCGAGGCCATCCTCGAAGAGATCATGAAGAAGTACAAGGGCAACTACATCCTGGCCGTGGAGGGCAACCCGCCCCTCAACCAGGAAGGCATGAGCTGCATCATCGGCGGCAAGCCCTTCCTCGATCAGCTCAAGCACGTGGCCAAGGATGCCAAGGCCATCATCAGCTGGGGCTCGTGCGCCAGCTGGGGCTGCGTGCAGGCCGCCAAGCCCAACCCGACGCAGGCCACGCCGGTGCACAAGGTGATCACCGACAAGCCCATCATCAAGGTGCCCGGCTGCCCGCCGATCGCCGAGGTGATGACGGGCGTGATCACCTACATGCTCACGTTTGACCGCATCCCCGAGCTCGACCGCCAGGGCCGGCCCAAGATGTTCTACAGCCAGCGCATCCACGACAAGTGCTACCGCCGGCCGCACTTCGACGCGGGCCAGTTCGTCGAGGCCTTCGACGACGAGAGCGCACGCAAGGGCTTCTGCCTCTACAAGATGGGCTGCAAGGGCCCCACCACCTACAACGCCTGCTCCACCGTGCAGTGGAACGAGGGCACCAGCTTCCCGATCAAGGCCGGCCACGGCTGCATCGGCTGCAGCGAGGACGGCTTCTGGGACAAGGGCTCCTTCTACGACCGGCTCGCCAACATCCACCAGTTCGGCGTGGAGGCCAATGCCGACAAGGTGGGTGGCACGGCCGCTGGTGTGGTGGGTGCCGCCGTGGCGGCGCATGCCGCGGTGAGCGCGCTCAAGCGCCTGGGCACCAAGCCCGATGCCACGACGTCGAACTGACGCCGCCCATCCATAACTAAACCAATGAGGTAACACCATGGGCGCTTACGAAACCCAAGGCTTCAAGATGGACGACAGCGGCCGCCGCATCGTCGTCGATCCCGTCACCCGCATCGAAGGCCACATGCGCTGCGAAGTGAACGTGGACAGCAACAACGTGATCCGCAACGCGGTGTCCACCGGCACCATGTGGCGCGGGCTGGAGGTCATCCTCAAGGGCCGCGACCCGCGCGATGCCTGGGCCTTCGTGGAGCGCATCTGCGGCGTGTGCACCGGCTGCCACGCGCTCACCTCGGTGCGCGCGGTGGAGGACGCGCTCGGCATCAAGATCCCCAAGAACGCCCACCTCATCCGCGAGATGATGGCCAAGACGCTGCAGGTGCACGACCACGCGGTGCACTTCTATCACCTGCATGCGCTGGATTGGGTGGACGTGGTGTCGGCGCTCAAGGCCGACCCCAAGAAGACCTCCGATCTGCAGCAGCTGGTGTCGCCGGCGCACCCCATGTCCTCGGCAGGCTACTTCCGCGACATCCAGAACCGATTGAAGAAGTTTGTGGAGAGCGGGCAGCTCGGCCCCTTCATGAACGGCTACTGGGGCAGCAAGGCCTATGTGCTGCCGCCCGAGGCCAACCTGATGGCCGTCACCCACTACCTCGAGGCGCTGGATCTGCAGAAGGAATGGGTGAAGGTGCACACCATCTTCGGCGGCAAGAACCCGCACCCCAACTACCTGGTGGGCGGCGTGCCCTGCGCCATCAACATCGATGGCGACGGTGCGGCCGGCGCGCCCATCAACATGGAGCGCCTGAACTTCGTCGAGGCCCGCATCCGCGAGATGATCGAGTTCAACAACAACGTCTACATCCCCGACGTGTTGGCCATCGGCACCATCTACAAGCAGGCCGGCTGGCTGCACGGCGGGGGCCTGTCGGCCACCAACGTGGCCGACTACGGCACCTACGAGAAGGTGCCCTACGATTTCAGCACCCACCAGCTGCCCGGCGGCGTGATCCTCAATGGCAAGTGGGACGAGATCCACCCCATCGATCCGCGCGATCCCGAGCAGGTGCAGGAGTTCGTCTCGCACAGCTGGTACAAGTACGCCGACGAGACCAAGGGCCTGCACCCCTGGGACGGCGTCACCGAGCCCAACTATGTGCTCGGCCCCAAGGCCAAGGGCACCAGCACCAATATCGAGCAGATCGACGAGGCGGCCAAGTACTCGTGGATTAAGTCGCCGCGCTGGCGCGGCCATGCGGTGGAGGTGGGCCCGCTCTCGCGCTACATCCTGGGCTATGCGCATGCGCTCAAGGGCAACAAGTATTGCCAGCGCGTGAAGGAGCAGGTGGAGTCGTCCGCCGTGGCCATCAACAGCGCCATCCCCAAGGCGCTGGGCCTGCCCGAGACGCAGTACACCGCCAAGCAACTGCTGCCCACCACCATCGGCCGCACCCTGGCCCGCGCACTCGAGAGCCAGTACGCGGCCGAGATGATGATGGACGACTTCAAGGAGCTGGTGGCCAACATCAAGGCCGGTGACCGCACCACCGCCAACGTGGAGAAGTGGGACCCGAGCACCTGGCCCAAGGAGGCCAAGGGCGTGGGCACCGTGGCCGCACCGCGCGGCATGCTGGGCCACTGGGTGAAGATCAAGGACGGCAAGATCGAGAACTACCAGTGCGTGGTGCCCACCACCTGGAACGGCAGCCCGCGCGACACCAAGGGCCAGATCGGCGCCTTCGAGGCCAGCCTGATGAACACGCCCATGGTCAACCCCGAGCAGCCGGTGGAGATCCTGCGCACGCTGCACAGCTTCGACCCCTGCCTGGCCTGCTCCACCCACGTGATGAGCGAAGACGGCCGCGAACTCACCACGGTCAAGGTACGCTGACACACCCCCTTCCATCGGAGAAAAGCCAAGATGAAACGCATCCTCACTGCTGTTCTCGCGCTGTGCAGCGCCACGCTGGCCATGGCGCACACGGGCCATGGCAGCCACGGCCTCGTCGCCGACATGGCGCACCTGCTGTCGCACCTGTTCGAGCTGGACCACATGGCGGCCATGGCCGCGCTGGCCGCGTGGTCGGCGCTCGCCCTGCCGGCGGTGCAGCGCCGCCTGGGGCTCGCCACCCTGGCGCTCAGTGCCCGGGTGCGTGCCCTGCACGCTGCGGGCGGTGTCCTGGGCCTCGTGGGCCTGGTGCTGCTGCTGCGCGCCTGAAGCCTTCATAAAACCATCAGGAGACCGCCCATGTCCGCAGCCACCAGCCAGGATCTGGCCGACGCCACTGGCACTGACCCCAGCGCCATCGCCCATGGCCAGACGATCAAGTCGGTCTACGTCTACGAGGCGCCGGTGCGCGTGTGGCACTGGGTCAACGCCTCGGCCATCATGGTGCTGGCCATCACCGGCTACTTCATCGGCTCGCCGCTGCCCACCATGCCGGGCGAGGCCAGCGCCAATTTCCTGATGGGCTACATCCGCTTTGCGCACTTTGCTGCCGGCTACATGCTGGCGGTGGGCCTGATCGGGCGGCTGTATTGGGCGCTGGTGGGCAACCAGCATGCGCGCGAGCTGTTCACCCTGCCCATCACGCAGGGCGCGTTCTGGCGCGAGGTGGGCGTGATGCTCAAGTGGTATGCCTTCCTCATCCCGCAACCCAACCGCTATGTGGGCCACAACCCGCTGGCGCGCCTGGGCATGGTGTTCGGCTACCTGTTCATCGCCGTGTTCATGGTGTTCACCGGCTTCGCGATGTATGGCGAGGGCACACAGGCCGGCTCGTGGGCCGAGCGCATGTTCGGCTGGGTCATCCCCTTGTTTGGCCAGAGCCAGGACGTGCACACCTGGCACCACCTGGGCATGTGGGGCATGCTGATGTTCATCATCTTCCACATCTATGCCGCCATCCGCGAAGACATCATGGGCCGCCAGAGCCTGATCAGCACCATGATCTCCGGCCACCGCACCTTCAAGCAGTGAGCGCCTGAGCAGTACCGCGCCATGGCCAGCCCCTCGCCCCTCACCCACCCGCCGGGCGTGCCGCTGCGCACGCCCGTGCACCCGGGGCGCTTTCTGGCGCGGCATTACCTGCAGCCACTGGCGCTGTCGCAGAGCGCAGCGGCGCGGCTGCTGGGGGTGTCGCGCCGGCGGCTGCACGAGCTGGTCTCGGCCGAGCGCGGCATGTCGCCGGACACCGCCATCCGCTGCGCCCTGCACTTCGGCCTGCCCACCGCCCACTGGCTGGCGCTGCAGGCCGACTGGGACAGCTATCACGCGTGGAAGGGCCTGCGCCGGCAGGTCACTGCACCGTCCAACTCAGCTCAAGCCGCGCCCCGCGCGCTGGCCTGAGCACCCCTCACTTTCAAGGTTTGCCCGCATGAGCCATCCTGTATCTGCAAGCCCCTGTCACCCCGGTGGTGACACCACTGACACCATCGTGGTGCTCGGCATCGGCAATGTGCTCTGGGCCGACGAGGGCTTTGGCGTGCGCTGCGTCGAGGCGCTGGACCAGCGCTTCGAGTTCGCCCCGCACGTGAGCCTGGTGGACGGCGGCACGCAGGGCCTCTACCTGATCCAGCACGTGCAATCGGCGCGCAAGCTGTTGATCTTCGACGCCATCGACTACGGCCTGCCGGCGGGCACGCTCAAGCTGATCGAGAACGACGAGGTGCCGCGCTTCATGGGCGCCAAGAAGATGAGCCTGCACCAGACCGGCTTCCAGGAGGTGCTGGCCCTGGCCCAGCTCACCGAGAGCTACCCCGAGCAGGTGCTGTTGGTGGGCTGCCAGCCCGAGGAGCTGGAGGACTACGGCGGCAGCCTGCGCCCGCGCATCCGCGAGGCGATGGAAGAGGCGCTGCAACTCGGCCTGGCCGCGCTGCATCGCTGGGGTGCCGACCCGCAGCCGCGCGCGCAGGCGCCGTCCGACGACGAGGCCGTCACCGTGCCCACGCTCTCGCTTGGCGCCTACGAAGCCGGCCGCCCGCCAGAAGCACAAGCCTGCCGCACGGGCGACGAGCGCTTCATGCCACGCCGCCCCACGCCGCGCGCAGGGGCTTGAGCACCATGTGCATCGGCCTGCCCATGCAAGTGATCGCCACCCGCGAGGGCTTTGCCACCGTGCGCGGCCGCGGCGAGCAGCGCGAGGTGCAAACCACGCTCGTCAACGCGGTGCACCCTGGCGACTGGGTGCTGGTCTTCATCGACAGCGCCCGCGAAATCATCGATGCCGCACGCGCCGCCGAAGTGAACGCCACGCTCGACCTGATCGCCGCCGCGATGAGCGGCCAGGCGGGCGCACACGACGACGCCAGCTTCACCCTGCCCTCAGCCATGAGTGCCGAGCAACTGCTGGCCCTCTCGGGTGGCAGCTTCCATCAACCCGACACCCCCAAGGAGCCCGCATGACCGTCGCCGCCCCCCCGCTCACCGAGGCCCCGCTGGTGCAGCGCCTCGTCGACCAGTTCGGCGCCCAATGGGTGAACAGCGACAACCTCGCCGCCTTCCGCAACGGGCCCGGCGACCGCGTGCTCTTCTTCAGCGGCGACCCGGTGCGCTTCCCCGAGTGCATGGACGTGGCCGTCGTGTTGCCCGAGCTGCAAGCCGCCTTCCCCAATCGCTTCGTGGTGGGCGTGGTGCAGCGCGAGCACGAAGACGCCGTGGCCGCGCAGTTTGCCGCCAACCGCTGGCCCTGCCTGGTGTTCCTGCGTGATGGCCAGTACGTCACGCTCGTGGCCGGCATGCTCGACTGGGCTGACTATGTCGATCGCGTGCGCCAGGCCCTGGCCATGCCCACCAGCCGCACGCCGGGCATCGGCATCGCGGTGGTGGGTGCGGGCTCGAACAACGCCAATTCTTGCCATTGATCGCGAGGCCCACCCCATGAGCACCAAGCCCTTCCCCATCCCCGTGGTGCCCTTCGGCCCCGGCAGCCAGGCCGAGGACGAGACGCTGGACTACATCACCATGCCCAGCGGCATGAGCACCTTCCAGGCGCCCATCCTGCCCGAGCCCGAAGAGATCGTGCAGCGCGAGGGCGCCTTGCGCGTGCTGCACGAAGCCCTGGCCGCGTTGGGCAGCGCGGTGGCCGGCGAAGCACCGGCGCCGGTCGTGCTGAACGGCCTCTCGCCCGATGATCTGGCCCTGGTGGCGCAGGTGCTGGGCGAAGGCGAAGTCAGCGCCCAGGTGTTGCCCGCGGACGCTGACACCGGCCCCAGCACCTGGCAACAGGTGCAGATCCAGGAATCGGTGTTCGCCGGCCTGTGGCGCGTGCTCACCGTCACCGCCGACGGCCAGGTGCACGACACGCTGGAGGTGGGCGACTGCCCGCAGGTGCTGCGCCAGGTGGCGAGCGAGGACGCCCGCGGCACACGGCCCGATCTCAGCGGCGCCCCGGCCGGCGTGATGAACGCCCTGCCCCTGCTGGTGGAGCTGGAAGACCATCGCCAGCGCTGGCAACCGGGCCAGCTCGCGCACGTGGTCAACCTCACCCTGCTGCCGCTGAGCCCCGACGACATCGGCCTGATCGACCACGTGCTGGGCACGGGCCGTGTGCTCATCCTGTCGCGCGGCTACGGCAATTGCCGCATCACCAGCACGCGCGCCGCGCACACCTGGCGCGTCGTGTACTACAACTCGGCCGATTCGGTGATCCTCAACGCCATCGAGGTCACCGATCTGCCCGACGTGGCCTGCGCCGCGCCCGAAGACCTGAGCGATTCACTCGAGCGCCTCACCGAGGTGCTGGAGTGGGTGCGCCAAGGCTGAGCTGCGCCATGTTTGAAGGCAGTTACCTCGGCGACCGTTCGCGCCTGCCCGCCGGCGCGCGGCTGGAGTGCAAGATCTGCTGGTGGGTCTACGATCCCGCCGAGGGCGACCCGGTGTGGCAGATCGACCCCGGCGTCGCCTTTGCCGACCTGCCCGCGCACTGGCGCTGCCCGCAATGCGATGGCGCGGCGGACCAGTTCATGGTGCTGGATTGACGCGCATGAGCAAGCTCATCCACAACGTTATGGTCCAGCGCGTGCAGGCGCTGGAGCAGGCCTTCGCGCGCATCCAGCGCGAACGCATGGCCGACGTGCCCGTGCTCAACCCCGCGTTGCAGGTGCAGGCCGTCGGCTTTGCGCTGGAGCCGTGCGAGGAGGCCGAGCCCAGCATCGCCTGGGGTGTGCTGATCACGCCCTGGTTCATGAACCTGATACGGCTGCCCCTGCGCAGCACCGAGCTGCTGGCACCTGGCAGCGACGCCGTGCGCGAGATGGGCGGCCAGCCGCTCGACTTCATCGGCGCGCAGGAGCCCTGGCTGGGCGAGGCCGAGCTGGCGCGCTACGAGCTGTGCTCGCTGTTCTCGCCCATGTTCGAGTTTGCCGACCAGGCTGCGGCCGTGGCCACCGCGGCTGAAGTGTTGCGGCTGTTGAGGGCCCCGAAGTCTGTGCCTGAACCCGCCGCGCAGCCCGCCCTGCCCAGTGCCGCCGTGCCGGCGCGGCGCGGCTTCCTGTTCGGCCGCTCGGCCAGTGGGGCGGCGCGATGAGCTTGTCGCCCCTTGGTAGCGCGCTCTCCGGCCGCGTGTGCCTGCAGCCGGGTACGCCATTGCCCAACATTCAAAGCACGCGTCCTGATCTGGCCGCCCGCCTCACCACCGGCCGCGCCGCCACCGACATCCCCGACCTGCTGGCCAGCCTGTTTGCGCTGTGCGGCCACGCACACCGCTTCACCGCCCGGCGCGCCCTGGCCGCTGCATCGGGGCACACCGCGGAGGCCCGGCCCGAAGAAGCCCGCACCCTGCAGGCCAGCACCGCACGCGAGCAGGTGATGCGCATCGTGCACGACTGGCCCAGGCTGCTGCCGGCCATCACCTCGTCCGCGCCGGAAGCGACTGCAGACATCCTGCCCGTCGCACCCGCCCCTTGCCCTGCCGATCAACTCGCCCACGCCGCCCAAGTCACCCAGCTGCGCAGCAACCCGCTGTGGCGGCCCGATCTGTCCACCGCCGACCAGCTGGCCACGCTGCCCGCCTGGCTCGAGCACCACTGGCTGGGCATGCCCATGGCCTATTGGCTGAAGCGATTCGAAGCCGACCCCGCCAACTGGCCGCTGCACTGGGCCGCGCAAGCGCACTCGGCGCTGGCGCACACCCTGCACACGCAAGGCCTGTTGGCCGAGCGCCTGTCCACACCCGTCGAGCCTGCGGCCCTGCTCGCCGCGCCCGAGCACTCAATGCCCTGGCTGGCCCAACACATGGCCGACGAGCCCGGCTTCTGCCTGCAACCGCACTGGCACGGCGCCGTGCCCGACACCGGCCCCTGGACCCGCCACCACTGCCCCCACCAGCTGCCAGCGCAGCACGCAGCCATGCGCCTGGCCGCCCGCATTGTGGAAGTGCTGCGCCTGGCCTCGCCCGGCGGCGCGCAGTGGCTGGCCCACGGCGCGCTCACCCTCGGCCCGCGTGAAGGCGTGGCCTGGACCGAGATGGCCCGCGGCCTGCTGATCCACTGGGTGCGCCTGGACGACAACACCACCGCGCCCCGCGCCGAGGCCTACCGCGTGCTGGCCCCCACCGAGTGGAACTTCCACCCGCGCGGCGTGCTGGCCCGTGCGCTGTCCGGCTTGCGCGGCCCGCAGGCCACGGCCGATGCCGCGCGCCTGGCCGTGGCCTTCGACCCCTGCGTCGAGTTCGTGGTGCAGCCGCTGCAGACCCACTGCCCGGAGGCCCACCATGCATGAAATGAGCCTGGCCGGCGGCATCCTGCAACTGGTGGAAGACGCCGCGCAGCGCGAGGGCTTCGTGCGCGTGGAGCGCCTCACGCTCGAGGCCGGTGCGCTTTCTGGCGTGGATGCCCGCGCGCTGCGCTTTGCCATTGACGCCATCGCCCGCGGCACCTGCCTGCAATCGGCCGAGGTGGTGATCGAAGAACCCCCCGGCGAGGCCTGGTGCATGGCCTGCGCGCAAACCGTCACCATCCACAGCCGGCTCGACGATTGCCCGCTGTGCCATGGCCATCAACTCCAAGCCACCGGGGGCACCGAGCTGCGCGTGCTCGACCTGGTGGTGCATGACCACTGAAGGACGCTCACCATGTGTGTTGTTTGCGGCTGCGCCAAACCCCAGGATTCAGCAGAGCCCGTGCACGGGCACGCTCATGCCCACGATCACCCGCACGATCATTCACACGATCACCCGCACGATCACCCCCACGTCGCCGTCAGCGCCCAGGGCGATCTGCACTACGGCGCGGGCAGCGCCCGCGTCTCGGTGCCGGGCATGAGCCAGGCGCGC
>Ga0268298_10002067_pt1 | contig 22517 bp, 18 predicted proteins | sample WWTPWeurt_MetaG_FD_194462 | JGI IMG/M metagenome (GOLD analysis project Ga0268298, IMG submission 194462) | Activated sludge microbial communities from WWTP in Nijmegen, Gelderland, Netherland - WWTP Weurt | ecosystem: Engineered > WWTP > Aerobic digester > Activated sludge | place... | reverse complement strand
TACCGATTTTTGAAATGCCGTTGAATCGTATTTACCTCCCGTATTTATTTTCGATACACAATCAATTACTTTTCCAAGCGGAATACCACGCCCGAAATCGCGCACCACTACCCTTCCTTCGGCAATTTTAATATCAATCACCCGGCCGTTGCCCATCACGTACTCGTCAATAGAATTATCAATAATCTCCTTGAGCAAAATATAAATCCCGTCATCCATTGATGAACCGTCACCCAGTTTACCAATATACATTCCCGGACGAAGGCGAATATGCTCCTTCCAATCAAGCGACCTAATGCTGTCTTCTGAATAGTTATTTTTCGCTGCCATACTTCACACGTTATTTATCAAATTCAATCAGTAAAACTAAGTGCAACAAACGTGGCTTTCAACCCTTAGTTTTGCAGGGTTGTGGAAAATAAACTCATTCTTACCCAAGATGGCTCTCACACACTGCTTTCCGAAAATTTCGGGGTGCATTATCATTCCATTTTTGGGGCGGTAAACGAATCAGAACACGTGTTTCTAAAGGAGGGATTATTAAAATTTAGCCACAAAGCAGTCATTTTCATTCTTGAAACCGGCTTTGGTACCGGATTAAATGCCTGGCTTACCTGCCAAAAAACTACCAATCAAACCGTTTCTTACACTGCTTTTGAAACAAACCCAATAAGTGCCGGGTTGGCTGGTAAATTAAACTATACAGAAACCGGTGGTGCTGATAATTTCCTTAAACTGCATACCTGCGAATGGAATGAACCGGTAAAAATTGCTACCCATTTCACCCTGTTAAAAATAAATCGTCCGGTTCAGGAATATCCTTTGCCGTGCGGAATTGATTTGATTTATCATGATGCTTTTGCTCCGGATATTCAACCCGAATTGTGGGATATCATTTTATTTAAAAAGTATTTTGATTGCTTAAACGAAGGCGGAATATTGGTAACCTATTGCGCCAAGGGAGAGGTGAAAAGGGCGCTGAGGGAAGCAGGATTTAGAGTAGAAAGATTACAAGGTCCGCCCCGAAAAAGGCATATGTTGCGAGCCACCAAACCAATAGCATGACAGTTGACTATCTAATAGTAGGACAAGGAATAGCAGGTTCAATTTTGAGCTACGAATTGCTGAAAAAAAACAATAAAATATTCCTTATAGATAATTATTATCCCAATTCGTCCTCACGCGTAGCCGCTGGTTTGTTTAACCCGGTCACAGGCCGAAGAATGGTGCATACCTGGATGGCCAATGAACTTTTTAGTCTGGCTCATTCCTACTACCCGGCATTAGAGGCAGAACTTGGTGTAAAATTTTTTTACCCGTTACCACTGCATTACCTTTTTTCTTCTGTTAAAGAGTCGAACGATTTGTTTGCGAAGTTTGGCGATATGGAATTTGCCGACTGGATTAACCCAAACCCGATCGAAAATAACCTGAGTGATGTACAGGCGCCACTTGGATTTTTAGAATTGAAACAAGCCGGGTGGTGCCATGTGGGAAATATGCTCGAAGCATTTAAAAATTACTTTGAAACAAACCAATGCTACCTGCAGGAAGAGTTTAATTATGATATGCTAAGGCAAACTTCCGTGGGTTGGGAATATGGCCGGGTAAAAGCCACAGCCGTTATTTTTTGTGAAGGTGCAAGGGCAACAGCGAATCCATGGTTTGGCCACCTCCCCTTTAAACCCGTAAAAGGTGAAATTATTACTTTTAGAAGCGATAAGTTAAGCCTCGCATCCATTGTGAAACAGCATTACTGGATTATACCCCAAGGCAACAGAATATTTAAATGCGGTGCTACCTTTGATTTTAACCGGATTGACGAAACACCCACAACACAGGCCATGAACGAACTGGAAACCTGGCTTACTAAAACGGTAAAAGTTCCTTTTAAAGTAATCAATCATCAGGCAGCTATCAGGCCGGCTGTGCTCGACCGCAGACCACTTTTAGGTGAACATACCGCATGCAAAAATTTATTTATCTTTAACGGATTCGGGTCAAAAGGGGTGTCGCTGGCCCCGTATTTAACGGGTCATTTTATAGACTATTTGAGTCACAAAAGCCCCTTACTTCCTGAAGTAAATCACCTGCGTTTCCAACCTGGGAAGTAATATTTATCCACCCTTAAAAAATATCGTTCAGGGTGACTATATTTGGGACTTGTGAAACGCCAAATAGCTTTTCTTTCATTCTTATTCATTTTAGCAGCTACAACACGAGTTTGGGCTATTGACCAAAATGTGGTTAAAAGCCTTTTGGTTAAAATTTCGTCAAACGAACCCGATACTCAGAAATCACTTGATTATGGGAGTCTCGCCAAGCAATATAAGTTTAGTTACCCTGACTCGGCATTGTATTTTGCCAATATTGCCCTGGAAATTGCACTGAAAAATAAGTTTGTCTCTGGAGAGGCTTATGCCTTAAAGTATATAGGCGAGGCCTATCTGGAAATGAATTATCCGGATACGGTTCCGTTATTTTATTACAAAGCCATTCAATTATTTGAAAGCACCAATAATCTTTTTGGAATAGCCGAAACCTATTTTGTATTAGGCTCCTTTCATTACCAGCAGGGTAACTATACCGAATGTGTAGAATTGTACAACAAATCGGTAGCCCTCTATTCAAAACTAAACCCGACAAGAAGAATTCATTATATTCTGAATGAACTTGGATCAATAGCCTACCACCAACACCGCTACCACGATGCTGAAAAATATTATTCAAAGGCCTTAGCATACGATTTAAAGCAAAGAGATACGGCCATGGTAGCAACTACGCTCAATAATATTGCACTCAATTTTGAAAAACAAGGGTTAAACGAAAAGGCATATCATTGTTACAAACTTGCCTACAGAATAGGAAAAATCACTCATTTCAATGATTTAATCACCTCGGTGCTGGCCAATATTGGTAAACTCCATTTGCGCAAGCAAAACTACCCTGGGGCAGAATCAGCACTTAGGAAATCTTTGCTTTATTTCGACTCAACCAATACTTCCTACGAACATATAGAAATTTATGAGGTACTTGCCCATATCTATTTAGAAAATAAAAATTTGGTAAAAGCCTCTTCTTATCTTGATTCTGCCGCGGCTTTGCTGCAACTAAATCCTATCCCCGACCTGAAGAAAAAGCTCATGTCATTATGTGCCGATTATTTTGAGCAAAAAGGTGATTTGAAACATGCACTTTTATGTGAAAAAGAAATTGTAACTATCACCGACTCGATAGAAGAAATTAACAGAAGTAAGATGGCGAAGGCCACTGAACTCCGCAGTATTCTTAAGCACAGGGAAGCCGAAATTAAAAAATTATCATTAACCAACAGGGAACAAAAGGAACTATTGCAGCAGGGAAAAACAGGATTTGTTTTTCTGATTCTCGTAGCCCTTGGCATCACCGTTATTACCATTATGCTTTATGTAAGTTATCGTTCAAAAAGTCAGATTAATCGCGAACTTGAAGAACTAAACAAAGAGCGAAACACACTTATGGGAATGGTTTCTCATGATTTAAAAGCTCCGCTCGCGTCTATTCACAGCTTTAGTGAATTACTTGAATCTGACGGAAGCAATAAACTGAGCGAAGAACAATTGGTTTACAACCAGTATATCCGTCAGATTGTGGATGGCAGTTTTGAGATGATAAATAATGTAATGGATCTGAGCCGGGTGTATGATAAAAATATACAGGTAAACAAAACCAAAGTAAATCTGGCAGGTATCATTCAATCGCTTATTCAAAGTCACCGGTTTCAGGCTGCCAAAAAAGGGATAACCATTATTGGCGAAAATCTGGATAAAAACTATGAGCCTGTACTAGCCGATCAAATGCACCTGAAACGAATTGCAGAAAATTTAATCTCGAATGCGATTAAATTTTCCCCGCCAAACAGTAAAGTTACCATTTCATTGCATTGCCTTAGCAACTCACTTGAACTGCATGTAAAAGACGAAGGACCCGGAATAAGTAAAGCCGACCAGCTGAATTTATTCAAAAAATACCAGCGGTTAAGTGCAGCTCCTACGGCCAATGAAAGTTCAAACGGATTGGGACTGTACATTGTAAAAGAGCTTACCGAATTAAACGGAGGGAAAGTGTGGTGCGAAAGCGAGCCTTCATCAGGAGCAACTTTTAATGTAAGTTTTCCGGCTAAATAAAAAGCCTCCCTTAAATTACTAAGGATGGCTTTTAGTAAGTAAAATGTACGGGGTCGTTGTATCCTGCTATTTTAATGGAGCCATACTTATTGCCCGAACCGGATTGCTTAACAAGTTTGGTGATATCAAAAGAATAAGTTTTAGTAAAATAAGCATCACACAATTCGTTGAGCCCTCTGTCAATCAAGCTTACATTATAAAAATCGGTGGCATTTCCCGGATTCACTTTTCCATCCCATACAAGAGCGAATTTTCTGTTTTTATCGGAGCAGCCGCTAAAGCCAACAGTGATATGAAGGCAATTTCCGCTTACTTCCGTTTTTTGAATGGTGAAAAAGTTGCCATAGTCTTTTGGGTCGTCTCCTACTTCAACCGGAGTGCACGATGCGGGTGGCAATGTACCGCACATTCTTACCCGCTGAATGCATAGAATGTGGGCCGGCTTACCAACCATACAAATGGAAGCAACTTTTATATGATCGTCAAAGGCAATGCTCACTCTCATTCCGTCTTCCAGTTTAAATGTTTCCGGAATTCCGTATGGCTCAAGTTTAGTCCCGTTATCCAGAATCAAAATCCATTTACAACCGTCAAGAGCCACCTGCTTTACAGTAGCCAAAGTATTGCACACTGTATTTTGCGCTATCGGTTTAATGCAGGTAATTACTTTAAGCATGTCGTATTGCGGTGCCCTAACACAGGTATGTTCATTATCCGGAATTTCTACACACGTTGCATTTGCCGCTGGGTCGGCTGCCGAGAATAAAATCTTCATACCATCGGCAGGGGTAAATCCCTGCACCACTACCTTACATGGTTTTAACAATTTTCCGTTGGAGGTGCGTATCCATAAATTCCCCCATGCCCCGTCAGCGCAGGGAACCAATTCAATTGTCCCTGATTGTTCACAATTTCCGCCTGAAGGTGGTGGCGGATCCTGTCGGCAGGAATTTAAGAAGAAAGCAAAGGCCACCATGCCAAGTACCAACAGTGCCTTAATAGTACCCGAAATCAATTTAACTCCTTTTAACTGTTTCATAATTTTATTTAGTTAGTTGTTTCCTGTTAGTCGCATCTGCTATAAGAATGGTTGCTTTTGTTTAGAAAAAAAACCTTACTCCGATTTCAGAACCAAATGTGGTAAATTTTTGCGTAGCCAAATAATCCTTTTTATAAATTGATGAAACGGACTTTCTGATATTAGGCCCTGCGTACACTTCAAGTCGTTTATCGGCCAGATAGCTGATATATGCACTCAGATTTAGATTAATCATAGTGCGGGCAAAAGGAGTTGCCCCTGATATACCTGTAGCCTTGGCATAATAAGCTTTGAACGGGTCATTAAATTTATCAATTAAAAAATAGGATGAAGTTCCGAATAGATATCCTAAACCGGCACCGGCAGTCACCCTGCAGGCAACCTGCTTGTACAATGTGTTGGAATAAGAAACCGTAAGCGGAATTTCGATATACTGGTAAGAATTTGTAATCACCTTTTGATATCCCGGATTAGTGTAAAAATCATCCACCCATATACTTTTGGTGGTGTCATAGATGCTTTCAAAATTTCGCTCTACACTAATTTTATCAGTGACTTTACTAAAGTTGATTCCTGAACCGATACTCAGGTGATTTAACAGGGAATAATCAACCTTAACACCTGCACGGTAACCATAGGAAGTTTGCTGTGTACGGTTTCGAAATCCCTGATAGGTATCAAAAGCCGGAAGTAACAATGTTTTATTGCAGTTATAGGTATTTCCAATTTGGTCATATGAATAAAAAGCGGCCAGCGACCAGGCGCCCGTTTTAAAATTTTTGCCTTTCTTAGCTAGGGTATCCCGTAGTGTTACTGCAACCGAATCGGGAAAACTTAACGTAAACATCTTTTCTTCGCTTACCTCAGCGGGTGTACTTTCTATTACCGGTAAAACCGGAGCCGGAGCATCATCGGCCTTTTTCTCATTTACTACCTCAGTTACCTCTTTTTGTTCTGTACGTGTTTCTGAATTTATAACCACCAGCTCAGGCGTAACCCCTTTGTTTTTTTGTTTACCAGTTGAATTATGTTTTTTGTTAACAGACACTCCTGCCCGTGCATTTCCCGTAAGAGATGAACGATTGATGGTAGTTACCGGTGTATTGATTGATATAAGTTCATTCGACAAATTTTGCTCGGGAGTTTCAATTGTTTCCTGCTTGTTTATTGAAGTTATTTCCGTGCTCATTTGTTTTGTTGCTTTTGGTTCAGAGAAAACGGCTAACGAATCTTGTTTTGAATTAACAGGTAATGGAGTGCTATAGGCTACTTTATTTTTATGGTATTGCTTAAGATTTTCTTCTTCCGAAATTTTATTGGACTGGGGTAAAAAAACGGTACTCACGGTGAGGGCAGCAGCTGCGGCAGCGTATCCAACAAAAGTGAGCCCTTTGGAAAAAACAGTTTTAATTACCTTTCCGCTTTTTGACGCAGCTAAGGAACTCCCCTCCGAGAGTTCATAACGAATATTCTCAAAAACTATGGAACGTGGTTTTATTTCAAAACCGTCCGCCAGTTTTTGAATATCGTTTTCAAAATCATCCAATGGCAATCGCTTGTTCATCATTTCTAAATTTAATCGACAGTTTGTTTTGTAGTATAGTTTTAGCTCTGCTGAATTGCGAACGTGACGATGCTTCGGCTACCCCAAGCATTTCTCCTATTTCTTTATGAGAATAACCTTCAATGGCATAAAGATTAAAAACAGTTCGGTATCCTTCGGGGAGGGATTTAATGGCATGAATTACCTCTTCCGTATCAAATTGCATGTGAATGGAGTCGGTGTAGCCTTCATCTTCCAAATTATCGGTATCCAATTCATTTCTGAATTTCTTATTTGCTTTAATATGATTCAGAGCCGTATTCACCACAATTCTTCTAATCCAGTGTTCAAGTGAACTGTTGTATTGAAACGTATGAAGGTGTTTAAATACTTTTATAAATGCCTCCTGAAGCACGTCCTCCGCCTCATAAATGGTTTGCATATACCTGTAGCATATACCCAGCATTTTAGGGGCAAAACGATTGAACAACCTGTTTTGGGCAGGCACCTCGTTATTGATACATCCGTCTATTAGTTCCTTTTCATCAAACTTCATAAAGAAGACTCAACGTTGGTAAAGACAAAAGAAATTGCTTAATTGCTGCCTGCAAAGGTACTTTAATTTAATAAAACTGATTAACAGAGGATTAAAATGAATATTCGTATTCGCAGAGCAAATACAAATGATCTTGACACCTTAGTAAAATTTAACCGGAATTTAGCCCTTGAAAGCGAGGGAAAAATTCTCAATAAGGATGTTTTATCTTCAGGAGTTTTGCTGATGTTCAGCGATGCATCGAAAGGATTTTACCTTTTAGCAGAGCATGACGGACAGATAGCCGGACAGTTAATGATTACCTATGAAACCAGCGATTGGAGAAACGGGGTTTTCTGGTGGATTCAAAGTGTGTATATAGAAACCGCTTACCGGAGAAAAGGTGTGTTTACAGCCTTGTATAATGAGATTGAAAAATTAGCAAAAAGCTCGGGCACATGCTGCGGAATACGGCTTTATGTGCAGGAGAATAACCAAACGGCCCTGAAAACCTATGAAGCATTGGGGTTGATAAAAACCCATTATTATTTACTCGAAAAAGATTTTGGAAACGAAGCCACATAAAAAAAGCCACTGCAAATGCAGTGGCTTTTTTTATGTGGAAATATTACGTTTTACTGAGCAGTGATGGTTTTAGTTACCACTTTCTCGTTTACGAAATAAATATTTTCAGTTCCGGATGCATTTTGCTCCCAGTTGTAAGCAGCCACCTGAATAATTCCAGCACCAGACATACCGGCCATTTCGGCCGATGTAATCACAAAGTTGTTGGCATTTGAACCATAGTAAGTTTTGCTAACTGTTTTTGAACCTGCTGAAAGAATAACCAATACCGAATCGGCATTGAAAATATTGCTCATAAGGGTTACGGTATAATCGTTAGCCGTAGCTATTGTAGCCGAACTGTTGATTTCAGCCACAACAGGGAAACCTTTGGTGGTGGTATAAGTGAGAGCCGGAACTACAGTTCCATTTCCGGCAATTACCCAATCAGCCTGTGTATTGTTAGTACCCCAGATATTGTTGTTAAGGTTTGACCATAGGTAGCTGTTATTGGTTTGTTTGGTTAAAGCATTATCATCCAATTTTACCATACCTGCGTCACGGAAAGTGCTGGTTGAAGTTCCCACAAAATAGCCTCCGGTTCCCATTGACATTTCTTTTACTCCGATAATTGGAATAGAAGTGGTTGTAATTACTGCTGCCCATACACCAGTTGCACCTTCAAAGTTTGGAGTAGGAGTTCCGGGAGTTGTTGGAGTTGGGGTTGGAGTTGGGTCATCGCCACTATCCTTTTTTTTACAACTTGTAAAAGCAACACTCATTGCCATGCAGGCAATAAGAAATTTTCCTGCGATTGTCTTTTTGTTCATAATTCTATAAATGGTTAAAATGTATTTATAGCAAAAATAGGGGTTTTGGCTGATTGCGCAACTGCTTTCACAGAAATAGCGAAATTGTTTATGCTTGTTTTTCAGCAACAAAGTAATTTTGGTGGCTGGTTTTAAAGGTTAGGGTAATTGAGTTAATACCTCAACCCCTTTATCTGTGAGTAAAACTGTATGCTCAAATTGGGCACTTAATTTCCCGTCAATCGTTCTTGCCGTCCACCCGTCTTTGCGATCAATTTTTGCTCTTGCTTTGCCGGCATTAATCATTGGTTCAATGGTAAATGTCATTCCGGATTTGAGTATGGGACCCGAATTTTTAGCTGCAATATGGCTTACCTCAGGTTCCTCATGAAATTTTACACCAACCCCGTGACCACAAAACTCATATACCACCGAATATCCGTGAGCCGTTGCATGTCGGTTAATTTCATATCCTATATTCCCCAAATGATTTCCGGGAAAACATTGGGCAATTCCAATATCCAGGCATTCTTTGGTAACATGAATCAGTTTTTTGGCATATTCACTTATTGCCCCCACTGTAAACATGGCGCTGGTATCGCCATAGTATCCATTTAAAATCGTAGTGACATCAATATTGAGAATATCGCCCTCCTTTAATTCATACGGACCGGGAATACCGTGACATATCACATCATTTATTGAAATACAACTTGATTTTGGATAACCGCGATAACCTAATGTGGCCGAGATGGCACCGTGGTCGCGCATAAACTGATCTATACTCCGGTCTATGTCTTCGGTTTTTACTCCGGGTTTTACCAACCCGCCTGCGTATTGAAGTGTTGCCGCTGCCAGTTTTGAGCTTTTACGGATTCCGTCTATCTGTTCCTGATTTTTAATTAAAATAGCCAACGTTTCTTTCTCTTCTAATCTGTCCGCAATAATAGCAATTATTCTGATTTCTCTTCCAAGTCTTCGGTAGCATTCAAAAAATCGTTAAACCGGGGTATTGGTCTTTTCAGTTTTTTCTCCAGCCCTTTATCAATACTTGAATTTAACTCAAACCCTATAAGTAAAATCATGCAGTTAAAATAAATAAGCAGCATCACTACAATGAGCGTACCTATGGAACCATAGAGTTTATTATACGAATTGAAGTTGTTTACATAAAAGGCAAAACCTAATGTGGTAACAATAGACAGAATTGTGGCCAGGGTGGAACCGGGTGAAAAAAAACGCCACTTTTTTGTTTTAGAAGGCCCCCAGTAATACAAACTTGAAATCATAGTGAAAAACAAAAAAAGTACCACCAGCCATTTTATAACTGTAAGTACCACAATAGAAGTTTTATTCCCGAAAATACCCCAGACCAACATTTTTTGCAGCAACCATTCGCCTGAGGTAATTAAACCAACCGCTACCACTACCGTAGCCGAAATAAGCATGGCCAACCCCGTTGAAACAAGGCGTTGTTTCAAAAACGAGCGTTCTTCCTCGTCTTTGGTATATTTATTAAACGCATTCATCATGGAGTGAATTCCATTGGTACCAAAGTACAAGGCCATCAACATACTAAACGACAACAAACTTCCTCTCTGGTGTTTAAGAATATCCTCTAATGTAGACTCAATGGATACGTAGGCACTCTTGGGTAAAATATCACTAAAAAACTGAAGAATGGCCTCATGCGAATTATCAATAGGTAAATACGCCACAAACGTGAAGAAAAAGATTGCTGAAGGAAACAAGGCCATGAAAAAATTAAAAGCGAGCGAAGTGCCGCGCACGTTCAGCTCTTCTTTAACCACCTCTTTTATAAAAAAACTGACAACACTGTAAACAGGCACACGCTCAAAACCCGGCATTGTTATTACCTTAAGAAAACCGGCTAATCTGCGGTAAAGTGAAAATTTGCTTAAAAACCTGTGTATGCAAATCATCTCACTAGTTAAAAAAAGGCTTTAATAATCCGGCTAATTTTGCGGGGCAGCGGGTAGGCCGGTTGGTTGAAGTATTGATAAATGCCAGCGAAACCATTCCGCGGTTAATTAATTGTGCCAGCTCATTTAAAACTTCAAAATCAAAAGTGATACGTGCAGCCGGCATTTCCCTGATAATAGTTCGGATGGTTAATTGCTCGTCATAAAGTGCCGAAGCCAGATAGCGGCAATGCATTTCCAATACTGGCATTTGCACTCCGCTCTCTTCCATTTTACGGTAAGTCATACCAAGCGAACGCAGGGCTTCTACCCTTCCTGTCTCATAATACAATGCATAATTCCCGTAATACACCACACCCATCTGATCTGTTTCTCCGTATCGAACGCGCACTTTTGTTTCGTGAATGAACATGTTATTTAAAAATTTTGCGCTTGTTTAATTCATGCTGGTACTTGCGGGCATTTACCAAATGTTGCTCTATGTTTTCGGCAAAATTATGATACCCCGAAAAATCTTCTCTGGCGCAAAAATAAATGTATTGATGCGTTTTCCGGTGCAATACAGCTTCAATAGCCATTTGCGATGGAATACAAATAGGACCGGGTGGAAGACCTTTGTATTTGTAAGTATTGTAAGGCGATTCGGTTTGCAGCATGGCCGAGGTTACCCGCCTCACGTTTGGATCATTCATGGCAAAAATTACCGTGGGATCGGCCTGCAGCAGCATTCCTTTTTTTAAGCGGTTCATATATACACCTGCTACCACGGGCATCTCATCTCTTTTTTGGGTTTCCTTTTCAACAATAGAGGCTACTATACTTACCTGCACCGGGTTTAATCCAAGTGAATCGGCTATTCGCCTGCGCTCTTCATTCCAGTACACCAAGTACTCTTCTTTTAACTTGTTAAACACTTTTTCGCCCGGGGTATTCCAGTAAAAGTTATAGGTGTTGGGAATAAACATCGCCATCATGGTTTCTTTATTCAATGAGACGGCCTGCAATACCGAATCATTTGTAATAAGTGAATAAAACTCGCTGCTGTCGGTTTCCAGTTTGCGCCCCACAAGCGAGGCTAAATCCTGCAAGCTGTTCATTGACCGAATAACTAAACTCACCTGCTCCTGATTGCCCGAACGAAGCAGATTAATCAACTCCCGGTTGCTCATTCCGTTTAAAATACGGTATTTGCCCGGCTTCACCGATTTTGGGTAATTCATCAGCATAGCAACCCAATCAAATGTGAGGGTATTGGATATGATTTTTTCGTTTGCAAGCTGCTGCAAAACCTGATCGTAACCTGAGCCGGTGTGTATGTAGAAAAAGGTGTATTTTTTATCAGTAAATTTTACATTGGGCGAAAAAACCATTTGCCATCCTTTATACCCTGCCACGGCTCCTATCAACACTAAAAAAAGAAAAACATAAAATAGTATTTTGGTAACGGATTTTTTCTTTGCCATGTATTTTCTTGCGCTTCTAAAACGGCTGAAATTTAATTAATTTCCAGCGTATAGAAAAAGTAAAATACTAAAGCCTTAGTTAATAATAACTAATTTACCCGAAGGCATTGAATTTACCTTAAGAAAATACACTCCGTTTACAAGCATGGTAACGGGTATAGATAATATTGACTGACTCCCTCCTGTTACTGAAAGCACAGCCCTTCCCGATTGGTCGAATACCTCAACCGTTTCAATGCCGGCAATGGTTTCAACGGTTATATTTCCTTTAGCCGGATTGGGATAAACATTTACCGCTGGGACAGAAAATACTTCTTTAACAGTGGTAAAATATGCATTAAAAGCATTGATGGTAGGAGGTAAATTGGCAACAAAAGGCCCTGTTCCGTTTGGATAACGCCCGGTTGACAAATTAGCTGCCTGCGATGTAAACGTGAGGCTGTCAATCACCGTTCCGTTTCCGTAAGAGAGCATCAGCACTTCCCCGTTGGCCGATAGTTTAAAGTTGCTGTGCACAGCACCGTTTCCCGTTTGTTCGTCAGCCCACACAATTAAATAACCATTTGCGGGAAGAATTGTCCCTGAAGGGAACCTCCATTTTGTCTCCATCTGGTAATTATCGGTAAGGTAAAGCCCGTCTAACAATACTGGCTGGTTTCCGGTATTATGTAATTCTATCCAGTCTTCATAATTACCTTCGGGACTTTGAGAATAAAAAGTATTGGCAGCCATTAGTTCATTTATCACAATTGTTCCCTTGGTTATAACCGGAACATTTGCCTGCACTGTATAAAATTCGTGTTGGGCACGCTCGGGCGAAAAAATACCTGCATACTGATTCTGAGAATAAATATAATATTGAATCACCGAAGAACCTGCGGTAAGTGAAGCTCCGTAAACCGAATCATTGGCTGCCCCATCATTGTGCAATCCGTCATCATACATAAGGATTTGGGTGAAGGTATCGGTTGAAGCGTACCGGTATCCTAATTGAACATAGTTTGCCGCCCGAATGGTGGCCGTTATAGTGAATGTTGAATTAAAAGCCGGATTCATTGGCAAATGATTAATGGTTTGAATAGTTGGGGGTGCAGCCAGAAACTCGGGAGTAGATTCGAGGTAAGCGGCTCTGTTGTTCATTAAATCCTGTATTCCCGGTATGGTCATCCCGCTGTTTACTGTTGTGGTGAGCGAGTTTTGAAACTGTGTGTAGGTAAAAAGTTTATTCAAATCGGCATTTACCGATGAGTCGATTAAACTGCGGTAGTATTGTGCCCATTGCAAATATTTTCCGTTTGAAACATTTTCATGCAGCATGGTACGCATATGCGCAATATACATGTGCTTAAATGTTGAGTCGGAAAGCAGCCTTTTGATTAACGGGCGATTGGCATTGGACGAATGTAAATTTACCGATAGTTGTTTCATTTGCGCGGCAGATAAAGGTGCACCCGAACCGGTCATATTAAAAGCACCAAAATTCATATTCAGATCCCAGACCAGCGGATGAAAAATTCCCTGGTCTCTGTATAAATAATAGTTCTGCGAAAATGAACCTGAATAACTGTCGAGATTCACAAAAAGGTTATTAAATGCGAGCATCCAGGCGGCTTCATCTACATTTATTTTAGTCCCTATTACCGAACCTGTAGCCGATAAATTCGTACACAAATCAATCAAATCGCTCCAGCCATAATCCGACTTAAGTTCATAATATTTTGTATAGGCCGAACTGTCGGTTCCTTTCGAAACTAAATTGGAAGTATTGGTAGTGCTCGGATTATTCGGATTACACTTTATCAGGGTTTCGCTGCTTGAGCCAAATCTTTCACCAATAAATTTTTTATTTACCGCCTCAGTATTGGCATAAAGACCAATAAAGTTTCCGTTTATAAATACATGTGCAAAATTTGTTTTTGGGGCATGCATGTACTGCTCCAGAATATCAAAACTCATCACTTCTCTTATCAAAGACGGATCGAACATTCCGTTGCTAAGTTTTATATCAGCGTAACCCTGGTAGTTTTGTTTTGGTTTGTAAGTATCCAGTTCAATATGCAATGGATTTTTAACGCGGCTTTTGTTGTAGGAACTATTTCCTTTATACTTTACCCCTGCCGAATCGAACTGAATGCCGTTAATTTTTACATAGGCCGCCATCACATAGCCCTCCTCTCCTGCCTTGGCCGTGTCAAGCATATAATCCCAGTTGGATTGAGCAAATTGAATTTCGATCCGCTGTATTACGGTGCTGTCGTACAAAGCCTGTGCATGGCCCAAGCGTACCGCACAAAACAGAAGCAGAAAAAGGGAAAAACGGGTATGTATTTTAGTTGGCATAAGGTAATATTTGCTCTATGACAATAAAAACAGGACTCCTGTTGCATGAGCCTTGTTTTATTATCAAATTTTAGCCAATATACTCAAAATTCGGGGATCTCCCGGTTTTTTCAAGAGGAGCTTTTGCAAAATTCCCCTTGCCTTCTGTTTTTCGCCAAGCAAATTGTACAAGCCTGCTTTGTTTAAAAGAACCGGTTCGTAATCGGGGTCGAGTAGCAGTGCCGTTTCGTAATACTGGTTGGCTTCGGTTATATTTTGTTTAAGCATAAAAGCAAAACCAAGGTTATTAAGGGCGGGTAAATATTTTGGCTGCAGCTTAAGTAATTCCTGTAAAATGAAAATGGCTTCATCGGGTTGTTGTAACTGAATAAAAACCTCGGCAAGCTTGTTTTGAAAAGCAAGATTGGCCGGAGCCAGTTTTACTGCCTGCTTTAACCAGACTAAAGATGACTGAAACTCATTTTTATTAAAATAACTTTGTCCGGCACGGTAAGCAGTCCACGCATCGGTTACAGAGGTTACCTGTTTATGCTCTACGATTTTTATCACTTCATCGGGGCGGTTTTTAAGGTAATACACATGAATAGCCAACTCTGATTTACGGTTATCCAAATCGCCTGAATTTATCCAGCTTAATGCCGAATCGAGTGACGAAATACTTCCTTCAAACCGTTCGTAATACGAAATATTTGCTTTTGCTTTTGAATACGCATCGACATGTGAATTATTTACACAGGCAATGCCTATAAACTTTTTCACTTCGGCTATTTTTTCTTCAGTGGCCGGTTTGCGGATATAATGATCGTGAACAGTTACGTGAGGAATATCAATAGTACCCGAGCGTGGCATATGGCACGAAACACAATCGGCATGCTTTTGAACATGTTTTAAATCTGAACTCAGGGCAAACTTTTTTAACACTTCTTTATTGGTGCAGGTACTTAATTTTTTCATATCGTGGCAACCGATACATGTATTATTAAAAATTTCTTTCCCTGTTACCTTTACACTCACATGCGGATTGTGGCAACTGATGCAGGTAAACTGCAACGCCTCTCCGCTTTTACCTTTATTCGACTGAATAAAACATTTACTCTGCTGCAACCTATCGGCATGTGAGGCCATAATAAATTCTTTATCGGATCCGCTGTATCGCGGCATATACACCTCCCAGAAATCACTCAATCGCATTCCCGGCCTGAAATCCCTGAAAGTTTTACCGGGCTTTAATACACTATTACCTTGTAAATGGCAGCGCTGGCATAAGTCAATTTGCAGTTCCCAGCTAAGGTTTCGCGGATTTACAATGGTACGATCAAAATGACTCCCGCTGGTATCTGCCTTATGTCCGGCCATTTTTTCTTTCACATGCAACTCGCCAGGACCATGGCATCGTTCACAATCAATTCCACCGGGTATTTTTGTAAATTTATTTTCCGATCCTTTTTCAAAACCCGGGAGCGCATTGTGACAACTCATGCACTCTTCTCCTATAATTCTAGTAAACCGTGAATTTCGCCCCTGTTCAAAACCAGGTGGCAAATCCCATTTTTTTTGCTGAGCATACCAGGTCATAGGCATTTGATAGAGGTATCCGTTTAGCTCCATCAAATGCGAATTGGTATGTTGCCCCGAGCCTATGATGTAGGCCACTTTTTCGATGCGTTTGTGCACGGTATCTTTACCCGCCAGTCGAAACTCCATCATCAGCATATCTTCCCCTCTGAAAAATGCGGTATAATACAAATCATTCAGCGTATCATATACCACATGCTTTGCCGAAAAATCGGCTGCACTTTTTGCTCTCGAAGCTATATGAAACGACTGCCCCATACCGGTTTCGATAAATGTGTTATAAATGGAAGCGTGGCATTGCCTGCATGCCTGCATACCTACATATTTCACCGAACCGTGGTGGTTTAAATAAGTAAGCGAATCGGATGCGGAGGTATTTTTTTCAGTACACTGAAACTGAAAAAATGAAATCAGGGTGAGTAATGGAACAAAGACTATATAAAGCAGCCTTTGTCGCATCAGGCATTACCAAATTTTGATTGCCAGTCGAGCATTCCTCCCAGTAAATTTCGCACGTTGGTAAATCCATTCTCTGCCATAAATTGTTTGGCAGTATTGCTGCGTGCCCCCGAACGGCAATGCACAATAATTTCCTCATTTTTTAATGCAGCAAGATCGTCTAATTGCGAAGGCAACTCGCCCAGCGGAATCAGACGGGCTCCAATATTGAACTCATCGTATTCATACGGTTCACGCACATCAATCACGTGGAGTTGTTCTCCGGCATCCATACGTTTTTTTAATTCTTCAACGGTAATATCGTTCATAAGGTTACTGTTTTATAAATTTCACAAAGGTGGTTTCTCCGCTCAGGTTATCAGTTACACGCATAAAATAAGCTCCTTTACTTAATGCTTGTGTATTTATCTCCTGCCTGCCTGCACCGCTAAATTGCAACTGAACTTTGCCTGTAAGGTCATACACCTCGTAACGGTACAGGCCTTCCCTGTTTATTTCAACTATAAGTTTATTTTGCACCGGATTGGGATAAACTGTTACATCTGCCCTGTTAATTTTGTTTACTTTTTTTACACTCAGCGGATCATCAGTCATGCTTCCAAGCACGGGTCGAATCATGGGAATGGCACGATAAAGCGACTTAGACCACACCCCAAACACATTATAATTTAAATTGGAATTTACCACAGTTGCAGGAGCCATCAATTGGTTGTAATGCACATCCAAACCAACATTTACCGAATAAGCCGTATTCTGAATCCAGCCAATATAAAACTCCAGATTAGTATAGGTAACTGGGTCTATAAACTGAGGAGTATCCAACACAATGGTTGCAAATCCGTTTACCACACCGGTTATTACCTGCTTATCGAGTACCTGTGTATGGATAATGGTTTCGGTAGTTCCTACTTTGCTCCACACAGCCAGTGTGCAGGGTTTATTTTTGGTATCATACTCCGATTGATTAAAGAAAATCTGAAATGCGCTTAAGGTATCTGGCTTTTGCAACTGAAAACGTATGGCTACTTTACCTGCCCCGCTAAGCATATAACCTGCTTCAGCATTCCCGTCATCATAGGCTATGTAATTACTGAATGGTTGAAGTTGCTCCAGACTGTCGTTTTTTAAATTCAGGTCGAAGGTGGTGTTTACCGAGTATCTCATCCTCACCATAAAAAAGGTATCCTCAGGTGTTGTTACCGGAATATTAAACCGCTTTAACCGGTACATTACCGTATCGTAGGCTTTTAGGTTAAGCCGGTTGCTGTCCTGTGCAATCAGGTTAAATGCATAATCCGAAGCTTTGTATTGATGAATGGCCTGCACGGCACTTGAATTTAAATTGCGTACCCTGATATAAACCGAATCAATGACTTCACTTTGCGGATTGGCGAGATTCTTAAATTGTTTCCATGGCAGGGCGCGGTAAGTTTTGAGCAACGACCTTGGATATCCGTTAATGGCAATGTCATTAATCAACGTATCATTCGCATTTCTGAAACGATCGAGGCGCACATAATCCACGTGTACCTGATTGAGGTTGCCGGCTAATCCGGTGCGGCTCATAAAACGAAAACGAAATCCGGCATGATAAAAACGGGTTTCATTAACCGGAATCAGGTATTGAGTAAACACGCTGGTGTTCCCGCGAGTGTTCATTCTCCATATACGCTCCCAAATGCCAAATTGATTAAAAAAATCAATATACATGGAATCACGCTGCTGCAATGAATCCAATCCGTTGCCCTGAGGTTCGATAAAAAAACTGAGGTAAACCGAATCGGCCACTACTACTGACGATAAATCAATGGCGCGCGAAGTAAGTGTATCGGCAAATCCATACGGATCGGTTCCGGTAATATTGTACGGGTTTCCAAAACGGTCCAGTCCATCAAACGTTGCCACATTGGTGCTTGGAGGATTTACCGGAAAATTATTATTGATATACACACTGCGGTCAATCCAAAATAAGGTATCGGGCACCACACGCGCAGTAGAAAAATCATCTACAAAAGGTAAAGGCAGGGTGTCGGAAACGGCTAAGGTTTGCATGGAATTCCGTACTCTGCCCGATGTGGCAGAAATATTTTTAAGAAACGGATTTGCCAGCAAAGGGCTTACTGTTTCCTGAGCCCATGCAGCCTGAGCACAAACAACACAAAGTATAAACAGTGCACGTTTCATCATGTAACTTATCTTAATGAAATATCAATTGACTGGCCGGGAGTAATTTTGGCATCGGGGCTAAATGCCGGGCTTTGCTGATAAACCCGGGCTGTAGTTTTATCAACGCCCTCATCATAGGTGGCGGTGCCCATGGCCAGCCCATCGGCCTGCAACACAAACAATGCTTCTTCGTAGGTAAGTCCGTTAAGATTTGGAATCATCATATCCCCTTGTCCCAACCCGTCTCCCAATACCAAATCAATGACCGAACCTTTTGGAACCTGAGTTTCGGGTAATACCAAATGTCCGTTCCACAATTGCTCCAGCACTACATTCTGCGCCAAATCGGGTTTATAGGTAATTTGTCCTTCCTTTAATCCGTAGCTCAGCAAAATAGTTTGAGCCTGACGATATGAAACATCAATTAAGTTGGGCATTTTTACTTTAGGTGGCTCTGACGAATTAAGAGTTAAATAAATTACCCGGCCTTCTTTCACCTTTTCTTCGGGCAGCGGATTTTGATCTACCACCGTGTTTTTGGGTTTATCCGGAAAGAAAACCGAATCAATGATGACATAACGGAGATTTTTCTGTTTCAGTACATCGGCAGCCTGCTCTATGCGTATGCCCCGCAGTTCGGGAACTGCCATTGATTCGCCATGGCGCGTATGCGAATTGAGCCAGTTAAACATAAGCAGCACCAGAGCAAAAAGCAGCACCAGAGCCAGCATTATATGCGTAACAAAAACCTTCGATATTAAAAACCGGAACAGCTTCATTTCCCTTTACGTTTAAATCCGTACTCCAGAATGGCATCAATAAACTCAAACGGTTTGTACCCGTTTAAGGCACACTGATGGAAAATGCAGGTAGCCGGAGTCATTCCCGGAAGCGAATTGACTTCAATAAAAATTACCTCTACCGAATCGTCACGATTGATGCGAACAAAAGCATCGATGCGGGCATACCCTTCAACCCCCAGCACCATTGCCGCTTTTTTCAACTGCTCCTGCACTATCAGCGATATGCGCTTATTTTCTAAGGGAGTTTTAGCATACCGGGCCGGAGTTATATTTTGTCCCTGCCCTGCTAAAAACTTTTCTTCAAGCGATAAAATATCATTTTGCGCCAGTGCTTCCGAAGGTTCAAACATTTCGTACTCCACTTCCCCCTTTTTGCCCCGGTGTGTTACAAAACCTCCGGTTATTTCCAGAAAATGTTTTGCATTTCCTTTCTCAATAAATTTCTCTACTAAAAAATAATGCTTTCGCGGAAATTCTTCTTTGGGCATCAGGCGCAGCACCTTTGCTTCTTCCTTTCCTATTTCTTCGGTTTGCCTGAATATGGTATGTACATAGGCAATCAGTTCAACCCGGTTGGTTATTTTTTTTACAGCCGAACTGCATCCGTCATCCGAGGGCTTGGCAATTACCGGATAGCCCATTTGTTCAATAGCACCAATCACTTTAGCCGCCTCGGCAGCATATTCTTTTTCGTACACCATTAATCCGGTGGCTACCAAAAAACCGTGCTCGCGTAGTATGCGGCTTGTTTCAAATTTGTTAATAGTAATTTGGCTCGAAGCCGTTCCCGACCCGTTGTAAGGCAGTCCTACTTTTTCAAGTTCTACCTGCAGACTTCCGTCTTCACCGGGGCGGCCATGCAATGCAATAAATACGCCATCGGCTTTTTCGGCCAGCTCGGTAAACGAAATTTTCTGAGGTTCAAAAATTGTTTTGCTGCCACTCGAAAAAACATCTATTACATCGCTGCATTCATTAATAATGCGCTGCAAAACCGGATTGGGATGAAAGTGCTTTACTTTTTCTTTAATATCATCGGCATTATCCTTAAGCATGCTGTTTACCGGAAGCAGGTACAACTCGTGGTGCTCATCACTGCCTGTTAAAAATACCGGTACAGGCTGGTACTTGGTAGAAGCCGATAATTTTTCGTACACATTACGTCCGCTTTCTACCGAAATATGCCGCTCGGATGAATACCCGCCCATAATTACGGCAATGCGGGTACGTGTTTCTTTCACGCTGCGCTGTTTTTCCAATGCAGCATTTAATTGTTCAAGCAACTGCCGCACGTGCGCGTTGTGCTGCCAGGTACGCACCCGCTCACTTAGGGAGGTAAAAATAATATAGGTTAAAAACTGCGATGGATTTAATCCTATTTCGGCTGCCTGATGAAAGAAAAAACTGGAAGGCATCATTCCAGATGTGGTATTGGGGTCGTTGAGGTAAATGGTTCCGTCAGCTTTTATAAACCCGTCAATGCGGGCATACACGTTAAAATGAAAAAAGTGAAACAGCCGCACACATTCGGTACGAATGCGCTGCACATCGGCATCGGGTAAATGAATAGGCGTAATTTTTCTCGATAATCCCGGAAGGTATTTTGAACGGTAATCGAATACTTCCTTTCCTTTTACTATCTCGGTAGGCGGCAATGCCACGGGCTCTCCGTTGGTATTTTGAATAACAATGCACGAAAATTCGCGACCGTCAATAAACTCTTCCATCAGCACTTCACTCTCTCCGTACAATCCTTCAATAATCACTACATCGTGGCCCGAAAAAGCAGTCTCAATTGCCTGTAACAATCCATCGGCATCAAACACTTTTTTTCCGTTTACCAATGCCGGCAAACCTATTCCCTCGCGTATATCGGCCAGGTGCAGCAACAGTGCTGTTTTGTCTTCTTCGGTTAATGTAACCCATTCGGGTTTATACAAATGCTCAATGAAAAAACTGCGGTTAATTGCTTTGGCAAAAGCATCAAAATCATTGGTGCGAAAAATACTCACCCCTATTGACGAACCCTGATTGGCCGGTTTCATCACATAGGGCAAGGGCATGGTTTCAACTACGTGCGCAAACAATGCCTTGCGGTCACCGGTGAGCCAGTCTTTTCTTGAAATATGCATGAACTTCGGACACGGATATCCTCCGGCCTGCTGCCATTCTTTTTGCACACGCTTGTTCATACCAATTCCCGATGGCAATATACCCGAACCCGAATACGGAATGCCATACCACTCAAGCAATCCCTGAATAGTTCCGTCTTCGCCATAAGCCCCGTGCAGAGCCAGAAATGCAAAATCAATAAGTTCGCTTAGTTCGTGCGGCTGCACTTTTCGGCCTATATTGGTAATAAGTTCCTGCTGTTGCTGCGGGGTAAGGTCGCCCAGATTTTCGGCATAATACTGAAAATCGAGTTTTGAGTGCGGAAGGGCCGATACCGGAGGATAAAAATCGCGGATACTTCCCTTGTACACAAATTCCCAGTTAAGGAGAATGATATTATTAAAACTGTCAACAAAAAGCGGAACAGCTTCAAACAATTCTTTATTCAGGTTATCGTACACCGTGCGGCCACCGGCAAAGGATACTTCCCGCTCGCGCGACTGGCCGCCAAATAAAATCCCTATTCTCATTTCGCACAAATATAAGGGCGAAAGCGAAAGTTTTTCGGCTGTTTTTCCTATAAATGTGGATAGTGTGCCGGCAGGGGCACCTGCTTCATTACCTGCCTGAAAAACAGGGAGGCTGCCTGCCCGGGTTGGCAATTTGGTTTGATTGTTGTAAAATCGTAGCTCAAAAATTAGCGAAGTCATGAAAAAAGTTGCCCTTGCCCTTACCCTCACCTTTGCCCTTAGCCTTATGGCTCAAAACAGCCAGTCGCTCCCCGATTTAGTGCTGAAGGATATGAACGGAAAACCTAAAAATGTATCGGATTACTCGAAGAGCGGAAAAATTACCATCATTTCTTTTTGGGCCACGTGGTGCTCGCCATGCATCAAAGAACTGCGCAATATTCAGCCTCTGTACGAAGACTGGCAGGCACAATACGGATTGCAACTGGTAGCTGTTACCGTTGATAATGCCAAAAACACGCAAAAGGTAA
>Ga0268298_10002066_pt1 | contig 22528 bp, 20 predicted proteins | sample WWTPWeurt_MetaG_FD_194462 | JGI IMG/M metagenome (GOLD analysis project Ga0268298, IMG submission 194462) | Activated sludge microbial communities from WWTP in Nijmegen, Gelderland, Netherland - WWTP Weurt | ecosystem: Engineered > WWTP > Aerobic digester > Activated sludge | place... | reverse complement strand
TAACCGTATGAGGTTGTATCCAAGTACTTACTTGCCAAGTATTCTGGATAAAAGCTGAGATGTCAATTAATGTAGGATTAAATCCTAGCGATCACCATTAGGAATATAAATCACATTTTCATACCTTCTCTTTATTGTTTAGGTTCCGCTACCGTGGAATTTTATGAGCGTTACTACCTTCAAACGCTGGTTCAGGAGGGAGTAATTGGTTTGTCTTACTTGCCTCAACAGGTTTAGGCTTCGAATCAGCGTTAGCTGTTTGCCCTGAATTCAATCTTGAAATTGCTTCGACAAGAATCGGCGCAGCAGCAGCTGTTGCAGCCGCCAAAGCGGCTCCACCAGCGACTGACACAGCTACAGCACGACCACCCGGAACTGCATTAAGAGAAGAGAGCTGAACGCCGTGAGCCTGAAACGCACTTTGCATAGCCTGACGTACAGTTGGATTGGACATAACTTCTCGCATTGCACCAGCAGCAGATCGTGCAGTACTCAAAAGCCGATAAACTGGCCCTGCAGCAGACATGGCATAGGTTGTGGCCGCTGAGATAACGCTTGCTTGAGCGAGCGCAGGCAAGCTATCCCAGGTCCCACTCCAAGCCTTCGATGCTTGACTCCCAGCATTACCAAGCGTTGGCGCGCGAGCAATCGATTCACCAGCGGCCCGAATGCTATCGCTAGGACCTGAAGCGGGATTCAATACGTCGCCGATCTGCCCCTCAGACAAACGACCAGGTGGCGCACCGTTAGGGGTTGAAGGGGGCGTGACGTTATCGTGCCCTGGCGTTGCAGACGCTAGAATAGATCTCGATGCAGAGCCTAAAGACGGCGACGGAGGGGCAGACGAACGAGCAGATGGTGCATGGGTGCCAGTTGAAGGAGGTGCAGCAACAGGTGCTGCGCCAGAGGAGCCCAGGCTCCCATCAGGAATGCTTGGCGGCGCACCGATCCCGACCATCCCTGCAACGCCGGCAGTAGACTTAGGAATGCTCCCAGATGAACCTGGCGCGCCACCTGCAGCTGCTTGAACACCCGCACGATCTTGTTTAGAGAGCCCGACATCAGCACCAAGCATGCTTTGGTTTTCCCCCGCACTACGGACCCCTACACCAGCAACAGCGCCATCCGACATGTACCCATGGCTTGCAACCATGGATGCAAGCTCCCCTCCTCGGCCAGAAGCTACCATCGCGTATGCCCTGACCATGTTGGGATCAGGAGCTCCATCGGAAGTCTTGTGGAAAAAGTTACCCTGAGCAGCTAGGCGATTACTGAATTGCTGAAGCTGTTGCGGGGTAAAGAACGCAGGGCCTGTCTTGTCCGCAAGGGCTGCAGCGAGCCCTTTGTCGTTGCTCAAAACACCTGCAAGGGTGTCCGCGGACATCTGGAACCCCGAACCGATCGATGCCTGGGCGGTAAGGGCTTCGTTGTACGCCCGCCCTGCACTCTCTCTCTCGGATTTTGCTTGAGCATAGCTCTGACCCTGCCGAACGCTCGACGAAGCACTGGCAGACTTATTGATGGAGTCAGAGTGTGTGTTGGACTTCCGAGTGCCCGAATCGACTGAGGAGGACGCTCGTTTGCTCGCAGCGGAGTTTAGATCTCTGGACAAGGCTTCCTCAACAGAGGATGCATCCTGTCCGGATCCCTTTGCGCCAATATCTATACCGGCTTGATTCATTACCGACGCCATAGCCTTGGCAGCAGTCCCACTACTCATCTTCCCTGAAGCAACAGCATCCGCAGCAGCACCAAAGGCAACATTCCAGGCAGCGGTCTGTCTGTTACTCCACCCATTCTTCTTGGATAGCGACTCACCTGTGGATGACTCCATTGACTGAGACGCAGAAGTACCAGAAAACGTAGTGTTCGCCATCACATCAGAAATGGTCTTCTGAGCAGACTTCTCCCAGGCCTTTCCATACGCGAGATCCGCACGAGACTCAGCGGACTTAGCTTGATCGAAGGCAGCACTGCGAGAACTGACCATGGAAGCCATGGACCTCGAATCGGCAGCAACTGAAAACGGCGAACCGGCTCCCCCAACATGGGTTCCACCCTGGGCGTTTGCAGTCTCGTTTGCACCAATCTTGAGGGCACCGCCGTGAGAAACCATCGGTCCTGCGCCGATGAGGTCAGGACGCATCGCCTTTGCGTCAACATGACCCCCGTTCATCTTTCCAGCAAGCGAGGTCGCAGCAACACTCCCGCCATAGACAAGCATCAAGGCAAGGCCGGGCACAGAGCTGGCCATCATGTTTCCGGTGGCAATCCAACTCTGTAGGGTCTCCCAGACATTCCCCATGCCAAAGCCCGACTCAAAATCGACTCCGGTCGCGCGGAAGACGGCAACATCCTGGCTCGCTGCAATGTGGATGTACATGTTGCAGATCGCGAGAAGCGGCTGCCACAAGGCAACCCAGATCAACATCAGAAAATACTTGGTCCCCATGGCTACCCCCTGCGGGCCGAGACCAATGAGAAACGCAAGCAATGGCGTTACTGCACAGACGAGAATCTCGATGAACGCCATGATCGGCCTGGCAACTTCGAGGAAAAGTGACTTGTCGGCCCCCCACTCGACGTTACGCTGCTCTATCTTCTGCGTGAGCATCGCGCATTCTCCGAGGGACTGACACTTCACGGCATTGCGAACAAGGGCAGTTGTCATGTACGAGTAGCCATCCCGGATCTCGATACCGAGCGCCGTCGCAGCCTTCTGCACCTCATCCACAGGATCGCGGGAGTTACGGCCAAACTTCAAAACTGACTTTGCCGCACCAGCTATCCACTCGGTAGAGAACTCAACTGACATGTAGCTTGCCAGGGCATCGTAGGCATCAGCACACGTCATTTGAACAAGATTTTGACCAAGGCCTCCAGACGTGATGTAAGTGAGAACGTCACGATTCACATAGTAAGTTCTCAGCCCATCGAGCATGGGAACGGCAGATTCGATGGTCTGGAGCGTCGGCCGGCTTGCTTGATCCATGAACTCGTCGAACAGTGCATAGTTCACACACTGCTGAATGTAGTTGTGCAGGGACCGCTCCGCGGCAAGGTGTGCGGGACCAGTGGCCACCTTTTGAACGTTCACAAGCACATGAAGAGCGTTCATGTAACCCTGTTTGAACTGCCCCTCAGGAATCGAGTAGACCGTCTCGAATGCCTGCGTAAGCCAACGGCCGGTGCTCGTGATCGCATACATCGGATAAGCAACGCCGATAGGAACGTTAGCAACGACGGCCGTGTCACCCGAGTAAACGTCTTCAACAACTACGGTTTCCTTCGGAACGAAGAGAAAGTAGAACATTACAAAGCCGAACAGCAACTTCTGAGGTTCAAGCTTTTGGGAAACAACTGCGCCGACACCAACGATCACAAGACCGACAAGAAAGCCAAGCTTTGCAAGAGCAAAGATGTTGAATTCGTTTCCCGTAGTGGTGAGCATAGCAACGCCGTTCAATACTGTTTCCAGCATTGTGGCGTTACCGAAGGACAAGATTTCCATTGACATATTTCGCCCCTACTTATCCGCGATCAGATTCTTACGGATATCCTGCTTCACCTTGCGATCGACCTCGACAGCACTAGCGATCTGCTGCATAGAAGTCGCTGAACTTTTATGGAGTCGGGCAACTTGATCTCGGAGCTTGTCCAATCTCTCGCGCACATCTTTGATCCCCTCCTTTCCTTCATAGGTTCGTAAAGCGGTTTCAATCGAGCCGATCATTAGACCGATGTATCTAGCCGTAATCTCTTCAGCTACATTGATTGCAGCCTGATCGGCAAATGACGCTACTACATTACGTCGATTTGCATTTTCAGCAAGCAAACCAACAATATTGGCCGGCATTGTCGCAATGAAAGCCTTCTCTCTTTCGGTGAAAGCATCAGACGCTTCAGTGCTACGAAACTTCGCGATGATGCCAATAGTCCGCGGCGGACCCGATTCAGAACAATCACCAAGAAGAAGCTCGCGGACAAGGCAGTAGAAGCCAGGCAGTTCAACCTCTTTGGTAGTTGGGGTCATGCAATCGCTATCGTTACAATCAACGATTGGATATTTTCCACCAGCGAGGAATTGATAAGGATCAAGGGTTTTTTCAATCCAAGTGTAACTGAAGTCCTTGGTCGAATCCTGATTCTCCTCGATAACGACAGACCCTGTTAGGCTCATCATTACTTCCATAACCTTATCGTCAACATACATACGGGTCGGAAAGTAGGATTCAAAGTAGCTGTCCTGAAAAGCTTTCCACACGACATTTCCAAAATACTTTCGGCGCGTAGCTGAATCAAAACCCGCCGTAAGCGTGTTGAGACTGGAATTCAGACCGGTGAGAACGTCACCAACGATGCCCTGGCTTGAACCTTCGATTGACATTGAAGAACGAAGGCTTTGAGTCCAGGAATCCGGAACACTGGGAGCCAGACTGACAAGGGACTTGGCTGCTTCACATGAATTCTTGAGCGAGCGACCTATCGTGTTGATCTTGTCCGCTAACTCGGTAATTTTTCGCTCACAGTCTTCGCACATCGCACTGAGAGCCATTTTAAAAACATAGCCGGAGAGCAAACCGGAAGCATTTGCTGCGATCGCACGGAGGTTATTCTGAAACTCCTCACCGTTGATAAAACTCAACGCGCCCCCGTGCAGCGAGATACCGTTACAGCCGGCATTGAACGAAGGTGGGTCGAAGTTGATGATGTTGGGCTTCGTGATCTCGGAGCGCATCTCAACTGAACCAAGAGACACGACACCACGCCTAGCGCTCATGTATGCCCCAGGTTCGGTAACATTCGTATTCGGGGCAAGAGCATCGAACATTGAATCAAAATGCTCACCCACTGCTGCAAAGGCAACGGATTGAGTGAAAACGATGGCGGCAAGAGCACCACAAATCAGTTTGATTTTTTTCATAGCATTTATCGGAGTTACCGCCCTCTCAATACGTTCTTTACGTAGTCGATGATCTGCTTAGTATCTTCAAAGGATACATTTTGCGGAGTTTCGCCCTGCTTTGAAGAGCCCGGATGTAACTCAGATTTAGTGATACGAATATCCTGCTTAGCTTGAGGGTTTATCCAGTTTTGCGAAGCAGCAACATCAACGGATCGCCCAGCGATCTCAAGCGCAGGCGTGAGACCGTAGGCCAGTGGCACCAGATCGCCTGGAGGACGAGCGAGATAAAGGGTGGGCGTGACAGAAACACCCAACTTTTGAGACTGCCCGGAATCCCTTTTAACACTCCATGAAGGGTCTATGCCTGGAAGATTGCCGCCGTCCATAGAAATGGCAATGACTCGATAGCCATAAGCCTTCGAAAGGAACTGAAGCGCGGGAACTTGAGCCTTGCAGTAGGGGCAATCACTCTTAAAGAAAAACCAGATTGCGGTTTGAGAAGCAACGGCTTTTGCCCAGCGCTTAACGCCCTCCTCTGCCGCGGCCTTTCCAGCGTTCTCACCGAAGGTCGAAGAAGGCGTTCGTGCATTCTCATCAAGCCAGGGAGTGGCTTTGATAACATCCTGAGCCACCGTTGAAACCGCCGTCGCCTTATCTCGCATCATGCGCTCCGCGGCAAGCATCGCCGTCACGTTCTCCGGGGTCGGGTTATCAATAGCTTGGGCCTGGAGCTTCTTGTAGTTTGCTTGGAACCATTCGACGGAGAAGAGATGGGATCCGGGCTTTTGCTTGACGATTTCCTCCTTAGGTGATTCAACAGGCTTAGAGGGTTCAATTGGTCGCCGTGGAACCTCGATCTCCGGCTGCTCTTCTCGCCAAAACCAACCGCGGGCTTTGTCAGCATAGAACGCATCAACAGCTAAGGCTTGATGGGTAAGTCCGAAGATGAGAATAGGCATGAGAAAGCGATTATTCAATTTCATGGATTCACATCCTCCCAAACCTTGTTTCTAATACTCTCTCTACGGTCATCAAGTGCGTTCGGATCTTGGCCATAAGTCCCATCAATCAAACTCTTAGTACGGTCAAAGCTATTTGCTGAATAGCTTCCATTTCCAGTAATGCGGGTCCCTGCAGTTGCACCGCCCGAGAATCGCTCAGCGAGAAGGTTTGGATCAGTTGGAGAGTTTCCACCAAGCTGGAGCATCGCGATCCACTCAGTCAGATCAACAAGGCTAAAGTCAATTTTCTCGAACTCAGCAACAGTAAATCCAGTGCAATCCGCAGTAGCAAAAGTCCCCCAAGGCTTATTTATGGTGGTCTGCTCACGCGCCTGTTCGTGGATGATGCGGGCCAATGGTGAATTAAAACAGCACCATTTCTCTGTTTTACTAATTGTCACTCCAAGCTGCTTCTTACTTTGCGAACCAATGAAGTGACACATCTTTAACTGCTTATCAGATGCGAGCTTGAACTCATCTTCTGTGCACGGCCAGATAAGCTGAACCAGAATATTAACGATCTGATACGCCATATATATCCAGCCGATCACGGAAGCTACAGCGACAAGGTCACCAACCAGACCGCCAAGGGCGGCCTCGTTTAAAACAACACCGATTCCTTCAGTAGATGCAGTGAAGATTGAATCTGCGGCCCCGTAAAGAACTTCACTTCCGATAGTTTCAGCAGCCCACTGCATAGCACCTTGAGTCATACCCTGAACAGCGCTGGCCATCCCAGCAGAAGTGGCTCCCTCGGCTGCAATGCTAGTCACTGCGTTGGCCGCAAGGTCAGCGGCAGCTGAAGTACCGGAAGCAACCGACGAGCCACCAGAATAAGCACTCGTAAAACTATCGAATGCACTAACAAATGGCTGAGAAATCTCACTACTCAAGGAAGAAATTGAATCGGTTGCGGAATTCCAATAACCTGTTCCTTGGTTAATCAAGTCCCTACCAAGCTCAGTGTTCTTTGCGAGCTTATAGGCCCCTGTTGTCAAGGTCATGTAATCTGAAAGAGAAGGGGTCGGCGCATCAACCGCGCAGCAGTTTTGCATGCCTCCAAGTACGTTCTGACAGGTATCGACTTTGCCAGTGAAGATACGGCATGTGGTCGGATCTGAAACACAATCCGTATCAGTACCTGCCGTTTTTGTAATCTCCGCCATTGTTGCAACTTTAGCGAAGTTAGTGTTCTGTTCAGTCTCGAATCCATTGACACATTCCGTGCCCATACAAGCTATATCACCTGCACACGAGTATGTATCCGTTGAAACCGTTCCACCAATCTCCTCATCAGTACCACAGTCCCATGTTTCGGTACTCGTGGAGCACGTGCCAGTAGTTGAATTGTATGAATCTGGCTCGCAATCTCGCTTCTTGAAAACACACTGGGGATTAGACTCAAGCTCTCCACAATCACTGCCAGTCGTAGCTGTGTAGTCAACAACCGGACACTGTTGATTGCCGTTGCCATCCGTATAACAAGCGTGATTCACGACACCGAGCGAACGGAGTTTCGCAGAGAAGCAGATGGGAGCGGGAGGTGCTACCGGTTCTCCTGGGAACAACGGGCCAAGAAGCTGATAGTCATTCTGAGTGACTGTCAGTGGCTGGCCATCAATCATGACCGTCCGATTAGTTGCCGCATCAGTGCACTCAAACCATTGATTGGATGCCTGATCCTTGATTGAAGCACCCAAGGTTATACCGGCGCCTTCTCCCAACCTTGATGGATCTTTCAATATCTCATCGAGGCAACCTGGCGGATTCTGGATAACGCTGTTTTCCGGCTTGTCGTATAAAACACGAACTGAAGCGTAAGCCTCACCCTTACCGCCAACGGAAACACGGATTTTCACCGGAATCTCTGTGCCGGGAGCGACGCTCCTTAGTATTGAGGTTATATCGACATTTGGATTCGTATCAAACTCTGTTTTTCGCTCACACGCGCCGATACCCTGCTCAGGAGGAAACTCTCCAGGGCCGTCAGGGCCTTCGAAAACATACTGACCGCCTACGATGATCTGAACGTAATCATCCCATTTGACACGTTCAATGATTGCCGACTGAATTCGTGATGGGTCAATGACCTTAACAACTTGATCAAATTCGAAGACAGTACAGCTGCCGCTAAGGTAGTTGTCACCTACACGGCCGAGAACTAGTTGAAGATTCCCGGCAGTTTCAACTGTGGCCGTACCCTCGCCGGAGATCACATCAACAGGCTTAAGACGAGTAATGTCACGGGTCACTGAACAAGCAGCACCGGTAGGAGAAAATCTCGTACAGTACTTGAGATCTGTGATGTGAGCAGTCTTAGATGTTGGAGTGTTCGTCACACTCCTGGAGCAGGCTCCCCCAAGGCTGATGTCCCTAAACGCATCACGATATGCGGACTCGCCGACCGTAACAATCTCATCATGCGAAACATCTGGCTTTTGGAGGATTGCGCCGTCGCGGAGCGTACGGTAAGCATTACCGGCCTCACTGGTCTCCGTGCCAAGCTCGACAGCCCGCGATGAGATGATTGCTCCCAGTGCGCTGGGATCGCCATAAGTGGTTGTCTTAGCGCTCTGATCGGCCCCAGCATCCTGTAGGAGAAGGACATTGCCCTGAGGGCTCGTGATCTGACCGGAGACGGGATCATAGGTAGTGGGAACGCCACCTTTGATGATAGCGCCAAGATCGTGTGCATTCGCTATCGACGTAGCATCGGCTGCTGCGGCCATGTTCGCAGCAAAGTGGAGGCCACCGAGTGCCGAAATAACGTAAGCCAGGACGACGTTACGAGCGGTTTGTAGCGCTTTGTTAGCCATTGGGGTGACGAGGATTCGAATCTCAGCCCCAACTATCGCATTTTGCTGACACCGCATTTGCTACAGGAGCCGCGTGTTTATCAGCGGGTAAGAACTAAAGCCGCACATGAAGAAGACTCATGTGCGGCGAAACTCTGATGCTGGTGAACTAAAATCTCTGAAGATTGGCTGCCTTTGTTTTTATAACAAAAGCGGTGGCTATCCCCCATAGAGGTACAGCAAGAGGGTTAATCGCTACAGGTGAAAGTGCATAAAAGAACGGCATGAACATGAGAAAAACGAATACATGCATGGCCAACCCAAACACAGGCGCCGCAGTAGATTCGAATCCAAGGAGTTTTATCTTCCGAATTACAAAGCCATCGTAAGCGGCCGCTGATATAAAAATGAGCATCAACGGCCACCAGATCATGATGGTGTACATCCTGAGAAAGAAGAAATAGACCATCAGCCAAAATGCATTCAGCCGATCTCTTACCGTATCCCAAAGCCCTTCATTGACACCGAGCTTCTCCAGGCCCTTCGAACCAGCAAGCGCCTCATCTGTAGGGAGGAACAAATCATAGAGTTCATCTACAGCCCCCGTATTCACGAAGTTCTCACGGTACGTCCTCTTTGCCTTGCCTTTAATTCTCTTTGAGGCTGCATCCCCAAAATACTCCGTAAGATATCGTTCTTCACGATTCACAGAATCTTGAATCAACGTAGCGGGCACCAAAATTAGGATAAAGAGTGCCTGAACAAAAAGGATCATTACCCAAACAAGGAACTTACTGCTTCCACCCATCGTCAGCCTCCTTTCCTTGAATCAGACCAATCAAAATCTGTGTATTGGCAACGCGACTCAAAACATAGATCCTTGCGTGATCTTCCGGGCCTTGAGGAAAAACCCTCTTTGCTGCCGCCGATATGAATGCCTTAATCAATTCATGAAGCATCAAGCTTCCCTCTCCAAAAGAGCGAGGTCTGTCCATAAAGGCTTCTATGCTTGTCAAGGCTTCTTCAATCTCCGTTTCCACAACAAGATTGAATGTCAGCTCATACCTTGAAACCATATCTCGAAGTTGTGGGAAGGTTGCAAGAATAAGCTCCCAGTGTTTTTTCTCAAGCCGTCCCTTTTTTCTTTTTTGCATAGCGCAGCCTCAGTCATCTCATGCAACAGTCAGTCCAACGCCAAAGCAGATACATGTAATCGGAGACGTTCGGGATATTTCGATACTCACCTCCCCACGTATACGTGCTAGCGCCAATTGAATGACAGCAATTGGGCCTGGACTCTCCCCAGGGGAAGAATCTTTGGAGACGATACTGACTCTTCGGCATCATGGGAAAGATCTCGCCATTACAAAGTGCGTTATCCCCCATCGTCCGCCGAGTAAGACCAAGCAAATGAGCTTTTGCAAGATACTTCGTACCTAGCAAGGTGGTCGCCCTGGCCGTTGAACCACTATTTGTTACATGCCCGGTCATGGGAAAAAGGGGGCCGATACAGCCATTCCACCAAAATATCTCGTCTGTCTCCTGGCCTGCCGTTTCAGCAACACAAGCTGCGGCGCCCCCGGCTAGCGTCTCAAGCTGCGCAAAGGCCGCACCAAATGGATTGGTGAAGAAATCGAGTTCTGAATCATTGTGCGATGGGTCAACTTCAGACATGGAGATGAAATCGAGATCAACATAACTCTCTGGGTTACATTGAGTATCCAGCAGCAACTCGAGCATCTGCATGACAGGGAACGCCAGCAAGTGAACGTTCATGAATGAATCATCCAGCTTGCTATGACGCGAATTCCCAACAAGTCGATAAGCCTCCATGAGCTTCTTGCCACCGACTGTAGGGGAGCACCAAGGATTTCTAACGACTTCGATGATTCGGGCTGGATTCCAGAACCCAGCGGTTGTTCCAGGCTTTGGAACGCCGTTTGAGTCATTACAAGTGCAGACCGCCTTCTTTGTTGCTCCTTTCGGTGCATTGCCACCGAAAGTCATGTTTCCCATCAGCCTCCAAGGAAACGCACAATCCCAGCAGATCCCATTGATCAGCTTTGCACCGAGCAAGTCGGAGTCCGGGCAGCCGTAAGACGGTGTTTGAGCGTGGGCGCTCACTGCGCTGAGCACCATTACAGCGAGCGCAGCAACGAAAGAAGTGGTAACTCTGGCAATGGCTGTGCCCAGGATTCTGAAACTCACTTCTTAGCTCCTTTCTCAGGCACAACTTCAGTTATCCTCATCTGCAGATTAACGGCATCCGCATATGCGGGCACATGCTGAAGATGGAATCGATCCCGGACCAGCGGATTAAGAAGCGTCACATCCTGCTCAAATCGAGCATTCAATTCAGAAAAACCGTTCCATCCCTGTTCGACATTGACACGCGTTGCGATCAAACTGGTTGCGCGACCCGATCGAATCGTCTCCTTATGAAGTCGAACCGCGGTATCAACGTGTGCTGGCTTACTTGCATCGAAGAAGATGTATCTCTTAGTCATGGACATTCGAGCAAGCGGATTGATCGACGTACCTGCTTTGATTGCTACTCCATGGCTACTCGATATATCTTGATCAAGAACGATAGTTGGATCAAACAGGAAGACCCGATTTTCACGAGACTCTGGAAGATCCGTATAGGTTTGCTTCACCCAAAACCTATCGATTGCAGCCTGCTTCTTTTTATCCCAATCAATTGAGGCTGCTCGCCGCTTCATTTCTTCGATCAGATCCGGTTCGCTTGCGGCCCAGGTTGTCCCGAAGGAGCCAAGATCGACATCCTGGCGCAGGTCCTTAGATCTCAACTTTCTCGACATCCAATCGACGTTAACCAGACCTCTGACTACAGCAAGCTTTGAACCACTTCCAATTGGATATGCCACGGTTGGAACTTGAACAGTGTTCAGCCGTGTGAACAAGGTCGGATCCAGCACAACGGAAGGAATGGTCTTACCTCCGAATGACTGAATGTACTTGTTCAGATACAAAACATTCTGCCCTTTAGGGACACCCCTGAAAACGAGAGTGCTTCCAGTTTCAATCGCCTCTTCAATAATGTCTTTCATGTTCCCACGAGGGATGGACGTCGATACAAGAATCAACGGCCCCATATACTTCTTCGCCGCTTGCTGCGGATCTTCTTTTTTGGCACCGATTTGATTTCGTACGGCATCGCCACCCCGCTCCGAAATCTCCTGAGCAGCTTCAAGTTCAACCGCCCTCGCTTGCCGGGGCTTCAGCCATTCAGGAGCCTCTTGTCTCGTCGCAGCGCGAATAGCAGCGTTTGACTCCTCAAGCCAACTCGGAGCAGCTAGAGATGAAATCGAGACGGATAGGGATACGACCAGAAGAAGCGAAGATGCGGTATTCATTAGATAGCTCAGAAGACCGCAAAGGCGCGGCCGAGAACGTCCTTCTCACGTACCAGGCCGAGGAGATCATAGCGGGAATCAAGGCTATCCCGGTGAGTTCCGCGGACATAGAACGAACCAGGAGGAATCACCCCTACATGACCGAGCTGCAACGCCTGGCCTTTCTTTGACAGTTGCTTTGCAAAGCCAAGGCTCTTTCCGTCGATGGAGAATTCACGCTTATTCTCCACAACCAGATCTCCTGGCACACCCTCAAGGATCTTCACGAAGGTTGTGCCATACGGATAAGGATTCATGGGTGTGCTGTCATCCTTTACCCATTTAAAGGCCACTAGATCACCCTTCTGTGGCTTTACACCCATCTCGATTACGAACAAGTGTTGAGGAAGGCTTTCGCTCAAGTTCCAAACGATCTTGTACTGGTCACGAAAACCCCATGCAACAACCAGAGCAACTGACGCGATAGCCATCAGGATCAGTCCTGCGAAGATAGCCCTTCCAACCCACTTATTCTGAAATACAGCAACGGCGCTCCGAAACACTGAGAACATCGCGTTACCAAAATAGACCTGTTTCATCTTTTCAATCCTATGTGACTTGCCCACTGAAAAACGATACTTTTCGGCTCACTTTTCGTCTTTGCGTGAAGGCTCTTGAGCATCATCATGGATGGGAATGTATGTGCTATCCGGTGCTCTCAGAACGGAGTCGGCATCGATCACAATCGCGCCGTTTTCAACCGCCTGGGTGATTCTGGCATTCAACTTGGCCACTCGCTCTGCAATGACTTTTTGCTGAGTCGGATCATTAACGTTGGCGACGCCCTTTTGAACGTCGGTAGTTCTCACAACGAGAACCTTCTGAATATCGTCCTGACTGATTGCCATCTTCTTGGTCACAAGGAACGCAACCGATCCAGAAATGGCGGTAACCAAGAGAACCTGAAGAACAGTTTTGATAATCAAATTTTTCATTTACATCGCCCCCCGCCTTGCATTCTCGAATTCAATTACTGCATTTATCGCTTCAGTCACGCTCATGCCAGCTTGGATGTTTCTCCGGATCAGAGCCACCTCATCCGCTTTGGTAGTGAATAGAAGCTGAGCAAACCGATCAACGATAAGTCGACCGATACCATATTGCCGACCACCGTCCATGTAGAAGAAGACTTCAGAGTAGTGGCCAGACTGGCTCGCTACTGTTTTCAAGACCTCAAAGGCGCCTGGAGAAAGATCGAGCTTTCTTTGCTCTTCGAGCTGGACAACAACATCGCGCTTCTGCCCGAGAAGGAACATGTTCGCGGAGTTCTCGGCAATAGCTTTACCAGCTGCATCCTTGTAAAGATCGAAAACTGACTGAGTAACAACAATCGCGGCCCCGTTATATTTTCGGAATCGCCGATAGCCACCTTCAATGAACGCGGCAATACGTCCATGTTTTAAGAGATCCCAGGCCTCATCAATAACGAGGATTTTTCGCTGACCCAGATCTCCAAGGTACATGGCCTGTTGAATCTGATAGATGAGTTGAAGCAGGACCACTTGCTGAAGATGTGGCTTCGACTTCAACTCCTCGAGCTCAAGGACGCAGAACGGGTTATCGAAGTTGATGTTGTTCTGACCAACAAAATACTTGCCATACTCGCCTCCGCTTGTGAAAGCGTACATGCGGTGGCCAATATCCCTGACTCTCTCATCATCATCATTCTTGAGAGACTCGGCAATGTCATCAATGGTTAGTGTTTTTTCAAATTGATTCCAACCAGTCATCACGTACTCTTTAAGCCGTGATATTTGATATCCATCAAGCTGGTCATCGCCAGGACAAGCCATGGCGGCCAAAAGGCCAATGATGGTATCAGCCTCTTCTGAGTAGTCTTCAATCAACGGGAAGGGGTTCAAGCAGACGTTCGATTCCGGCGAGAACTCAATGAACTGCCCCCCTAGAATCTGACACAGCTTCAGGTAGCTTCGACCGACGTCGATAACCCAGACTCTGGCGCCGAGGCCCTGATACGAGACAGTGAGGTAGTTGGTCAAAAAGCTCTTTCCCGAACCCGACATCGCAGCAATCACTGCGTTGTAGTTGGTTGACGAGTCGAAAAGGTCGATCGACATCAACTGGCCGGTGCGACTAACGAACGTCATCGCATGGCTGGTCCCTGATCCATCCCAGTCTGCGCAGATAGGTAAGAACTGTGCTGCATGCTTGGTTGTCAGCGTGTTGTAGCGCTCAAGAAAGTTCACGGCTTTCGGATCAGCGCACAAAGGAAGCGCGTTGATAAAAAGCGGCAAGCTGATGTAGCGATCCTCTTGCATCAGAAAGCCCAGCTCAGAGTAATAGGTCGCCATGTTCGTGGCTGATCTACCGGCCTCGTCTTCGCTGCCTTCAAACACGAAGAAGGACGGACAGATCTTGACAATCATGTCTCCCGCATCAATCGACTCGAAAAGAACGTCGAAGCTGTCCTTTTGTTGGGCGATAGCGGGAACAAACTTCTGAATCGGACCATAAGCCTGGTAGGCGTTGTACTGCCGCTTCTGCTGAAGAACTTCTTTCTCTCTGTGCGCGTCCACGTAGCAGATGTTAACTGTGATCATAAAAGATCCAGTCACACCCCTCGTGGATGTCCGTACGTCAGCGATATAAGCCTGGACCGCACCAATCGTGAAAAACTTGGGCAGTTTTTTAGTCGACAGCGACCGAACGTGTGTCTGACCAATCGAGAATCCACCTTCAGTCACACTCACTTCTGAGGTGTAATCGAACAACTGCTTATTGATCTCAACAGCATCGTCATAGAGATCGCCTGGGTGCGTTCTCCAGCTGGCATTCGGAGACCTATTGAAGATGGTGCCCATGAACTGAACATATTGGTCTGCGGTCATCATGCTTCCACGCATCCCAATTTGCTCCAAGCCTCGCTGAAGTCGGCCAGCGAAATCAGTCGTAGTTTTCACATCAAGATCCGTAGGCATTGAGCCATTGGACAAAGGAATCTTGATGGTCACCAGGGATCTGAAGTCCCGGGTTTTGGTTCCATTCACCCTTTCAATCGGAGAGAGGACTCCCTTTTCATAGTAAGCCGCTTCAGACCGCTTAGACTGAACAAAAAGAGAGTCATCACCCAGACCAGAATTGAGGCGCTGGTTCACCATCGCACCGGTATGCCTCGTCAAATCTGGTGACGCATAGAGCATGAAGGAAATAAACGAATTTGGAGGCAACTGAAGCCGAAGGATAGTGGCTAGCTTCTCAGCGGTGTCCTCATCAGCACCTACGGCTGGACCAAGGTTTAGGACAACACCGAGGTAGCCATCACCCATGTAGAACACCTTGTCCTCAGGCGAGTATGCAGTGACACAAATGAGTTCCGCCGGCGACGTGCGATGGAGAACCCCGCTAAGAATTTCGTTCATTAGCGCTTAGCTCCTGCAGCGGGTTGCTGGGACGAACCTCGAAGCGGTGATACTGCACGATCCTTCCCGCTGACCCCCATACCAGTCTTCAGGGGCTTGGACAGACTGGAGCTGTCTCCAAAAGTCTGATTCCCGATCGACCAACGACGTCCTTCGACTTCCGCGAAGACGTATTCAGAAGCATGGAGATAGCCCTCATCGTCTTCCCACGGAGCAATCCAAGTCCGGATTACTTTTGCAGGCGATCTGACAGGGACCGCAGCCTCGGTTATGGGCGTAAGATCCTCAACGCTTCGAGGGAAAGCTCCAGTAAGGGTCTTCTGCAGGGCAAGCTGAGCGGGCGTGTCCTGTGGAGCAGGTTTGGCACCGTTCGGCCCAGTTGGCCCAACATGATCAGCGTTGTTTGTGGCGGTATAAATATCCCGCGCGCTCATACAACGCACGCCCTGCGGCAGCCCTTGGCAACTGTAGGATGACTCGCCGACTCCGATCGTCATGCAACCCGGAAGGAGCGCTGTGGCGACCAGGGACAGGGCAACAGTGGAAATCTTAAGACTCTTCATTTCTATCACCTTGCAGTGGCGCGGGTGAGGTCCGCAGTCAGTTTCGCTTGAAGATCCTTCACGAAACCCCGATGGACGTCACCCGTCGAGGAAACGACAAATGGAACGGCGTTGCGCCCGAGCAGCCTGGCGACAATCAACGCGCGGCTCATCGGCTCCGTATCGCAACCCTCTTTCGTGGCAGGCAATGACTGGTAGTTGTTGTTGAGAATGGCTGCCGTAGCTTGTGCGCGGTCCATGCAAGTGAGTCTTTTTGCAATCTCGATAGACTCTTCACCAAGAATTGGAGCAACGACAATACGGAAGCGATGAGTTGCTTGCATCTTCTTGACCTGCTCGATCATCCCTTTGCAATAGCCACATCGAGGGTCAATGAAAATGACGTTCTCAGCAGACTTGGGATTGCCGACAGTGAAAGTGAGCAACTCGTCCAGCTTCAGCTTCATCGACGTGAAGTCGATTCGATCCAGGCTGGTAGTGTCTTGAAGATTTCGGATGACCTTTCCGTTCCACGTATCGAGCACTTCGACTTGACGCATCACGAAACGACCATCGGCGCTGATCATGAAAGTCTCGCCAGCCCCTTCAGCTACGGCGAATCCGGTGCCAGGCAGCGCCTTGATGCCCTTAAGATTGCCCATGATCGCCATGTATTGATCGACATCGGCCTTTGTCCATTGATGGCCGGATGCAGCGTTTACTTGAAGGGATCCAAACATAAGGATCGAAAGAGCGGACATCAAAAAAGCGTTTTTCATCTTCAAAGCCTTTATCGAACCATCGAATTCATGCTGTTCAGCCCCTGCTGAAGTGCGTTAAGCCCCCCTGACTGGACTCCAGTAGTGCCCATAGCCCCACCAAGATTGCGTTGATTGCCCATGTTGTTATTTCGGAGTCGGGCACCGCTCGAAACAACAAAGTCGATTTTTCGACCGGCATCAACTTCAACAATCGGGAACATGTTGCGAGCCATCTCAAGATAGTATTTCGCGATTTCGGCAGTAGCAGAGCTGATGCCACCAAGCGCGGACTCCTGGCCGAGCACCCCGAGATCAGGCCGCTCAACTTGATAGTTGGATTGAGGATTCAGACTCAAAGTAGGAACACGAGCAGGCTTCATCGCATTCGAGATCCCGGACAAAAATCCAGCCATGAGACTCTTTGCAATCAATTGGCCCTCTTTGCTCACAAGGCGCCCACGTACGCCAGCCTTACCGTCCTCTCCCACAGCATAGGCATCGATCCTGGACTCAAGAACTGACCCATCATCTTTCACGCATGAAATAGCTTCAGCCCTCATGTATGCACGTTCAGAGGCCAAATCACCATATCCACTCGATACGATGAAGCAGTCAGTGATATCCATTCGAAATCTGTTTGGCAGAATGGCTTCTGCTTTAATTCGAAGAAGAGCGGGGAATGGTTCACGCTTGGCAGACGACGAGGAGGATGCGTCCATACCCGTGATAAGCGTTCCGGATATGATCGATCCGGCAGGCAGAACGATGGTCTCACTATCACCCACATTCTTTCGCTTGGGCGATTTCACTCCAACATTCGGCGAGCCATCTTTCTCTGAATCCTCAGCCCCCCCCTTCCCCGTCTCGTTTTTTTTTGAAGCAAAAGTCTTAATCCGATTCGTTTGAAGCTGTGGCTTCGGCGCAGGCGGAGCCAGATCAGGAATAGCAACAGGAGGCGCGATCGGGGCAGCTTGAACGGGTCGTGGGGGTTCAGCTGGTGCAATTCGTCTTGGCGTATAGATCCGAGCAGGCGGCTCGCCGTCGGTATTCTTTCGGCGCTCCTTGATTTGGCGAAGTTGATCTCTATCCTCCTCCGACATATCCGGGTTATCCATCAACCGATCAAGTGACGCATCAGCGGACGCTGACGATGAGGAGGGCTGATCGTCAGAATCAACATGAGAACCTGCCTTCTTTGAGCCTCCCTTTGCGGTTTCTTCGACCCGGTCAAGACGTTTGCTGATCGTATCCATACCTCGCACGATCTGATCCACACCGAGCTGACTGGAGTCCTTTCCGGTCAAGATGTCATAAGTGACTTTCTTGGGAGGTGGTTTGCGCTCTTTCGGTTCTTCAGAGAAAGCCATAACCAGAGCAAAGGCAACGATAAGAATCCCCGAAACCGCTCCAGCGAGAACAATGTTTTGCTTCGTTTGGGGAGGAAGGGTTTGGAACTTTACCTTCAAATTATCAAGGAATGCAGGCATATTCAGGCTCACTTCACGAGACGAGGACGCATGGAGCCGGAGTCAAAGCTCTGCTCTTCATGATTCATGAGGATGTATGCCTCGGTTTGCTGTCCCGGTTGAATCACCGGATAGGGCCAAACGGAAACACCAACGACACCATTCCGGTAGCACGCCTGCTCGTTGATCTCGATAGCTGCGTTGGATTGATTCTCCAGAATCATTACCGCAACCTTGCGACGCTGACCATCAACGAGTTGAGCCACAACGGCCTTTACTCCTGGGATGATGCAGTCCGCCTCATTCCCAAGGGGCTTGGCCATTGTGAAGCCGGGGGGGATACGACCTTTAGCCATATCAGCCATGAGCTCTACAACTCCGGTCGTGTACGGTTGTGTTCCTCGATCACCAATTTGCCCCCCCAGTGCGCCCTTCCCGGAACCACCACGACCATCACTTGCACCAGGCCGCGTTCCAACGAGCTGGAGAGAAATGTCGCGCTGGGGAATTTCCTGGGGGATCAACTGCAGAGTCATCGCACGAGTCGGATCTTCCGTGTCGTACACGAAGAGACCGATCGGTTGATCAGAAGTCGGAGTCACATAGAGCGTGCTTCCAACAACTTCAACCTCTACGTCGTTGACAGATTTCGCCTCTGGCTTCGCGAATGGGGTCATCATTCGCGTCAAAAAGTTCTTCGGGATCTTGATGATCTCGGTGACGCCACTTCGAACGACGAAATCGTTCTTGAGCTCACCCGTCAGACCTTGCATCCCGGGCAGAGAGGACTGAGCTTGCGGATCGGCGGCAAGACGAAGTTCTGTCGCGCCCAAAGCTGTGCCAAGCTTGTCCGCAACCATCTGTTGCACAGCCGGCGCATTCTTCGGAGCTACTACAGACGCCGAAGAAGGCCCAACAGGGAGGGAGGGCTCCTCCGCAGGCTCATCAGCCGCTGTCGTGACGATTTTCCTCATCGTCACAGGAGTAGCCGATTTGGTCTGCTCTCCCTTTGGGGGCTCGATGACTCGGTGACTCGTCGTCGGCATGTACGGTGCCGGCTTGGGACGATTGACCTCTGGTGCAGTGGGAGAGGGAGCCTTAGCTGCAGCGTCGGGCTTAACAGGAACCCCTGCGTTCTTCGCTTGATCGATCGGCAGACCAACTTGCGCCTGAGCAAGCAGGGAGAATGCTGCAAGCAGTACCGTCAGCGTGGTTTTCATTCTCATGTCAGATTACTTTCTCGGTTGATCTTCGGGCTTGATGCCGCGTTCCTGCAGGGCTTTCAGACGCTTCTCTTCGCGATCACGCCAAGCCAAGGTGTGTGGGTCGCCTTCGTAGGTATCGAGGTAGGTAATAACAGGACTGAAATTCCGGACATCAATGCGAATCTCGATCACACGAGAGTACTTGGCACTTTTCCCGATTGGCCCTGTAAGAATCGACTTGCCGAGAACAAAAACGGTGTCGCTTTCTTTCTCGTAGAAAATTTGACTTGCTTCAAAATCGACAGAAATTTGATCTCGTCGGATTTTCTCGAGCTGTATTGCGAGTGCGGATTTGAAGTTCTCGAGAACATCAGGCCTCATTAGCGACTGCAGTTCGGTAACAATCAGATCAGCCGTACCAGGCTTGACGTTACCTACAAGCATCGCAACATAGAGAGCCCAGGACTTCTTGAATCCGCTCGAACCTTGCTTGGTAGAGAGCTCGGTAACTTCATTGATCGTCGGCGGCACCAGGACGACGACTTTTTCCTTCGTGAACAACAAACCGGCGAGCATGGCCACGATACAAGCCAGCATGATGGAAATAAGACGAAAAGCATTGCGCTCGTCTACGGTCTGGCTCCACGTCTTACGAAGAGTACCGAAATTCATGGGATAAACCTCCTGGCGAAGCCATTTCGAACTGACCAAGACTTCTTGCCTGCGCCGCCGATCAGGCCCGACCAGTATCCCCAGTGGCGAAGAAAGCCCTTGGGATTCCCATCTCTCTTACGTCTATAGAACTTCAAAAACACGTAAGCGGCGATGAGCGCGACGGAGAGGTAGCCAGTGAACATCCCAACTCCGAGAATCGCGATAACGGGGACAAACTCGTCCGCAGACCACAAGAAAAACATGGGCGGCTCATCTACTTCAGTTGGAATTCTTTGACTCATACATTGATCTCAGAGACTGGTCACCGGAGTAGCTCGGATATATGGTGCGGCGCCTTGCAAGACTGTATTTCACCAAAATTCAGCGCCTTATATGCAATCAACTGACCCACAATTCGAGCGTGATTAAATCCAATTTCGCGCACTCCTCGAACGTCTGCGAACTTTCCGCATGTTCTCTGCCATTCAGTGACTGGGCCTACCACGGGATCCCATACCTTAGTGCCGACAACACAGGACGAAAGCAAGCTCTCGGCTCTTGTGGCAAGCCCCAACGCAAAGTCAAAATCACTTTCTTCTTTCAAGAGAAGAGCTGCGTCTCGCATGTCGATAATCAACGGGCGACCCGAAACGGGATTGGGCAGGTTGGCAAAATATGAAACCATCCACCCAAAAATCAGCTTTTTCCGCTGGGAAAGCTGATTCATCTCTGCGATAACGACCCTCTCAAGAATGTCCTTTGGGGGTTGAATCTGAACTCTCAGCATGACATACCCATTTGTGAACAGGAGAAGGGGCAGTCCCCGAAAGGACTGCCCCACCCAAAGCGGCCGGAGGATCGATCAGATCGTGGCGGAGAACGAAGCCTCGATCACGGTCGGGCCGTAGTTCATGACCAGGGAGGAGCCGACGCCCAGAACGGCAGCCATCAGCGACTGGCGCATGATGCCGGCGCCGATGCCGACGACGAAGGTGGCGATCGACAGGGTCTTGCCCAGGGAGCCCTTGGCCCAGCCGGAGATGGTGTTGGTCACGTCGTCGAAGGTCGTGTCGGTGCCGGCGTGGGCATTGGCGGCCATCAGACCGGCAGCGGCAGCGATGAGGGCGAACTTCTTGGAGGTCTTGGAAGCGATGGCGGCGATGTGTTGCTTGTTCATTTGAAGCTTCTCCAGTGAGAGAGGGGGTTTGAGAATTTCGTTTCTGTCCTGCCGCTTGTTTGCGTCAGTCCATGGATTGAATTCTGCCGATCACCACTGGTTTAAATAAGCATTAGCCAATGCGGAATAGTTTGCGTCTCAAAAATAATTTGACGTGATATTTTTTGATCCAGGAGGTTCTTTTCTAACGCCGCCTATGCTGATTTTGCACCTAAAGGAGTGCGAGAATTAACGAATTCAGAACCTAGTGAGTCCTTCAATGAAATCCAGTGCACTAACACTCCTGGTGGCTCCGATTGCGATGGTGCTGTCCGGATGTAGCCTCTTCGCTACAAAGAAGCCAGACAATACAATTGTCACTCAGTCAAATCGACCAATTCAGGTTAGGCACACGGGAATTGAATCGATTCGGACGACGCCATCCGCCATTCTCAAGACGACAACGGATGAACAGTACGTTCTTCAAGTGAGCAAGCCAGAATACCGTGCAAGGATGCGGACAAAAGCACCCACAATCCCTGCAACAAAACCAACGCCAACGAAGGTCGAGGCGGTACAGCCGCTGAAGCTAGTCGAACACGGTACTGTCCAGGTTCGATTTGAGTTCGACTCTGACCAGCTTACTGACGAGGGAGAAAGAAACCTCGACAGCAGGATGTCCCAATTTATGTCAGCGAATGAGATTGAAATCGTTGGCCACACCGATTCAAGAGGGCCCGACGCCTACAATCTTGTTCTCAGTGTCAAGCGGGCGGAATCAGTTAAGACATTTCTTGCAGCAAGGGGTGTGGGACAGCAAAAAATGAGGGTTCGTGGTGAGGGTGAGCGACACCCTGAAACAGATAACAAGACGGCTAGCGGCCGAGCACAGAACAGACGAGTTATTGTCGTGTTCTGATATGTTCAGATCATAAAAAAGGCGCCGTCGCGGGCGCTTTTTTGTTCCATCAGAAGGATGGTGAGTAGCCCCAGTCCAGTAGGGATGCTCCGTTAGCGTAAACCGCGGAGCTCGAAGATCGAGCTTTACGCTTTGGCCGATATCCATTGGCCTTGCAGCTCTCGCAGAGAGACGAGTAACGGCCCGGAGTGTCGCGCGGGATCATTGTCGAAAACACGAACGGCGTAGCGCAATGGGAGCAACGTTCTCTACGGATCGATGCGCATACCGGACACTTGTTCGGACTCCAGTGCGCCGCAACGTAGGTTGCATCACAGGAGCACTTTC
>Ga0268298_10002065_pt1 | contig 22531 bp, 16 predicted proteins | sample WWTPWeurt_MetaG_FD_194462 | JGI IMG/M metagenome (GOLD analysis project Ga0268298, IMG submission 194462) | Activated sludge microbial communities from WWTP in Nijmegen, Gelderland, Netherland - WWTP Weurt | ecosystem: Engineered > WWTP > Aerobic digester > Activated sludge | place... | reverse complement strand
TCACCCTGTTTCCGATCCCCGTTCAGGCCATCCGCGCCGCCGCCGCCGGCGTGCGCCGCGTGGTCGTCGCCGAAGAGAACGCTCCGGGACTCTATCGGCGCGCCCTCGCCGGCGTCGTGCCGGAGCTGCCGCTCACGGGCGTGAACCAGATCGGCGGCATGATCCGGCCCGCCCAGATCCTGGAGGCCGCATGACCGACGCGACGTTCCTCGCCGACCGGCCAATGCCCTACTGCAAGGGATGTGGGCACGGTGTCGTCAGCCGCCGCTTGAACGACGCGCTCCTCCGTTTGGGTGTGAAGCCGGAGGACGTGGTGCTCACCAGCGACATCGGCTGCGTGGGGCTGGTCGACCCGCTGTTTCCGGAAGTACACACCGTCCACACCATCCACGGCCGCTCCACCGCCGTGGCAGCCGGCGCGGTGCTCGCAGATGCGCTGCTCGGCGACGGTCGCATGAAGAACGTGGTGATGATCGGCGACGGCGGCGCCACCATCGGGCTCCTGCACTTGGCGCAGGCGGCGCTGATGAACGTCGACCTGACGGTCTTGCTCCACAACAACATGCTCTACGGCATGACCGGCGGCCAGCATTCCGCCTTCACGCCGGAGGGCTTTTCCACCAGCACCACCCCCGAGGGCAACTGGATCCCGGCCATCGACATGGAGAGCTTCGTGCGCGGCTGCCAGGGCGGCTTCTTCGCGCGCAAGCTGGCGACGGACGCCGACCTGCACGAGGTCATCGCCACGGCCATCGCCTACCCCGGCTTCGCCATGGTCGAGGTGCTCGAGCTCTGCACCGGGTTCGGAGTTCCGCTGAATCGGCTCGACGGCAAGAGCCTGAAACGAACGGCGGAGGCGCGCGGCCACGCCCTCGGCGTGCTCATCGATCGCAGGGATCGAAGGCCGTACCACGAGACCTATCGCGAACGGTTCCCGCAGCGCGACCCGGCTCCGGGCGCGACGCAGGCGAGCGCCGATGCGGCGGGGCGAGCTTCGGTCACCGCCTCGAAGGGCCGATGACCGTGATCATCGCCGGCAGCGCGGGGGAGCGCGTGCAGACCGCCGGCGCCGTGCTCAGCCAAGCCGCCGTGTTGTCCGGGCTCTCGTGCGTCCAGAAAAACGACTACCCCGTCACCGTGGGCAGCGGCTTCTCGCTAGCCGAAGTGAAGCTCAGCCCGAACCCCATCCTCTACACGGGCAGCGACGCCCCCGACGCGCTTCTGGTCGTGTCCAGCGACGGGCTCCGCGAGGCGAAGGCGCGGGGCGACCTCGGGCGTCTCGCGCCTAGCGCAACGCTGATCGCAGACTCGACGATCGCCGCCGAGCTCCCAGCCGCCGGACTCCTCGCGCTTCCTCTCCGCAACCGGCTCTCGGGGGACGCGGCCGCCTTCGGCGCGGTGTGCGCACTCGTGGCCAAGACCGGTGTCCTCGAACGCGGGGCGGTCCTCGCAGCCGTCGAGGTGCTCGGCGGCAAAGGGCAAGCGGTGCTCCGGGAGCGCGCAGACACGGCGTTCGCCTTGGCGGACGGTTGACGGCCTGGCTTCCGCGAGTCGACGCGGCCGTCAGCTCCACCAGTCGATGACGATGTCGCTCGGCTGGTGCGGATCGGCGAACACCGTGAGGAGCGCGCCGTCGTGTACGGCTCCGCGCCGCGGGACCGGCTCCGTCAGCCGCACGGCGTAGGGCGCACGGTTCGGCAACTCGACCTCCAGGTCGAACGTGTAGACCGAGGCGCCATCGACGCGCAGTCGTGACTCGTCGTAGCGCAAAACTCGAGCGCTGCCGCGAACGCCGGAGGTCATCAGGCGCTGCTTCTTGCGGAGCTTGGCGAGCCCCCGGGATCCGATGACCAGGAGCAAGAGGGCGAGGGCGAACCAGAACAGCCCGAAGGCGGCGACGCCGGCCAGCTCGCTCCCACCGCCACCACGGACTCCCACCACGCCGACTCCGAACGCACAGACCGCCGCGAAGCCGGCGAACAGCACGCCGAGCACCACGCACACGATGGCGTTTCCGCGCTTGGCTCGGTCGAGCGCTGCGACGGAGCGTTCAAGGGCCTCTCGCGGACCGCGTTGCATGTCCCGCATCTAATCCGAGTGGGCCGCCGAAGCGGAGCCCAAATCACTCACCGTCCGCTGGTCCCTGTGCCCAAGCGGAGCACGCGCCGCATCAGTCTTTCGACACCGAGCAGTGTCCGGGTGGGCTGCTCCAGGTCGCCTGGCACTTCTTCGAACCGTCCCAACAGCCGTACACGTTGCGACCCGTCTTTGCGCGGAGGTTCGCTTCGAAATGGAGGTCGCGGCACGGCATCCCCGAAGTGAAGCCCGAAACCTGGCAAGTGGCGGTGTCGAAGGTGTACTTGTTGTCCCCGACCGTCCACGTCCCGCCGGACACTGCGACGTTCTGCGGGATGGTGAAGCGCGTGTCGATGGCGCCGATCGTGCGGATGTTGCATGCGTCGTCAGCCTTCACGCCTGGGCACGAAAAGCGCCACGTCCCCTGGGCCCCGCACGTGTCGGTGGGCGGCGCGGGTGCGGGCGCGGGGGATGGATCTCCGCTGCTCGGATTCGGGTCACTCCGCTTGCAGCAGAGGAGGACCAACAGCAGAAACCCCGAGCTCGCGCTCGCAACCCGCCTTGCCGTGCTCAACACGCTTCGACTCTATGTCGGACGCATCGTTCGAGACAACCGAGGAGACACCATCCGGCGCTTTGGCCGGCGTGGACGAAGATTCTGCGATGGGACTTGGCCGCCCACGGCGGTACGAACCGGGAATGAGGGCTCTCTTGGCGGCGAGGCTCCTGCGCCTGGCACTTCTCACCATCTTCGCGCTGCTGGCGCTGTCGAGCGAAAGCGCCCCAGAGGCGCTCGCGAACCCGACGGGCTTTCGCTTCACACTCGTCGTCGACGAAAGCGTCACCGGCAACCCCGGCTACAAGGCCCACGTTCGCACGGTGTTCGAGTCCAGACAGCCGAAGCAACCCATCGAGCTCACGGCGGGCGACGAGATCCGTTTCTACCAGGTCGAGATGAACGGTACGGCCCAAGGCTGGAACGGTCCCGAGAAGAAGGCTTTCGCCATCGGCGCGCCCGAGCCGCGACACAAGGACTTCGTGGCAGCGCGGCTCAAGGTGGAAGCCTCGGGCGCCACGCTGAGCTTCTCCATGCCGTTCGTCCCGGGCGGTGACGGCATCACCTATTGGTGCGGCGATCACACTCCGAATCCCGAGTTCAAGTTGAGCACCGACGAGCTCAAACACTGGGCGAAGGTGAGCAAGACGCTGAGCGGCACGCTGTCCGAAGGCGGCGACGCGAGCTGCGGCGGACGCTTCTCGGTGTCGTTCCGAGGGGGCACGGCCGAAGAAGAGGACAAAGACCCGGTCAGCATCCAGGGCCCCGGCTGTTCGTGCGACCCCGACGAGATCCTCGAGGTCAAGGCGAGCGCGAAATCCTCGAGCGGCACCTTCGCCGCCTTCGAGGTCAAGTCCGAAGCCAAAGCCGCCGAGGTGGTGCTGAACCGCGGCGGCAAAGATCCGCTCCTGCGCCTGCGCGGCGACGGCAAGACGACGGGCGCCACGACCGTGGTCGCGATCTACAAGGACAAGGGCAAGACCGTCCGCAGCAAGCCTCACTTGGTCCACTTCGGCAACGTGAACGAGATCGTCGAGGTCGAGAGCGCATCGCACCTGGCCGACCACGAGTACCTGTTCAGCGGCCAGGGCAAGGTGCTCAGCATCCCGGTCCGCAGCGAGGCATGGCTCGACGGCACGAGCGCGAGTGAGCGCATCGTCTGGAGCATCACCGAGCGGGGGTCACCCGTCGTTCAACCGGACAAGAAGCAAGGCGCGTCGGTCAAGTTCGAGGCCAAGCAGATGCCAGACCAGAACGACACGTTCGGTCCGCGTGAAATCAGCGCGCGCGTCGACGCCGAGGGTTGCAGCTGCACGAAGAAGCACTCCGTGAAGCTCTTCTTCGCCCGCAACGAGCGCAACAACCCCCTCGGGCAGGAGCCGAACTGGTCCTACTACTGGAAGCAGACCAAGGCGGGCCAGGGCTTCGCGTACAAGGTCGTTCCCGTGATTCCTCAGCCCAAGCTCTCGAAGCCATCGCCCGACTCCGTCGCCCGCTACGACCCCATCGACGACGTCGTCTACCTTCGCGACGCGCTCCTCAGCGTCGGCTGCGCAGGGCGGCCGAGCGGCGAGCGCGACAAGGGCATCGATTGCTACGCCAGCACGCTCCGGCACGAGACGCAGCACAAGATCGAGCTCACGAGTTGGTGGGGGCCGAAGCTCCAGGACTACTCCGACGCCCGCGATCCGGACTGGGACTACGTACCGAACGAAATAGAGGACCTCTGGGGCTGCGATTGGCTCTCGGATCAGTCGTGTCCCGACTTGCCGCCCGGGTTGGCGAAGCTCGGCGCGAAAGACCTCGAGACCAACGCCTACAAGGTCGGATGGCAGTGGCCGCTGCATTCGGCTTCGTCCGTCGACTGGGCATGCCCGGGCCAACAAACGAAAGCGTGTGGTGCCGAATGAACGCTCTCGTCTTTCCGTCGATCCGCCCGCTCGCGTTCAGCCTCGCCGCCGGGCTCTCGGTGGCCTCGTGCAGCGCGACTCCGGCATCCTCCGGCGCCAAGCTTCCGGTGAGCGGCTCGAGCCCCGTCGAGCTTCTCTCGCCGCTGCCCGACGGCGCGCGCTTCACCTATCGCGTCACGTCGGGCGGCGACGGCAGATCACGAACCGTCGAGATCGACGCGCATCAAAACCCCGATGGAAGCGTCGATCTCGAGTCGGGAGCGCGCAAAGAAACGCTGCGGGTCGCGGAGAGCGGCGTCACCACGCTCGACGGGCGCACGCTGCTTCGCCCGCCGCTCGAGGCGGGCTCGAGTTGGGACGCCGGTCGCGGCCGGAAGGCGCGACTCGACGCGGTGAACCTCGACGTGGTCGTGCCCGCCGGCACGTATACGGGCTGCGTCCGCGTGACCAGCGAAGACCCACCGCCCAAGGCGTCTCGCGTCACGAGCACCTACTGCCCCAACATCGGCAGAGTGGTGTTCGAGACCGACGACGGCGCCACCGTGGGCAAGCGCCATGTCGCCCGCTTCGAGCTCGTGTCGGTCGGCAGGGCGCCCGGACGCGCGCCCTGAGCCGGCGGCCGCCCCACCCCACGCGGCTCACTTCACCGTCACAGCGACCGCCGCAAAGGAATCGTGGACGCCGTCGTCGGCGTACACCTTCAACCAATACTTGCCGCTCGGCAGCCCAAGCGGGACGGCGAGCTGGGTCGAGAGCTCACCCTCGTGCGCCACGACCTTCTTGGTGACGACCTTGTCGTTGGCAGTCTCGTAGTTCTTCAGGATCACCGCGTCGCGATCCGGCGCGCCGTCGGCTGGAACCGGGGCGATGGCGCCCGCGATCACGCTGCGCTCGGTCTCGAGGCTGAGGGTCGCCGACCCCGCCGAGAGGCCCGGGAACTTTGCCGTCACCTCGAGCTCGGCTCCGCTGCTCGCGGAAGCTGGCGCCGTGAGCTCCGCGTCGTTCCGCGGATAGGCGAGCCGCATCCCCGGATCGCCGAACAGCGTGTACATGTGGAGGTGCGCATGGTGGAGCTCGTCGAGCTCGCTCGCGCTCAGGACGACGGTGGAAAGTGCGTTGATCTTCTGCCGCAGGGGATCCGCGTTCTTCAGCAACCGCTCCTTGGCGCGCACGAACGCGGCGCCCAGGGTCGCCGGGCGTTCTCCCGTGAGCGTTTGCGAGAGCTCGTAGATGAATCCGGCGTTGGCGACGGGATGCGATTCTTCGGTGGACGACAAGATGGCCGGCGGCCCACCCTCGAGCTCGAGCAGCGACTCGCTCAGACTCTGGCCTTTGTCGAAAGCGCCGGTGAGGCAAGCGACCAGGGTCAAGATGGGAGGCCGGTGCGCGACGGCGAGCTGTCCGAGCTCGGACTTGTCCAAGATGAAGTACGGCTTGCCGTTCCATTCGAGGGTCGCGAAGTTCCCCGTGGACCCATGGCCGACGTAGGTGACCATGAGTGCGCCTTCGTTGATGCGCGAATAGACCTTGTCGCTGAACTTCTCGGGGACGTAGACGTAGGGCGAAGTCTGTTTCGCATACGTCATCGTGAGGTCGTAGGTATAGGGAGCAGACTCGGCGATCTCGAACGCGAGGCTCTCGATCAGGGCGTCGTAGGCCGGCCCCATGCCGGGGGTGCTGGCGAAGACGTTGATGCGCCGATTCCAGGGTCCGACCTCGTAACTCTGTTCGTACGCCGTCACCTTGGCGCGAACGCGATCGACGTCGGCGTCCGATTTGGCCGTGATGCGGCCCACCGGCAGTTCCGGGATGTCGTCGCCGTCCATGTCCGCATAGACGTCGTCGCTGGTGACCTCCTGGTTTTCGGCCACGAAGAGGTGCGAGCCGGTGGGGACCGAATCCGTCTCTCCATTCCACGTGTACGTCGCGTCGCCGAGGATCAAGAGCGAGAGGCCGATCGCGGGGTCGCGGGCGGCGTAGAGCTTGGCGACGTGGTCCCGAATGCGCGTCCGAGCCTGCTCGACGTCGGTGGTGCCGCCGGTCACTTCGCTCAAGAGCACGAGGTCGACGCGCTCGCCGCTGGCCGCGCGAAAGTCTCGGTAGCGTGCGGCGGACTCCGCCAGGGTGTCGGCCGCCACGATGGCGTAGCTCACCGCCTTCGAGCCACCGGTGCCGCCCGAACCCGTGCCACCCGTGCTCGTACCGCCTGTTCCGGTTCCGCCCGTGCCGGCTCCGCCCGAGCCGCCGGCCCTGGAATCGGGGTCACCGCCGCAAGCGACGAGGAGGGCCAAAGACGAGATGAGGAATAGCTGCTTCATGCGCTCCAACGAGCAACGGGCGTGCCGCGCGCGGCGCGGGATTTTGACCGGGAAATCCCCCGCGATCGTCGCTCGAGGGGTGTGACGACGCAGATCCGTGATCGGCGAGATCACCCCTCGAGCGCGGTCTCTCGGAGCCTCGGCCACGGCTCACTCGGGCTGCTTGCAGACGTCGCCGGTGACCCAGAAGCTCGACGCGGTCCCGAGCGCCACGTTCTCGATGACGAACGACTCCGCGGCCTTGCCGGCGACGAAGTCGGCAATGGTGACGGAGGCGAGCTTCTTGCCGCCGGCGCACTGGGTCATGGTCCACTGCATCTTCGACGTGACGTCGAAGTGCGTGTGATTCGCTTGGGTCCAAGGTTGACCGTTGCGCCTCGACTTGCGCAACATGATCGACGAGAGCCCGGGCGCGCCGGGGCCCTCTTCGCGGGCCGCCGAAGGCCAGAAGTTCCGGATGTCTTCCGCTTGGGCGAGCGTTCTCTCTCCGTACACTTCCGGGCCGCTCCAGCGATAGCTTGGCTCCTCGGCGAGCGCCACGCGCGCAACGCCGACCCGACCGTCCTCGCGGTCGGCGACCACGGTGAAGGCGGTAGCGACGTGGTGTACGAGGGTGTGGAATCGGTCGTAGCATTCGGGCGCACCGACTCCGTGCAGCGCTTCGCAGCTCTGATCGAGCAGCGTGCCACGGGCCAGGTGGACGGAGGCCTGGGTCGGCGTACCCGTCGACTGCACTCCGGGCTTGAACATGAGGTTCGAGCACTTCTCGTTGGAAACCCCGTCCCCGTCGTCGGGCAGCACGCAGGCATCCCCCGCATGGTAGGCGTTCGCCAGTGCATTGAAATTCGGCGGAGCGTCGGGCTGATAGCGCCGCTCGTTGTCCAGCGAAGGATCGAAGTAGCCATCGATCAAGATGCGGACCTTGGCCTTCTTGCCGGTGATCGTAGCGAGCTCTTCTGCCAGGCGATCGGCCACGAATACCAACCCCAAGGAAGCGTCGGACGAGCCCGCGAGGAGCACTTCCGTGGCGTCGGAGAGCGACGGTAGATCGGGCTTCGAGTCGCCGTCGAGGTCGCGCCCTTTCGCCGTGGTGAGCGAGTGGAGCAGGGCGAGCCAGGTCTTGAACCCGCGATGATGCACCTGGGTCTGGGACGTGCGGCTCGCGGGCGGGGCTCCGAGTTCCACGGCCATCGGCCCCACGCCATCGCCGAACACGACGGTTTCGTCCGCGTCGCTGGCGTAGTCGCTGCAGCGCTTCCATTTGATTCGGTTGAACTCGGTGAGGGGGTTGGCCGCATTGAGCGTGCCATTGGTGATCCCGGTACCGGTCTCGGCCCCTGGGGTCGGATAGTCTGGGTGCAGCGAGCTCATGGCCCGCTCGAAGACCGGCTCGTCCCACGTGTGAGCGAAGTGGTAGTTCGCCCAACAGGTGTCGCCGTTGCAGGGCCCGCCCTCACCCGAAAGGTAGAAGATCCAACGATTGGACACGCCCGCCGTCGCACTATCCGCGTAGGCCATGGGTCGCGTTCCGTCTTGGCAGATGGCTTCCGGCTCGCCGCAGGAGTCCGAGCCGTCGGCACAACGCGGCACCCACAGCGCGCGAAGGCAGTTGCCGCCGCTCGGACAGCCCGGCGCAAGCTCGCTGATCGGCGGGGGCGTGGCGTAGAGGCGTGCCTGACACTCGTTCGGACTTTCGTCCGCGTGGCAGAACGCCGCGCCGACGCCAGCGTCGCCCACTGGGCCACCGAGCTTGGCGTTGCAGTCCGCAGGGAACTTCGCTGACTTCTCCCTCGCCTTTTCGGCTACGCGCGCAGCAAACAGCGACTTGCAGTCGTGGATGTAGTCGTCGGCGCCAGCGTCGCTTCCGGCCGCCCCGCCGCCGGCCGTGGAGACACCCGCGGCTCCGCCGAGTCCACCGCTCGAGGCTCCTCCCGAGCCCCCGCCACCGCTACCCCGCTCGGCGCCCTTCGTGTCGCCACAAGCCAGAGCGAGAACGCCTAGGACGAAACACGCATTTTTCGCGAAGATCATGGGGAAGGCTCCTTGGGTCCGCCGACCGGAGATGCGTCAGTTGCAGTCCACCGGGTCGCCCGGCTGGTGCACGATTCGGAGGGGCGGACCACCAGCGGCGAACGCCTGGAACACGTCGAACATGTGGTAGCTCACTCCGTTCGACTGAACGGTCACACCGAAGACACTGGCGTCGTGGCTCAGCGTCTCGTGCTTCGGGCAGCGCGGAGCGAAGAGCGCGGGCGGCGTCATCTCGCTCCCCTCCTCGCTCCCAGCGAGATCCGCCAACTCGAGCAACTGGGCGCGCGTGGTCAGCTCGAAGTTCGACAAGTTCATGGGCCCGACGTTCGGGATCGACGCGCCGAGATCGATGGCGTTGCCGGACAGGAGCTGATCGATCAGGCCCATGCGGATGAACATGGGAGAGGTGATGTGGTGGCGGATGGAATGGTCGGAGATGTTGCACTTCCACGACCCCGCGGCGTCGTGAGCCGCGTGCCAACTCGTACAGCTCTCGTCGCCGTGCGTCGGGTAGAGCGACGTTGCAGCCCCGACGATGTCTTGCCAAGTGCAGAGCCCCTCCTTTGCGCACAGCGACGCGGTCGAGTAGTCCAACCGGTCCGGGTCGGGACCGAGCGTGGAATCGATGATCGCTCGGAAGTCCGCTAGGCCTGGGTTGTTGGCCAGGAGCCGCGCCCGCAGGCGGTCGGCGTTGTGGGCCACGCCGCCCGCGCCGGCGGACGCCCCCGCGAACACGACCTGACTGGCCTCGTCGAGATCCGGGAGCGCTGCGTTGGTGCCATCCAGAGAGAACGCGGGCACTTGCGCACCGTCGCGCCGCAACGTCGCGATCACGGCATCCAAGATCTCTCGACCTTGGAAACCGATCCGAAAGCGCACGGGCTGCCCGGTGACCGGATGCTTCGCCTCCAGATCCAGCGCTGCGGTCGCGCCTGCCCACGAGTCGCTGGAGCAGTAGAGCAGATGGACTTGATTCCAATCCGCGAACGGATTCTGAAGGTTGGGGCTGCGGGCCAAGATGCCCTCGCCGCTCGTACCGGGAGTGGGTGCGATGGAGGACGTCATCTTCGCCATGCCCATGTACGTTCCGACCGAGCACCACCGGCGCGCACAGTCATCGGGAGTGCGGCACCCGCCTCCACCTTGAAGCTGAATCACCCAGCGCTTGCGGCCTTCGTCGGTGGTACCAGGACGAAAGTAGAAGACCGCGGGTGACCCGTCGTTGCAGCGCGCACTCGGGAACGTCCCCGTGTCGACGAACACCGCCTGGAGCGCGTTGCCCTCGGGCATGACACCCGCGGATCCGGGCGAGCCGCAATCGAGTGCGTCCGGCAGCGACGGCGCAGGTTCGGACGTCGCGCCCGTCCCCCCGCTGCCCGTGCCTCCCGCCTGACCGCCCGCAGCGCCGCCTCCCCCGCCACTCGCGCCCGCGCCTCCGGTCGCGCCGGCTCCACCCGTACCGTTCGGTGGCGCTGCGCCGCCGTCGCCGGAGCAGCCCGCCGCGAAGAACCCAACCAGAACCACCGGGACCAGGTATCGCTCGACCATGCCAGACCTTTCGCAAGCCACGTGCCAGGGCTTCTTTGGCCAGAATCGGCTGCTTTTTGCCTGGCGCTCTGGGTGATCCGAGAGATCACCGATCCCGTCGATCCGGTCACTCCCGCCCACCGCTGGGCTATCCTGTGCGCTCGTGAGCCACGGAGCCCCCGCCACGATCGGCCGCTACGAGCTCCACGAGCAGCTCGCGCAAGGCGGCATGGCGACGGTCCACGTCGGCCGGCTCCGGGGGGCTCACGGCTTCGCGAAGACCGTCGCGATCAAGCGGCTCCACCCGCACCTTGCCGACGATCCCGAATTCAAGGAGACGCTCCTCGACGAAGCGCGCATGGCGAGTCGGGTTCGGCACGCCAACGTCGCGGCGATCACCGACGTCATCGCGTTGGAGCACGAGCTCATCATCGTGATGGAGTACGTGGAGGGCGAGTCGCTCGCATCGCTGCTGAAGACGCTGGTCGAGAAGGGCACGAGCATGCCGCTGCCCATCGCCTGTCGGATCATGGTCGACGCGTTGGATGGGCTCCACGCAGCGCACGAAGCGACATCGGAACAGGGTGAGCCGCTGCAGCTCGTCCACCGTGACGTCTCGCCCCAGAACATCCTGGTCGGGCTGGACGGCGTGGCGCGCGTCATCGACTTCGGAGTGGCCCGCGCAGCCGGGCGGCTTCGCACGACCGAAGGCGACGAGATCAAGGGCAAGCTCGCCTACATGGCGCCGGAGCAAGTGCGCGGGCAGGCCCTCGACCGAAGAGTCGACGTGTTCGCTGCCGGCATCGTCCTCTGGGAGCTCTGCACTCGCGAGCGGCTCTTCAGCGGTTCGCGCGACGAACTCGTTTTCCGCGTGCTCGAGCAACCCATCGTCGCGCCGAGCAGCAAGAACCCTGGGGTGCTGCCGGAGTTGGACCGCGTCGTGGCGAAGGCGCTCTCGCGCAACGCCGAGGGGCGTTACCCCACGACCCACGAGTTCGCCGAAGCGCTGGAGCGGGCCCTGCCGCCGGCCCCTGCCCGCGAGGTCGCAGCGTGGGTCCGTAACACCGCGGCCGAGTCTCTCTCTCGCAGGGCAGAGCTCGTTGCGCGAGCTGGTCGCAGCGCGCCAGCAGAAGTCACCGAGGCCGCACCCGCGGCTGCCGTTCGACCCGTAGCCGCCTCGTCCGTAGCACTCGCCGCACCCGTGCGAGCGGAGGAGCCCGAACCGCGCCGCCGTTTGGGCGTCGGCGTTGGGGTGCTCGCGGCAATCGTGATCGTGACGCTCACCGGGGTGCTCGCGTCGTCGCGTCGGAAAGCTCCCGCAGAACCTCCGGTCCCACCCGCGGGCTCGGCGCTCCCACCGACGCAGGACTCCGCCGCGACCGTTGCGCCTCTCGGCACACCCGTTGAGCCGAGGGTCGAGGCCTCGACGGCTCCGGCCGCTGCGCTCGACGCGGGCGCGCGGCCCGCCGCGACCCACACGCCCCCGAGCAAACCCCAAGAACGACCCATCCCCCGCAAGTCGCTGTACACCCAGGATTGACATGAGTGATTCGTCCGAGATCGTCACGCTGCTCTCCCGAGATCGGTTCGATCCGACTCCGCTGCCCAGCGTGGAGTTCGTGCTCACCGTGCTTTCGGGCGCGGATCGCGGCGCGTCGATCACGGTGACCGGCCTCGAGCCATCGCAGCTGCTCGTAGGTCAGAGCGAGGTCGCGAGCCTGCGGCTCGGCGACGCCGAAATCTCCCGGCGCCACGTCGGACTCGAGCTCACGGGCAACGCGCTCCGCGTCCGAGATCTCGACTCGACGAACGGTTCGTGGGTCAATGGCGTCCGGGTCAAAGAAGCCCTGTTGGAAGGCGGAGAGACGCTCAAGCTCGGGAACACCACCCTCGCGGTGGAGCGCCGGACGTCGAGCGGAGCAGCCAGTTTGCCGATGAGCGCGGCGTTCGGGCGTTTGGTTGGCGCGAGCACGGAGATGCGCCGCTTGCATCCGCTCCTCGAGCGACTGGCTGCGTCCGATCTCCCCGTGCTGATCGAAGGGGAAACCGGAACGGGCAAAGAGCTTCTGGCCGAGAGCTTGCACGAGGCAGGCGCTCGCGCCGAGCGACCGTTCATCGTCTTCGACTGCACCGCGGTGCCCGCCGGGCTCATGGAGTCCGAGCTGTTCGGCCACGAGCGCGGCGCGTTCACGGGCGCGGACCGCAACCGCACCGGCGTCTTCGAGCTCGCGCACCGGGGAACGCTGTTCATCGACGAGATCGGGGAGCTCGACTCCGCCCTGCAACCGAAGTTGCTTCGGGTCCTGGAGCGGCAAGAGTTCCGCCGCGTGGGCGGGCGAGATCCGATCAAGGTCGACGTGCGAGTGATCGCCGCCACACACCGCGATCTGGACGCCGAGGTGGCGGCGCGACGCTTCCGCGAAGACCTGCTGCACCGCTTGGCCGTCGCGCGCGTCGAGCTTCCACCCCTCAGGCGCCGGCGCGGCGACGTGAGCCTGTTGGCGCGGGCATTTTGGCGCAACCTGGGCGGCGACCAGCGCTCTCTGCCGAGCGAGCTCCTCGCCGATTGGGAGTCCAGGAGCTGGCCGGGCAACGTGCGCCAGCTCCGAAACGCCGTCGCGAAGCGCCACGCGCTCGGCGCATTGGGCGACTTCGACACCGGTGCGCGCTCGGCGCCCGAAGGAGCCTCGTCCGATCTCATCGACGAGATCCTCGCCATGCGCCTCCCGCTCTCGCGCGCGAGAGAGATGCTGGTCGAAGCTTTCGAACGGAAGTACGTGCAACGGGTTCTGGACGAGCACGGCGGCAACGTGGGGCGGGCAGCCAGCGCCGCCGGACTCGCACGCCGGTACTTCCAGCTGCTCAAGGCCAAGCGCGGCCCGGAGCGCTGATCAGGCGCCGCAGTACCTCGCCAGCGGCATCGTGGGGCCGAGACACGCGCCGGCTTCGCAGCCGCCTGCGCACTTCTCGGCATCCGACGCGTCGCACGCCGTTCCCTCGGCTGCATGGGGCGTGCAGGTCGACTGAGAACAGTAGCCTTCGGCGCACTCGGCAACGACTCCGCCGACGCAACTCTGTCCGTTCGAACGTTGAGGCTTGCACTGACCCGTGCCGCCGGACACGGGGTGGCACGCCTGCTCCGAGACGCACGATCGCGGCGCAGTGACATCGGGCGACGCGACGTCACAAGGGTCGCCGCTCTTCACGGGCGAGTGCCGGCGACAGTGGAGGCCCTTTCCGGTGTCGACGCACTCCACGGCTGGGCCCAAGTACGCGTCGGCACAGTCCTCGTCGTCCGAGCAGGGCTCTCCGGGCTGGGCCGTGCCCTGAAACAGGTATTGGCAGGTCCGGAGCCCGAACAAATAGGCAGGGCGTTCGCCCGTCGGAACGCCGCAGGGGATTTGCGAGAGGGCCGTATGACACTCCGCCAGGCTATCCGGACGATACGTGAGCGAGCCTGCGAGGACGCGCCGGGCGAGAGAATGGCAGTCTTGGCGCACGACGGCCTCGCAGCCATCCGCATGGAATCCAGCTCCGCAACACTGGGCCGCACGCTCGCAGATCACCAGCGTCTGCTCGCAGTATTCGCCGAGCCCCGCCAGCGTCACATCGTCGGCGTCCTCGTAGCTGCCGTCGAGCCCGATGAGCGGCGCGCAGCCCCAAGCGACCGAGAAGAGCCCCGCGACGGCGAGCAGGCGTTTCACTCGAGGTGCCCCCCGAGACTCACGAAGCCCCCGCCGGGGAGCGCGCCAGCGGTCACGATTCGGAGCCGGGCCGTCGAGGCCCGCTCGCGCGGAGGTTCGGTCAGGAACAACACGGCAGACGTGGCCAGCGCAGCCGCACCGACACCGAAGGCGACAGTGCTCACCAGGGCGTAGCGCTGCCCACGCTCGGCTGCGTCGGCACCGCCCGAGCGGCAGACGTGGTCCGAGCACAGATCGTCCACGGTCGACTTCTCGCCCAACGCCTTGATTCCCGCGTAGCTGCCGACGCCGAGACCCACGGCGCCGACCCCGAGCGCGACCCAGGTCCAAGGTGCATGGCTCGCTGCGGCCCGCGCCCCGCGCGACGGACGCCGCTCGGCGGGCGCGGGCAGCGCTCGGGCCTCGGGTTTCGGAGGCGATGCGGCGGCCGGCGTCGGAGCCGGCGCCGAAGGTGGCGCGGGAAGCTCGAGGGTCAACGTCTTGCGCTCTCCTGCCGCGACCTCTAGCTCGTAGCTTCGCACGGCGTCATCGACTTTCATCGTGACCCGATGCCGCCCTGGATCGATCGGGATGGGCGAACCGAGCGCAGCGGCGCCGAGCACGATGCCGTCGAGTTCGACTCGGGCATGAGCGGGGGCATCTTTCGGCAGCGTCAGCGTGAGCCACGGCACACTCTGCTCGACCGTCGACAGCGCTTCGCGCGCGAGGCGGACGCGCTCTTTTTGCTTCTTGGGCGCGGCACCCTTAACGCCCTCGACTTCGGACAGAAACTGCTGATAGTGGGCCCGCGCCGAGGCGAGCTTTCCCCACGCGACCTCGCACTCGGCCAGCGTGAAAAGCGTACCGACGCGTCGGTCGAGCCGCAGGCTCTCGGCCAGCGCGGGACAAGCCTCGTCCAAGCGGCCGGCTTGCAGCGCCGTCGCCCCTCGCTCGAAGAGCTCACGCGCCGCGGCGGTATCCGGCGCCCCCGACGCGGGCAAGGAGTGCAGCGCGTACGCGCTCACGAGCGCTGCGTGCGTGCGCCAAGAGCGGCGCAGTTCCGGGACGATACGCTGGGCAACCTTCACCAACGGCAACGGTACGCTTCGCTGCGTGCAACGTCGAGATCGGTCGAACGGCCGCTACGACGCGACGCGCAGGACGGGCCGCCCGCTCCAGGGCTTTCGTGCGGGTGCGGTCGCTCACGTGGTAGGCTCGTCGACGTGTTGCTACGCCCTTTGGCCACGCTGGCGCTGTGCTTGGGATTCGTCGCTTGCAGCTCCAGCACCACGAACGAGAGCGGCGGCGGCGGTAGCGACGCAGGGTTGGGCGGCACGGGCGGGGCGACCTCCGGCGGCACGGGCGGGGCGACCTCCGGCGGCGCGGGCGGGGCGACCTCCGGCGGCGCGGGCGGGGCGACCTCCGGCGGCACGGGCGGGGCGACTGGCGGATCGAGCAGCGGAGGGGCCGCGAATTGCGAACCAGCGACCTGCAAAATCGACTGCTGCGCCAGCGCGAACCCGAACCAAGCGCAGACGCTGTTCGATCTGATGACGAGCGACTACTGCCCGGGTACTGGCTGCTCCGGCGTCTGCCCCCTGGAGTGCGGCGACCTGCAGGCGCCGCTCGATGCCATTCGCTGCTTCAAGTGCCTGCTCGGCGACAGCCAATCGTGGGCGGGTAAGATCACCACCGACTGCTCGCAGCTCGACAAGTGCAGCGGCATCCTCGCGTGTATCGCGCAGTGCTCGGCGAAGTGATCCGCCCGAGCTGCATGACGAGCCTCGACTTGGACTTCGAGCCGCCGACTGCGGGGCAACCGTGGGAGCTACCCCACTGGATGGGAGCCGTGCTGCCCGAGCAGCGCGCGGGCGCAAGCCACTGCTCTGGCCAGGGTTCCCTGGCGACGATGCTGCGCGTCCGCGTCGTTGGAGTGCTCGTGGCCATCGCCGAACCTTTCGCCTACCACCTCGTCAATCAGTACTGCTACGACAGCGAGTACTATCTGGTCCTGCGCGTGACGGAGATCGTCGGGCCTGCGGCATGGCGAGCACTCCCTTTCGGACAGCTCGAAGCGGGCGACGTCTTCGCGGCTTGGGATCGCTTCCACGGACACGAATACCTGCGCACGCCCGGCGCGGACGAGGACGCGATGAGCTACGGCGGCGACTTCCGCGACTTGCAGCTCTTGGTGGAGCAGGACCATCCGAGAGCCGGCGCGGCGCCCCGCGCGACGAGCGGCGTGTCGCCGGCCTCGCTGCTTCGGGCCGTGCGTGACGGCGACGTGACGCGCACACGCGAGCTCTTGGCCCGAGGCGCCGATCCGAATGCGGGGCGCCATGTGCCGGACGCAGCGCTTCGCTCGGTATCCGTCGATCGGAACAGCACGGCGCTCGGTGAAGCGGTGCTCTCCGACTCCACCGCTCTGGCCGCGGCCCTGCTCGAAGCGGGAGCGAGCGTGGCGGCCCCTTGGCCAGGCGCCACACCACCGCTCTTCTTTGCGCTCGTGAACCGAAAGCTCGCGGTCATCCCCGTGTTGCTCGCGTTTGGAGCGGATCCAGACGAAACCTGCCGCGGTCAGTCGTCGCGGCAGCTGGCCGAGAAGTTGGGTCTGTCGGAGCTCTTGCAGCAGTGACCTGACTTGCGCGCGCTTCAACCCGAGTCCCCGGCGCGCGCGCCGCGGGCGAGCGCGGACAGGCCCCGGTGCGCCGGCACGCGCTCGAGGAACATCCTCCGAACGGCCGGGTCACCGATGTGGGACGCGGGCTCCTCCAAGCGCACGAGCGCGCGGACCGCTACTTCGCGTGCTGCGCCCTCATCACCGCGGGCCAGCAGCGCATTGCACCACGCCCACCGCACCTGCGCCTCGCCGTCGGCGATGCTGCCGACTTGGTCGAGGGCTCGGTTGGCCTCGTCGGCCACTTCGAGCGCCCGCTCCAGGCGCCCCGCCCCGAGAAGCGCAGCGGAGAGCGTGCCGAGCGCCTGAATGCGCGTCGGCGAAATGTGACCCAACGTCGAGACGGCGGTCTCCGCCATGGCGACGGCGTCCTCGTGGCGGCCTTCGGCGCAAGCGAGCTCCGCGAGATGGTTGTATGCGCCGCCCAGCATGCGGCGATCCCCTTGGGCCGCGAGGTCCTCGACGGCTTCGTGCAGGAGCGCGCGGGCTTCGTCCAGGCGACCGAGCGCGGTCAGCGCCGCACCCAGGTTGTTCTTGGCCGAAGCCATCACGTTGCGCACGCCGAGGCGGGCGCCGAGGCGTAACGTGTCGCGCAGCCGAGCCTCGGCCAGTTCGAACTCGCCGAGCTCCAGGCACGCGTGGCCGGCGTTGTGGCGATGGATGGCCGTCGTGCGCAGGTCGCCCAGAGCTTCGCAAGCCAAGGCGGCCTGTTCCGAGAGCTCGCGATACTCCCACGTGTATCCGTGGAACAGCGCTTGCGAGGCGCGGCTGCCATTCCAGCGCGCAATGGCGCCCGGGAACGCTTGCATGCTCGCGACCCAAGCGCCGACTCGCGACAAGAGCGCGTCCGAGAGAGCGTAGTCGCCCATCTGCACCATGGCCGTCGCGATGCGCGAGCACGCGGTCAGCGCGGCCACGCCCGGGCGATCGCACCAACCTTCCTGCAGCAGGCGCTCGGCGATCCCGAGCTCGACCGCCACGTCGCCCGAGCGGTGAGCGGAGGCGGTGACGAGGGACGCGGCAGCGAACCAGGCATCGCTGCCCGGTGCGAGCAGCCCAAGCGCCGTTTCGCCCTTGGATTGGGCCTCGCGGTGCCGACCCTGCCAATACGAGATCTCGCCGTCGAGCAGCTCGAGCTCGCCCAGCACCGGGCCTTCCGCCGGGAGTCCGCGAGCGAGCTCGAGCGCACGGGACGCGGCGCGACTGGCGGCGCCGAGATCGTTGCCCGCAAAGGCTTCTTCCGCGGCGGTCCGGCACCAGCTGAGGGCTCGGCCTGGCTGTCCACCTCGATCGAAGTGTTGGCAGAGGAGCAACGCATCGGGCTCGCCGTTGTCCTCCAGCCAGCCTCCCGCGATCCGATGCCCACGCTCGGCGTCTTCGGGCGTCAGCATGCCGTACGCGGCCTCGCGGACGAGCGCGTGGCGAAAGGCGTGCTCGACCATCCCCGGAAAGCGGCTCTCTCCGCGCGGCGAAATGAGCTCGCGCTCCGCGAGCATCTGGAGCCACTCCTCGACCTCGCGTGGTTCTTGCTCGGTGCCGAGCAGCGCGCACACCCCGCCGTCCCAGAACACACCACCGAAGACACTCGCGGCGCGCAGCACGCGGCGCGCGGCGTCGGGCAGCCCCTCGAGCCGCGACTGGACCATCGCGAGCACGGTTTCGGGGAGCCTCTCGACCTCTCCCTCGGCCACGGCGCGGACCAACTCCTCCAGATAGAATGCGTTGCCGTCCGCGCGCTCGACGACACGTGCGACGAGCTCGGGTGTCACCTGCGTCCCGAGCACCTCGCGCACGAGTCTCTCTGCTGCCTTGCGGGTCAGCCCGCCGAGACGCACTTCGGCCACCTCGCGCTCTCGCCAGAGCATGGGGAACGTGTCGCGCACCTCCGGACGCGCGAGCGCGAACACCATGAGCGGACGATCCCGAGCCACGCGCAAGGCCGAGTCGATCAAGCTGATGCTGGGGAAATCGCCCCAGTGGAGGTCTTCCAACACGACCAGCAACGGACCGCGATCGCACTCGGCGAGCACGGCGTCTTCGAAGGCTCGCCGCAGCTGGTCCCCCATGAGCACGGGGTCGCGGCGCGCGGCCAGGAGTCGTTCGTCGTCTTCCCGAGCGCACTCGATGCGAGTCAGCTCGCCCAGAAACGCCTCCAGACGTGCGCGATCATCGAGCTCGAACCGCGCGCTCACCCAATCCGAGATGCGGCCCCGGCTCTCGGCCGCGGGCTCGCCGTCCATGACGCCCCAGACGCGCCGCAGCGCTTGGGCCACCAAGCCGAAGGGCGACCCAGCGCTCATGGGGTCTCCGCGCGCGAGCCAGACCCGCAGGTCTGCGTGCCGCTCGGCGACGCGCGCGAGAAACTCGTAGCGCAGACGCGACTTACCGATCCCCGCCGGCCCGATCACGAGCGCGGAACGTGCAACTGGCTCGCTGATGCACTCGCCGAGCAGGCTCTGTAGGAACTGGCTCTCACGGTCGCGACCGACCATGGTCGTCGGCCGCCCGAGCAGCTGGCGCGAACCCTCGGCTCTACGTTCGCACAGCAGCAGCGGTACGCCTTGACTGGCGATCTCGAAGCGCGACTCCAATAGCCCGCGGGTCACCGCGTCGAGGGCAATGCCCGCCTCCTCGGTCGGCGCCGATGCCAAGAGCGCCGCTGCCCGTTCGATGGCCTCGCCGACCGGGAACGCGCCCGACACCATACCTCGCCCGGTAGCGAGGGCCATGGCCCCGTTTGGCAACAGCTGCCGGAGCGCGAGGGCGCAGCGCGCTGCTCGCGTTCCCAGATCCGTCGCCGAGCCGCCGTCGCCGGGAATCAGGACCGCGATGGAGCCGCTGCGAAGCGGTTCCAGTCGTCCGCCGAAACGCGCGATGACCTTGCGAGCCTCGCGCACGACGTGACCCGAAGTGCCGAAGTCTCTTGGCGGCGCACGCGCGTCGCTGGCGACGGTTCCGATGGACTCGAACGCCGTCGAACCCCACTCCGAGGCGGCGTCGTCGGACACTCCGCTCGCCAACACGACGGCGACCAGGCGCTGCTCGCTCGTGGTGAGTGCGTCCTCGGCCGGCGGTGGACACGAAGCGCGCTGCGCCCCGTCGAGCCGCACGCGCCCGAGTGCCGCCAAGACTTCGGCCGCGTCCGCGGGTCGTGCTCCGGGTTCCTTGGCCAGCAGGCTCGCGAGCAATTCATCGAGCGCGCGCGGCAGGTCGGGCCGCAACGACGACAAACGCGGCGCATCGTCGAGCACCAGCTTCGCGAGCACGGCCACGGCGCCGCCACCGCTGAAGGGGGGCCTACCGGTGAGACAATGAAACAGCATGGTACCGAGCGCGTACACGTCGGCGCGAGCGTCGACCCCGCGTTCGCCGCGCGCCTGCTCGGGTGCCATGTAGCCCACGGTGCCGAGCACGGCACCGGTGCGCGTCATCACCATCGAGGCGTCGGTCAGGTGTGCGATGCCGAAATCGAGCAGCTTCACGCGATCGATGCGGGAGCCGACCAGGATCACGTTGCCCGGTTTGACGTCGCGATGCACGATCCCTCGCGCGTGCACCGAAGCGAGGGCGTCGGCTACGCGTGCGACGATCTCGAGGGCCTCGGCGTCGCTGGGGCGCGACTGCTTCAGTCGCTGGGTGAGCGTTTGCCCCTCGAGCCACTCCATCGCAATGTACGACTTGCCATCGGGCGTGGACCCGTGCGCGACGTGGCGCACGATACCGGGATGGTCGAGCTCCGAAAGCAACCTCGCTTCGCGCAGGAAGCGCTCGGAGTCGCCCCCGTTCGAGAGCACCTTCAGCGCCACCGCGTGTCCCGTCAGGCGATCGCGAGCGCGGAAGACCTGACCCATGCCGCCGGCGCCTGCGAAGCGCTCGACCTCGAAGCGATCGGCGAAGACGTCGGCGACCTCGAGCACGGTCAGGTCACCGGCCGCTCACGGGCCACCGCAGGCTCCGATCGTCCCATCCAACCAGTATACCCCGACGGCCCGAACCGAAGCCCATCCAGGGGCTTCGCGCACGGTCAGCCCCGCAGGCGCACGATCCGCACCCGCTCGACCGCGCGTGCGTTCGCGGCTTCGACGACCAGCTGAACCCCGCCCTCGACGTCCAGGGCTTCTCCAGGCTCCGGCACGCGCCCCGCGAGCCTCAGACACAAGCCTCCCACTGTCGACCAGCCTTCGCCCTCGGGAAAGTCGAACCCGTACTGACGATTCAAGTCCCGCGTCGGCACGTCGGCTTGGGCCAGCACCGACCCGTCGGGCTCGCGCCGCATCGAATCGACGGCGGAATGGTGGAGTTCACCGAACACGTCGCCGACGAGCTCCTCGACCAGGTCGTCGAACGTGACGATACCGAGCGTGCCGCCCTGACCGTCTCCGACTACCGAGAGCTGGCTGCGCTCGAGGCGCATTTGGTTCAGGAGTTCGGATGCGGGCAGGGCCGCTGGCACCACGTTCACAGGTCGGATCAGGTCCTCGAGCACCAGCAGCTGCCCTTGCCAGGCGAGTGGCAACAGATCTTTGTAGAACACGTAGCCCACGACGGTATCGAGATCGCCCTCGTACACGGGGAGGCGAGAGTGAGCATGCTCGAGCACGACGCGACGAATCGCCTCGTCCGGAGCGTCGCGCGAGATGCCAACGACTCGTGTTCGCGGGATCATGACGTGTTGCGCGGTCAACTTCGCGAAATCGAGCGCACGGGTTGCGATTTCACCGACACGCTCGTCGAGTGCACCGGTCTCGGCCGCTTCCTCCACGAGGGTTCGGAGCTCTTCGGGTGAGAGTCGGGTCTCGCTGAAGCTCGTAGCGTCCCCGAAGGCCTTCAGCACCAGGTTGGAGCTCCGGGTCAAAACCCAGACGATGGGGCGGGCCACCGACGAGACCCAGAGCAAGAGGGGCGCCATCAAAAGGGCAAACGTCTCCGGCCGGCGCAGCGCCAGCGACTTCGGGACCAACTCACCGATGATCAAGGAGAAGAAAGAAATCAGGGCGATCGCCACCGCGAGTGCCACGTCCGAAGCCAACGACCCCAACGTGGGCGCGAGCGTCCGTGCGAGGTCTCGTGCGAACGTCGCACCTCCGAGCGCGCCCGCCGTCGCGCCGACCACGGTGATTACCACTTGCACGGTTGCGAAGAAGCGTTCAGGCCCCGCTCGGAGCGCGGCGATGGCGCGTGCGCGCCGCCCGCCTGCCTCCACGAGTTGGGCCAGTCGTACGCGATCGACGCCCACGACCGCAATCTCGGCGCCCGCGAAGAGACCGTTGATCAAGATCAACACCAGGACGACGGCGAGCTCGAAGAGCATGACCGTCGAGATCTGCCACGACCAGCGGGCCGCGACAGGCTGGCCATCGGTTCCCTGGACTAAATCACCGTTCCCTCATCGGCGACACGCAATGACGGGCGCTGCGGTTTCGTAAGGGCGTCCGAGCTCGACGAGTGTCATCGGAATCGGCCAGAGCGGTCGCGGCGGCGGCTGGGGCGGCGGCTCCGGCCTCCGGCTTCGGATCTTGGCCGCGGTTCGAGGAGGTCTTCATGCGTCCGGCGCGTTCGTCCTCGGTGACCGCGCCCTGCTGGCTGCTCGAGGGTGCAGCGCGCTTCACCCAATCACGAAGCGGTCTCGGTGAGGTCGAGGTCCTGTGCCACCTGCGCGATGGTCCGGTCGCCTGCACGACAGAGACGAACGGCCTCTGCCTTGGACTCCGGCGTGAAGTGCCGCCGCCTTCGCTTCTTCTTCTCAATGGCTC